>WNGD01003076.1_pt1 | contig 17198 bp, 15 predicted proteins | sample 5400671 | NCBI WGS metagenome assembly WNGD01 (sample SAMN13153369, study PRJNA577476) | soil metagenome | isolation source: 40 cm soil or saprolite under grassland replicate 2 | place: USA:California | collected 2016-06-15
ATCTGATCGAACGCTGGACTCGCACCGGCCCTGACACACTCGAGATCGTTTACACGATCGAGGATCCGACCGTGTGGACGAGACCCTGGACCGTAATCCAGGAGTTCAAGCGGCAGAGTAACGAGGCAAATCGGATCTACCTGGAACCACGCTGTCACGAGGGAAACTTCGGCATGCCCGGCTTGCTCCTGGGAAACCGCGCCGATGAGAAGGCATTCGCCCAGGGCAAGGGCCCCAATCCGGCCAGCAGGTGCATCGCGGGATGCGCCTCCCCTGAAGGCCGTGATTCACTGTCTTTGAGATAACTGTAGCGGCGCTCTACGAGCGCCGGTTCAGCCTGTTAGTGTGCTCCGTCGCTTGTGACTTGAACAACTGTGGAGTAGATCGGCCAGACCGTACAATCGATACCTGCGTACGAACCATCGCTGGCCCAGTACTGCGTTTGGGTATAGTCACTCGCAAACACCGGATCGCTCGGCGAATTGGCTGGACCGGGGAAAGAATTGTTCGACACGCCCTCCATCGTTGCTGCTGGTTGACCCAATTATTTTCGAATACATTGTTTTCGATCCAAATACGAGGGCGGCCTCGAGGTGATCCTCGACGTCGTGTATAACCATACGGCGGAAGGAAACGAGCACGGACCGACCCTCTGTTTCAGGGGTATCCGATAATTCCAGTTATTACCGGCTGCTCCCGGAACAGAAGCGTTACTACATCAACGATACAGGTACGGGAAACACTCTAAACGTGACGCACCCTCGGGTTCTCCAAATGGTCATCGATAGCCTGCGTTATTGGGTGGAACAGATGAACGTCGACGGTTTCCGTTTTGGATCTCGGTACGATTTTGGCGCGAGAACCTAACGGCTTCGATAAAGCGTGCAGTCAGGACCCCGTCCTGGGCGTTCGGCAGCGCGGCCGGGAAGCAACGATCTTGCTGGTCGTCAATGGCCATCATGAGCCGGTACAATTCACACTGCCGCCATGCCCCGGCGGCGCGTCTTGGTCGTTATTGATCGACACGAACCTCACCGAGGATCTGGATCCGAAGCGGTTTGATGTCGGCTATCAATACACTGTAACAGCGCGATCTCTTCTCCTGTTCGTCCTGGAGGCCTGAGTCGAAACCGCCTCTCTCTCGAAACTCCAGATTTCTCTGTAGGGGCGGTCTATGACCGCAGAATCTCGTTGATTCGACAACGAACGGGCGCTCACAGAGCGCCCCTACAGGAGCGAATTCACCAGTTTCGAGACAGAAATTAGCCTTAAAGAACAAATCAAATTGGCCAACAGAGAACTCTCGCGGCTTCTCGATGCATATCAGTGCGGGGCACTGGAACTGCCCGAGTTACAGAAGCGACGGCAACTCGTAACTCGAAGATCGAGATGCTGAACCGAGAACAAGAGCTGTTGCGAAAAATCGCCGTGAGGAGAAGCAACAGACAGACATCAAAGCGGGTTTGTCGCGATTTCGGGTCCGCTAAAGGGATCGGAATTTATGATCGGTGAGACCGATCTCAAAATCGGACGAGGAGCACGTAATCACATCTCTCTGAACGATCCGTTGGTTTCGCCCAAGCACTGCAGCCTTTCCTTCGAGTATGACCGGTGCCTGCTGTGGGACTGTGGGAGCTGGCACGGAACCTTCGTCAACGAATTCTCGTTTGCCGCGAAGATTGTCGTGCATGGCGACCACATTCGAGTCGGAGCTCGGTTTTTGTTTATCATTATCTTCTCCAGGACGAAGTCGACAAGCGACTGTTAAGCCTGACGGATATGGAGCGAAACTGGTGCTAGGGCAATTATCCGGATCGTGCCGGACCATACGAGGCCGCGAAAGCAACCACGCTTTGCCGCTCTTCTGCGGATGAACGCGTCCATCAACGAGTTTCGCAGCGTGGAGGAGATCCAGGCGCGCATCCTGGTTCATTTTCCAGGTCATACCGACCAGCGCGCGGCTGTCGCCCTCGAACACCTACGGGCGTCGAAGGCAGCGTTCATGCGAACGGCTATCGTAGTAAATACCAATTAGAGGGCTTTGCCGGTTAGACGGGCTCGACGGAGTCGGCGTCGACCTCAGCGCTGACGGCCTGCTGGAGCAGATGGATGCGCAGGACGAGCTTGGTAAGACCTTTCTTTCGCGTCAGGATCCCTTCGCAACCTTCCAACGGCCCGGAACGGACCTGCACTCGCCGGCCGATTTTCAAGTACGGATGCGGACTGTAAGGGAGATCAGAGGTTACAAGCCGCCGGATAGAGTCGATCTCTGCGTCGGGGATCGGAGCAGGCTTGCTGTCGAACATCACGAAATCCACGGCTCCGTAAGGTCGGAGCGTTTCATAGTAATGCTGATCGTAGTCAACATTGACGAAAAGGTAGCTCTTGAAAAGGGGTTCGTCTACGACTTTATAGCGATCGCTCCAGCGGCGGCGAACTTTGTAGGTTGGCAGAAAAGCCTGGATTCCACGCCTTGTCAGGTCTTCAAGAACCTGTTTCTCGTGGCGAGGGCGGGTGTAAAGCGCATACCAACTCGACATACGACGAACGAATAGAGTACTGTACTAAGATTGACGGCGTCTACTGCTGGCTAGGTCTTTAATGGGTTCGTATCAGCCTTCATCTCATCGTCCACTCTTTTCGCCCGCCGCTGCGCGCAGCTTCGGCGCTGATGCTGCGCTATCTTTTTGTGGATTCTTGTTCAGAATCCTGTTTCAGGCCTGAATCATGTTCGGCTCAATTTTATTGTCGCTGAATTTTGCTTGAAGAAATTGGAATGTGAGCGCAAAGAATGAAATTTTCGCTTTTCAACTTACACGTGATTGTAGTCGGTATAGAACTCTCGAGTGAGGGGATCCGATGGAGAGCGTAGTCGATAGTAGGGGTGCTGAAGCGTCCAGAAGGGTTGCTCTCTTTGACACGCTTTCTGAGCGTGTCAAACTTGTAACTTCAGTAATTCGCCTTTGTTCAGCCGAACCATATTACAAGCCATACGACATCACTCGGTCTGCTGGCGCTGAGCCGGACTTTGACCACAACCAGTGTGCAATAGCTATTGGGGCGGTGTGCGCGAACCCTTCGTTGGTAGTTTCTGAATGTCAGTTTCTTCAACGGCTCATTGCCAAGGGCGTCAAAGTCATTTGCTACGGAAGCCTTCATGCATTCTCTTTGAGCTGCCGCTGCCGGATTCTCCTTACTGGCGTGGAGGCCTTCCTCGACAGCGGCGAGCCGGATTTTTCGAATCAGCTGCAGGTCCGTCTCCATGCTCTCCTCGAAGCCGAGGGCCGGCGCCAGAGGGAGGAAGAGCACATCAAGGACCTGATGAAAGAGCATGGCTTGATCGGTGAGAGCCCCGCGACAATCTCGGTATTCCGAATGGTTCTTCGCATTAGCGGCGTGAGCGACCTGCCGGTGCTGCTTTTGGGCGAAACTGGTACCGGCAAAGATCTGCTTGCTCGGGCTATCCACCGCCTGGATCCAAAGCGGTGTGGCGGGCCGTTTGTAGCCCTGAACTGTGGAGCGCTTCATCCTTCGCTGGCGGAGAGCGAGTTGTTCGGCCATCGACGTGGTGCATACAGTGGGGCGGATCGAAATCGTGACGGCTTGATTCGAACGGCGACGCGGGGTGTTATCTTCCTGGACGAAATTGGAGAACTCGACTCGATGTTGCAGACAAAGCTGCTTCGCGCGTTGGAAGAACGCTTGGTGCTCGGATTGGGAGAGGATATCGAAGTTCCAGTCGACGTGCGTGTCGTTGCGGCCACCAACAGGAACATTGACGCGATGGTCAAACAAAGAACATTTCGGGAAGATCTTTTCCATCGCTTGAATACCATCCGAATTTGCATCCCTCCACTTCGCGAGCGTCCTGAAGATCTGAGACCGCTCATCCGCCATTTTTTGGAAAAGCACAAGCAGCTATCACCGTTTCGTGTGAAAACAGCAGAAAAGGAATGCATCGAGGCACTTGGGCGCGTGACTCTGCCGGGCAACGTCAGGCAGCTCGAGAATTTGATCCGGCGTGCGCTGGTCGCAAGACGGAAAGACGGATCTTTGAGCTTGGACGATCTGGGACCCGAGATCTGGCAAGAGCTTTCGCAGGGACACCCTATCGATCCACCCACTGCCAGTCCAGCAGTCGTGCCCTCGACGGATCATCCGCCGCCACAGATCTCTAATCTGGGTTCCCTGTTCGAATCTCTTCTGACCGATTACAAATGGAATCTTGAGCGATCGATGAAACACTGCGAGGGATTGCTCCTGGACGCTGCTCTGCGTCGATCGCGGGGCAATCAGTCAGAAGCGGCCCGGATGCTTGGGATAACCACGCGCAGCGTGTATAACAAGCTCCGCAAGCATCGCAACTGGTTTGCGACCGCGTCCTGACCGGAAGTCCCGTTCCGGAACTGACTTTCCGAGTCGGAAGAAATCTGCTCAATGCCGATCAACCCGCGGCAACGGGACGCTCCAGCATATTGATCCCCACTATCCCCAAAATTCAATGTGTTTCGAAGAGCGGGCCGCGCTTCGGGTGAACCGGCATCAAGAATGCCAAGGGCATCTGACAGTTCCCATAAACTTCAGAGAGGGTGACTTAAAAACACTTGGACTTGAGAGACCGGCGCATACAATTCCGGCTTCTGGATGTTTACCTGCCAGATCCCACAAAACTGTTGCAGCAACTTTACGGGACTGTAGTCTTGGAAGGTCTTGTCGTGGATCTTTCCAACGGTGGCCCCAAAGAGGACGCTTTCGTCGTGGTGTCTGTTGAAGGGGTCGGTGAACACGTGGTCGTCGCAGTCGATAGGATCATGGGTGTTGTTTGAGCATGTCCAGAAGAGCAATCAAGACTGATCGAACGCGCAGGATTCTCAGTGTGGTTGACGGAGCGAGCAAGATTCGCCCTTGAACAAGAACCCCTTGTTCACCAACCAGTTACCTCTTTTCTGCTGGGAGTTGGGGGGACCGTGGTGTGTACACCCGCAAAGCGTGGCTCAGGATAGGTGACTTCCTCCGACGCCCTTATCACTTCGTATGTGTCATCTTTATCCAAATCGGCGGCGATGGCTCATTGCCGAGCAACCGAAGCGAAAGGTGAGATTGTTATGTCCGTCAAGGTCCTGATTCTCTGCGGCGGAAAGGGTACCCGGTCGTACCCGTTCACGGAATACTTTCCCAAGGTCATGATGCCGATCAATGGCAGCCCAATACTTGTTCACTTGATGAAGATTTACGCGGAGCAAGGCTTCACCGATTTCGTATTGGCCGCCGGACACCGCAAGGAAATGCTGTACGACTACTTCGATGGTCGCTTTCCAAGCTGGCAGATTCAGATTGTCGACACAGGTGAGAACGCAGATACCGGCGAGCGCGTGGCCAGGTGCGCCCCTTATGTCGGCGACACTTTCTTTACGACTTACGGCGACGGTCTGGGTGACATCGATTTAGCTCAATTGCTCCGGACGCATCGGCAGCGGGGCGGGCTGGCGACGCTAACGACGGTTCCGCTGCGCTCCCAATACGGTTTGGTGGTGTTTGATCACTCAGGGTGTGTAAGGCGATTCGACGAGAAACCGGTTGTCGAACGCTGTTGGATTAATGCAGGTTTTTTCGTTTTCGAAAAGAACGTGTTCGATTACTGGAATGGAAGCAATCTCGAAGTCGAAGTGCTGCCGGAACTGGCCCGGCAGCAGAAGCTATTCACATATCAACATGCCGGATTTTGGAAATCCATGGACACCAGCAAGGACCAGCAAGAACTGGAACAGATTTACTGCGCGGATAAGGCGCCGTGGCTGGTCTCTCCGCCACGGGCGGCCGTCTCCGCGGCCCATTGAAGTGGAGGTGTGTCATTCACGCTGATTTTTGGCAAAACCGTTCCGTTTTCGTAACGGGCGCGACCGGGTTTCTTGGCGGTTGGCTGATCAAAGAGCTTCGCCACCGGGGAGCTCGTGTCGTCGCGCTTATTCGCGACAAATCGCCGAAAGGGATGCTTTTCCGCGAAGGTATTGTTGATCACATCGACACAGTGTATGCCTCGTTGGGCCACATCGACGAACTTCGTCGAACGATCGCCGAATATGAAGTTCAAACCATCTTTCACCTCGCGGGGCAGGCGCTGGTGGGCGTCGCCAAAGCAGATCCGCTGGGCACACTCGAAGCCAACGTGCGCGGCACGTGGAATTTGCTTGAGGCCGCCCGGCAATGCAGAAAACCACAGCTTATCGTTGCTTCCTCCGATAAGGCATACGGCAGCTCGCGTCAACTGCCTTACGTGGAAACGCATCCGATGCAGGGTCAATTCCCATACGAAGCGTCCAAAAGCTGCGCCGATCTGATCTCTAGAATGTATGCAACGACCTACAATCTGCCTATCGCCGTTGTACGATGCGGCAACCTCTTCGGCGGCGGCGACCTGAACTTTAGTCGCACTATACCGGGCACTATCCACGCCACGCTGGCCCAACAGCCGTTTGTAATTCGAAGTGATGGCAAGTACGTCCGCGACTTTCTTTATGTCGAGGACGCAGCGGATGCCTACCTGTGCCTGGCCGAATGCGCAGCCCAGGACAACACTCTCAACGGCGAAGCATTCAACTTCAGTCTCGGTCTGCGACTGACTGTGCTCGATCTGGTGGAAATGATTCTGCGCATGATGGGGCGGCCCGACCTCAAGCCCGTCATCCTGAACATGGCGAAAGATGAAATTCGCGAGCAGTATCTCGATGCCGAGAAGGCTCAAACGCGACTTGGCTGGAAGCCGCGCTGTGGGATGGAAGAAGGTCTTAGACGCTCGATTGCGTGGTATCGCGAGTTCTTCAGCTACGAAGAGAGCGCCGTCGCCGTTTTCTAAGGAGAATTGAATGTCGGTAAACGTCTACTTAGCCGATCTCCGATACAACTACTCGGGCGTCCTCGCCAACGATTGTATGCCGCTAGGTATCGCCTACATGAAGGCGGTCATGGACCGTGATCTTCCGGACGTTCGCTCCCGTTTGTTTGTCTATCCGGACCATTTGCTGGACATGATCAAAACAAGTCCTCCAGACGTTTTGATGTTGAGCAACTACTGCTGGAATGAAGCGTTGAGCCGCTTTTTCGGCAAAATCGCGAAATCGATTCGGTCCGAGACGCTAGTGGTGATGGGCGGACCAAACATTCCTGTCGAACCGGACCGGCAGGTCCACTTTTTCAACGAACATCCAAGCATCGATGTATACGTTCTGGGCGAAGGTGATTTCCTGGCCGCCGAGGTCGTCCGACGCTTTATGGATGCCGGCTTGTTGGTTGGAGCGCTTGGAGACCGGCCGGTGCCTTCTTCCATTTATCGTGATCGGCATCGCCAGGCCATTCGAAATCCGATGTGGGCGCGCCACAAAGAGATTGGGGAGATTCCATCGGCCTGGCTAACGGGAATCCAGGATGAGTTCTTCGATGGCAAGCTCGCCCCGATGATCGAGACTAACCGCGGCTGTCCGTTCACCTGTTCATTCTGCGTGCAAGGTACGAAATGGTACACGAAGGTGCACAATTTCCCCCTCGACCGGTTGAAAGAGGAGATCCAGTATATCGCGCGCCGCATCAGGCAACACTCGCCCAATATGGGAACACTGCGCATCGCAGATTCCAATTACGGTATGTTTGAGCGTGATGTCGAAATTTCCTCTTATATCGGCGAAATGCAGCGTCAGTACGGATGGCCGACCTTTATCGATGCGACCACCGGCAAAAACCGCCCGGATCGAATCATCAAATCGCTGGAGCAAGTGGGCGGCGCGTTGGTTTTGTATCAGGCAGTGCAATCGCTGGACGAAGAAGTGCTGCGCAATGTCAAGCGCCAGACGATCAAATTGGAAGCATACGAACAACTCCAGGTTTACATGCGCGGCCGGGGCTTGCGGGCAAACTCGGACCTGATTCTGGGCTTGCCGGGCGAATCTTTGAAAACTCACCTTGCTGCTCTTCACAGGCTGCTCGATGGAGGAATCGACCAGCTTCATAACTTTCAGGCGATGATGCTGAAGGGATCCGAACTGGAAGGAATCGATTCGCGCGAGCGTTTCCGTTTCGACACACGATTCCGCGTCTTGCCGAAAAATTTCGGTGTATACGACGGCGAAAAGATCTTCGATGTGGAGGAAATTGTCGTCGGAACGGACACTTTACCGTTCGAAGATTACGTCCGGGCGCGCGAGTTCCACCTCACCAGCAGCGTATTCTGGAACGATTCCTGGTTCGATTCTGTTGTCCGGTTCATGAACGTCTGGGGTGTCAAGTCGTCTGAATGGTGGGATGAGATGCGGAAGGCGATGCAGCACAGCAGCCCTGCCGTTCAGCAATTCCTCGCCAACTTCAGATCGGAGACCATAAATGAATTGTTTCCGACGCGCGAAGCGTGTGTCGAGTTTTACAGTAGAGACGACAATTTCCGGCGGCTCGAGAATGGCGAAGTCGGCGACAATCTCATGTATAAATATCGGGCTATCGCGTCGTTCCACTTGTGGAGTGAGATCTGCGCAGCGGCAATGAATGCCTCGCGCGAAATGTTTGTGGCTCGTGGAATGGACACTCGGATCCGGCATTTTGGCGACTTCTGGAACGACTTCCATCGTTATGTTGACCTGAAGCACGCCAGCGGACGGTCGGTCCAAGAAATTCTTGCGCCCGCTTCGGCAATTCTCCGCTACGACATCGAGAGCTGGCTTTCCCACGGGAATCTCCTCGATCCGGCTCCTTACCGGCTGGAGAAGGCCACGGGCTTCGAATTTCAATTGAGCCCGGAAAGTAAAAGGGAACTTGAAGCGGCGCTGAAAGTCTGGTCCACGGATCTCAAAGGTCTTACGAAAATGGTCACGCGAATTAAAGTGGCATGGCAAATCCGCAGTTGCCGTTCAGTAGGCGCTGAAGACCGCTTAGCCATGAGCGCCTGAGGGCCTCTTTTGTGACATGCGCTCGTATGCCTCACTCGCAGTCGATGTCTTTTCGCTGACTGATGCGGTCATCGGGGCGTGCATTTTTGCGTCCGTGTGGGGAGACCTCGTGCTGCATTATCGAGGACTTGTGCTTGCTTTGCTGGTCATCCCGCTCTGGACAATGCTCTTCCGCTACTTCGGTATCTATGACTCACATCGAACAAAGCAACCAGGAGAACTTTTAAGTACAGTTCTCGCAGCGCATCTGGTCGGACTGGCTTTCATTGCAATGTTTGCCTGGAATCTTCACTTGCCGCGTGGTTTTATGCATTCACTGGAGTTTGTTTCATATTCCGCGGCAATCGTTATCACCGAAAGATGCGCACTATATTGGGTCCTGCGCGGGCTTCGGGGCCGGGGTCATAATGTTCACCAGGTTTGTGTTGTCGGTGAGTGGAACAATGCAAAGGAGCTCGCCGAGCGCCTCGGGTTGCACCCGGAATGGGGGATGCGCATCATCTGTGTTGGTTGTCTCGATGACGGTGTGGGCGCGTTCACGAGATATCCGGCTGGCGACGCGCTGAAGTCTGCAACTCTTGAAGACGTCTTCAAGGAAGAGATCATCGATGAGGTGGTGATCGCCGTGCCGCCGGAAGACTTGCCGCGGCAGGGCGCCACGGTTCGCTTATGCGAACAATACGGCTTGGTCGCACGCGTGTTGCTCGACATCGGCCGGGCCAGCATTCACAGTCCGGAATTGGAGCGTTTCCACGACAAAGTGTTGATTTCGTCTGGTGCGCAACCGCGCAATGAATACGCGATCGTCCTGAAGCGGCTACTCGATCTGACGCTTGCATTGATCACGATTGTGCTCTGCGCGCCGTTGCTGATGATAATCGCAATGTTAGTGAAACTGTCCTCACCCGGCCCTGTCATCTTCCGGCAAAGAAGAGTTGGTTTACACGGCCGCCACTTCACCTTGTACAAATTCCGCACGATGATTCAGGGAGCCGAGTCCATGATCACCACAATAGCGTATCGGAATATTACCAAAGGTCCGACCTTCAAAGACCCCGCAGATCCCCGAATCACCAACATCGGCCGAGTGCTAAGGCGCTTCAGTCTCGACGAACTTCCGCAACTTTTCAATGTATTAAGAGGCGATATGAGCCTGGTCGGTCCGCGGCCGCTGCCGGTGTCGCAGTGTGATGAGATTGTGGGTGCACATCGTCGTCGTTTTGCGATGAAACCGGGCATTACCTGCTTGTGGCAAGTAAATGGCCGGAGCGACGTCGAATTTTCACAGTGGATGAAGTATGACTTGCAATATGTTGACGAATGGTCGCTGATACTTGATGCGAAGCTGCTCGTCAAGACTATTCCCGTCGTCCTGTCCGGCAAGGCTTCCTACTAGATGAATTGCAAAATAGAGAAACTCAATGATCAACGAGGAACAATTTAACGGGCATCGCGACCCGGACAGTTTTGACGTCAGGGCGTCGATGTTGAGCATTCTCGGCGCCGCGCGGCGCTACAAGGTGCTCGTCCTACTTACGTCGTTTGCCGCGCTGGCCGTTGTCGTCGCCTACGTTTATATCTGGCCGCCTATATACGCAGCCACCGCGACACTGATGGTTGAGCGCGACACCGATCCTGTACGCGACTCGTTCTATGTCGGATGGAATGTGTTTCGAAAGGACGATGCGCGAACGGAAATCGAGTTGATGACGGCCGCCCCTGTACTGGAAGAAGTGGTGCACCGTGAAGGTTTGAAGTATGACGATGTCTATCATCCTTTCCTTTCCCACCTCTCTTACCTGTGGGAAACCTCGGCCGTTGGAAAGAAATACCGGGAGCTCAAGAAGAGTTATTTCGGCGAAGACGAAGGACTGCCGAGCTCTGAGGTCATTGAACTTGCTCGAACCGTAGTGGACATGCACGCGGGCATTGCCGTGGAGCCCGTGGCAGAATCGAATGTTGGCCGGCTTACGGTGAAGGGACCCTCACGAAGGGTATCGAAGATGGCCAATACTCTTGTCGATGTGTATTTATCGCGACGCGCCGAACGTTATGAGGCAGAAGCGAAACGATCGTATGAGATTTTGTCCGATCAGGTTGCGGGCGCAGCGCGTGAAGTGAAGGCCGTCGAAATGAAGCGCCTGGACTTCAGTCGCGCGAACACACTGGCGTTCGATTTCCAAAAGGAGGGATTGGAGATCGGCAAACTGACCGAGCAGGAAGCGAATATTGCGGCGAGCCGAGTAAAGATTGCCGAACTTGAAGCCAGCCTTGCCGAAATTGAAAAGCAGCTTGCTGTCGAACCGGCGACGAAAACAACCGCCACTGTGTTCGAGAGCAATGCCGTGCGCGAAACGGTTAAACTTAAACGCCTCGAAGTGCAGACGGCCCTCATCACGGCTCGGAACCATTATCGTGAAGATTCGCCCGAGATCCAGGAATTGAAGAGTGATCTGGCGAATCTGGATGCCCTCATTGCCGAGACATCGGAGACGGTTGAAAAGGGGACGACCCTCGGCGTCAACGCACTTCTGCAGGAACTGCTAGCGAAAGCGAATTCGATCAGATCGGAGTTGCAGGGACTGCGCGCCGGTCTGGTCGTCATGGTACAAACAGCCGACAGGTTAAGGAGTCGCCTGACCCAGATTCCGCCGTTGCAGGCGACCCTTCGCGACCTGGATCGCGAATACGCACTGTTGCAGGAAAAGTATCAACAGTTGCTTGCCAAGCAGGCACAGGCTGCGGTTTCCTTGTCCACCGCCAAGGCGACAATGCCAAGTATGCGGCTGGTCGAGTACGCGGTTCCGCCGTTGGAAAAGACATGGCCGAAGCCGAAGATTCTCTACCCGGTCGCGGTTCTGGTGGGGCTCATCGCCGGTGTATTCGGCGCGGTGATTGTGAGCTATATCAGTGGCGGTGTACGAAAAGAGCATCTGAGTCAGCGGAGTGAGGCAACGCCCTTGTACGCCACGCTTGGCGTCGTGACACGAGGACGTCCGTTCGCCATAGTGCCGCGTTCGCGTGCGCCTGCACCGCCGCCAGACTCTGTTAAGCCCGCCAATCCCGGCATTAAGCGGGCCGCCGCCGGCAATCCCCCCGGGTCGATTTACCGAGGTTGATGAGATATGAATGGCAATGGCAACGGGCATCACGGTAGCAATGGATCATCCCGCTGGTGGTCCAGTTTTTGGGGCCGCAAGCGAACGTTCGAATCGGACCTCAACCCATATCGGCGCCTTGCCCTCCAACTCCACTACGACATGCCTCACCAAGAAAGTCCGCGGTCCGTCCTGCTGGTGACGCCAAGACCATCAAAAGTATGTGCTCTTGGCAGCGCTGCTCTTGCACGATGTTTCGCAGACGAAATCGGGCAGCCGGTTTTGCTGATCGACGCGTGCCCGCGCGGCCCAGAAGTAAGCCGTCTGCTGGATTGCACGAAACTTCCGGGTTTCCTCGATGTTCTTACCAACCCTCAGCTCACTCTCGAGGATGTCGTCCTCTCGACGACGCACCATAACGTCTCTTTTCTTCCCGCCGGTTTCTACGGCGGAACATCCCACACCGCCCCTCAAGAAGAAATCCACGCTCTTTTACACATCGCAAGAGCCAAATACGACTTCGTTTTGGCGGCAGGCGGTTCCGTCCTGAACGATTCAACGGTCTTGGCGCTGTTGCCTCATGTGGGCTGTGTTCTGCTGTTAGCAATCGAGAACGAGACGATGATTGAGGATCTCGATGCCGCTCAGCAGGCGCTCCAGGTTTGTCGAGCGCGCAAAGTCCGCCTTGTGCTGACGACGCCGCTTCGACACGACCGCCTGCACATCTGAAAATGAGTCTTCCGCTCGCAATGCGGCCGCCGAAGGTTTTTTTTGCCGCCATAGCGCTTGGCGGCACCGCCGCCGGACTCCTCTTATTTTTCGCCGATTTCGGCAGCACGAAAGTTCTTTTCGGCTTCCTGGGCGCGGCGAGCTGTGTCATTGGCGCTTTCCTCTCGGGCAACCCGCGGCTGTTCTGCCTTTGGTGTCTCATGCTCACGATCCCGTTTGATCTGAGCAAACGTTTCGGTCCTATCATCGAAAAAATGGGTGGTGAAACATCTTTCCGAATCGAAATGAGCGACCCATTTCTGTTCGCTTTGTTTGTCTTTCTGGCACGAGACATTTGGAATGGAGACCGTCGCGGGCTGCGTGTTCCCAAAATCACGTTTGTTTGGATCGTGATCATGATGTTCGGCGGTGTGGCTGTGGTATTTGGGCCATGGCGTACGACCGCGGCGCAGGAACTCGTACGGATGTTCAAACTGACGGTTCTCTTTCTGGTTATCTCGAATGAACTCGAACGGCCGAATCGCATGCTGCACGGTGCGGCCGGTCTCGCGTTCGCCGTCATTGTGCAATCTACGATTGGCCTGATTCAGTACTTTACCCAAAAGCATCTTGGATTGGACCTGCTTGGTGAAACAGGCGCAGGCACGCTGGAACAACTCGCTAGCGATTCGGTTCGTACGGAGGCAGCGTTCCGCGTCGGCGCATTCCTGAGTCATCCGAACATCTTCGGCATCTTTTTGGCGGCTCTGCTGCCAATGGCGATCGGCGCCTTCCTGTTGCGGATTCGCAAGCGCTATAAGCTGCTTTTTGTCGTCGCCAGTCTGCTTGGCATGGCGGCACTCATCGGTACACTGTCACGATCGGGCTGGATCAGCTTTGGTGCCGCTTTCGTACTGCTGATACTGCTTACCATTCTGCATCCGGGTCTGCGGCGGCGCTCAATCCTCACGGCGACCGTTGCAGCCGTAGGTTTGCTGACGGTCTGCGTCATCTTCGTGAGACCGATCGTAAGCCGAATCTTCGAGAGCAAAGAATCGGCGATGCTGAGTCGAGCCGAGTACATCGACGACGCTAGCGGTATGATTCGCGCAAAACCGATCTTCGGCTGGGGCCTGAACAGTTATGCCTTTGCGGCGCCGCCGTTCACAAGATATGGCGCGAAGGGCGCTCGAGAGAGATACAAGAACTGGCTTCCGCCTGTTCACAATATTTATTACCTGTGGACTGCCGAGACCGGCTTCGCCGGTTTGCTGATTCATCTCGCGCTGCTTGGCGCAATCATATGGATCGGGATACGCAATCTTCGGGTCAACAATGAAGCATTGTTCATAATCAATGTTGCGTGTTTATGCGGAATGACGGCGTTCCTGGTGGACGGGTTCTTCAGCTTCTCGTTGCGCATCAATCAAATCTTGCGGCTGTTCTGGGTTCAGTCGGGAATGATCATGGCAGTGCATTATTGGCGGCAGCAGCACTCAGGTGAGCCTCCTGCGAGGTTGATTCCGTGAGACCGGAGGGAGCCTTGCTGCGCTGGAGCGTGTTCAAGAACGCGGTCGCTCAGATTGCTGGCCGGAACTTTATCGCCCTGGGACGGCTTGTCATCGCGGGAATGATTGTGCGCAGGTACGGCATCACAACGTTTGGCGAGTACTCGCTGGTATTCGGAATTCTGGCTATCGCAGAGTGGCTGCTCGACTTCGGTACAACGGAGGTATTCGTTCGCGAGATTTGCCGCGAGCCCGAACGGGGCCGCCGCCTCCTCGGCATGATGACGGCTGTGAAGTTGATCCAGATTCCGGTCGCCACAGCGGGGCTGTTGGTGATCCTGCTGGTACTTCGATACCCGGCACGCATTGTAGACGGGGCTCTGGTGGGCGGATGCAGTCTTCTGTTCTTCAGTGGCGTGCTGATTTATCGGGTGATCTTTAAGGCTGGCTTGACAATTGAGCGCGAAGTTGCGGCCGAGTCCGTGTCCGTTCTAGTGATGATTCCATTAGTCGCGCTGGCGGGCAGCTACAAGATGGGGTTCACGGCTCTTCTCGGGTGTCATTTAATCTCCCGAGCAACATTTTTAGGGATGTGTTTTCTTTTCGGTCGAAGCAGCTACCGCCCCTCTTTTCAGGGTGTCACATGGCACGACGTTCAGTGGATCGTGAATTCGTCTACGGCTATCGGCTTTGTCGGTTTCCTTGTTGTCATCTACGAAGCGCTGGACGTTCTCTTGCTGTCGAAGTTGGGGGAAGCGTCTGACCTGGCGTACTACTCAGGTGCGCAGAGGTTGGTTTGGCCGATGCTCATGGCGCTTACGTCCATAGGCGCGACTCTCTATCCGGTGGTGGCCTCCTATTGGCCTGATGCGCGAAACGAATTCGAGGTAGCCTGCCAGCGCGGAATCGATATCGTTGCCCTGCTCGCCGGTTTCGCGGTGTGCTTGATCCTCGCAGGCGCTGAGTTCTTCATGGGATTGCTGGGGCGCGATATTGTGGCCGGTTCGGCAGCGCTGAGAGTTCTGGCCTTGCTGTGTTTCGTGAAGGCGATTACAGCAACCGTCGGTCCAGTCCTTTACGTTATCAATGCCCAAAGATACGCATTGCAATTCATCACCGTCGCCGTTGTGATGAAGACGCTGATCATTGCCGCTCTGGTCAGGCCCTTCAGCTACATGGGAGTAGCGTGGGGCGCCTTGATCGTGGAAGTTATATTCGCGGCAGCGCCCGCCGTCTTCCTGTTACAGCGTTTGACCGGCCTGCGCGTGCGATGGGGTGTTCCTGCGGAAGCGGCCCTCCTTGCCGTCGGCGCGGCGGTGCTGCCCAGGTTGGTGGTTCCAGGCGGTCTTGCCGCCGCGGTTATCGCGGCGGCAATTTACAGTCTGTTTGTCTTTCTCAGCGGCGCCGTGCGGTTCTCGGAACTGCACTCGCTAATGAGAGTGAAGACATCGTGAACAACACCGGTACCCTCCGTCCGAAAGTCGCCCTGGTCTCGGTTGGGCTGGGGCGAGTCCAACGCGGCTTCGAAAGATATTTCAGAGATCTTTTCGGCATCCTTCGCGATGAAATGGATATCACGCTCTATAAGAGCGCCGGCCCGCGCAATTCGCGCGAAGACGTTCCTCCGTTCCTTAAATCTGCCACAGCGATTGCTCGCGCGTTGCCGCTTGGCCGATTTGCCGGAAGCGCGGAATATCACCGGGACTGCATCGCTTTTGGGCTCTGTCTCCTTCCCCGGCTTTTGCAAAAACGATTTGATGTGGTGCATTGTATCGATCCGCCACTGGCGGTCGTTCTCGGACAACTACGCCGGACCTTCCGTTTTAACTCGCGATTGCTCTTTACGGAGGGTTGTGTGATGCCGCCGGAGCACTATCCCCGCGTCGACCACATCCATCATGTGGCGCAAATGAGTTATCAGCACGCCCTGGAGTCGGGTGTTTCTCCGGATCGGATGACGCTGGTTCCTTGCGGTCTTCATACGGGACGTTTTGCCGTGCCGCTTGACCGTCAGGAATCCCGAAGGAAACATCGGATTTCGGACAGCACGTTCGTGATTCTGATGATCAGTGCGATAAAGCGCCACCACAAACGTGTGGACCACGTGATTGAGGAAGTAAGCCGGGTCCGCGGGGATGTGATGCTTTGGATCGATGGTAATCTGGAAGATCCCGCAGTGGTTGAACTCGCGCGGCGGAAGCTTGGCGCCAGATGCCGTATCACGCATGTGTCTTCGGCAGAGGTGGCCGAACTGTACCGTAGTGCTGACGTCCTCGTACATGCGTCGTTGTCGGAATCGTTCGGGTTGGCCATTGTGGAAGCTCTGTCCTGTGGCGCTATGGTGCTGGCGCATGACTCTCCGCACTTCGAATGGCTGATTCAGGACCGCGCATGTCTGCTCGATATGCGTCTAACTGGGGAGCTTGCGGGCCGCCTTCAGGCGCTTGCCGGTCGCAAAAAGCACGAAGTACTCGAACGAACTGCAGAGCGCGCAGCTCGCGTGCGCCAAAGGTTTGATTGGCGCGTTCTCAAGAGGGCCTACCTTCGGATGTACAGCACTGTGGCAACATGTCTGGCCTGACGGCAAACCCTCCGCCCGCTCCGCCGCCGGGCGAGCTACCTCGCGTGGGAATGTTTGTCGCGCGGCATCGGCGCAGTGTCTTCATGCGAAAGTTCGCGGGGGCTTGCCGGCGATATCTCGCCTGGTACGGTAACCTGAGTTATGACATCCGGACCAACGGCGAGAGTTTTATTCTTGAAACGTTGGCAGCGTTTGCTCCCGGGACATTGTTCGATGTGGGCGCGAATATCGGTGATTGGAGTATCGCGGCGGCGACGCGGTGTCCACACGCCAGCGTGCACGCGTTTGAAATAGCGGCACCTACCTGGGACATTCTTCGAGAGCGGACACGCCAGTTTCCACAGATTAAGGCGTGGAACATTGGTTTCGCCGA
>WNGD01008632.1_pt1 | contig 17194 bp, 17 predicted proteins | sample 5400671 | NCBI WGS metagenome assembly WNGD01 (sample SAMN13153369, study PRJNA577476) | soil metagenome | isolation source: 40 cm soil or saprolite under grassland replicate 2 | place: USA:California | collected 2016-06-15
CCCCGACCACAACCTCCTCCTCGCTCGATCTGCACGATCGAGCGAGGCTCACGACCCACCCGGACAGCGCCTCCGGCGCCGCCAAGGGGGTCAGCTTTCAATCGGCGTCAGGGGGTCAGTATCGAACCGGCGCCGATACGCTGGCGGTAGCTCGAGGTCAAGGTCGCCCGGCGGTCCTCCATGGCACGACGCGAACGATCTCAGTGATCGAGAAGGGGCCGCCTTCGAACCTTCAATCGTTCCCTGCGGAAGACGGGGTACGCTTGTCCGCGCACGGATCGAGTTTGCGCACACGCATGCCAGCGCCAGTAGCTCACCAGGGCCCGCAGGTGCCGCTGTTGGCCTCTCGCAGCGCGCCGACGTAGCCCGCTCGCTCGTAGTCCGCCTCGTCCGTGCCGGGCGGCACCGCGAGCAGCCCCCCGCAGCTCGTCGACGGCTGCGAATCCCTTGCGTGCCATCCAGTCGGAAAGGCCGTCCAGCAGTGCAGTTGCATATTCGGGGCCGTGCCGCAGCAGTGCCGAGGCGGTCATCACGACGTCGGCGCCGGCGAGGAGGTATCGGGCGACATCCGCCGAGGTTTCGACGCCAGTGGTCGCGGCGAGCGAGGCGCGCACCCGTCCATGGAGGAGCGCGATCCACGTGCGCGGCAGCCGGGCGTCGACCGGGTTGGAGAGGCTGACCTCCGCGTGGGGTTCAGAAACTCAGTCAGCCCTCTGTGGCTGGGTTGGTTCGCAACTTGCGCATTCAATTCCTCAAGCGCAGGACAGGACCGAAACGGACTGGCGAGTAGTTGACGTCGACCCGGTGGATCTGATATTCGCGCGCGCGCGTCAACCATGATAAGTGGTGAGTGAGTTGAGGTGCCGAAGAGCTTGTGACGTCGCAGGTAGGGAGATGATCGGGTCTCAGGCTGCGTGTTCGTATTCGTGGATCAGTCCGCCGAGCAGGTCGGTGCGGTTTAGCTGCAGATCGGATGGCGCTCGGAGCGGTGTGGGGTTTCCGTCTGCCTCCTCGGGTGGACGAAGTGTGAGTGCTCGATGCGGCCGATGCTGGTTGTAATGGCGGGCATAGACGCGAAGTACGTGCTCGAGCTGCCGGCGGCTGAAGATGAGTAGCCGGTCGAGGCACTCGCGACGCACGCTGCCGACCCAGCGCTCGGCGTGGGCGTTCGCGTTCGGCGCCTGGACGGGCGTGCGGATCACCGCAATTCCTTCGCTTTGGAAGACGTGATCGCAGCCACCGCTGAACTTGGCGTCGCGATCGTGGATCAGGAAGCGGACCGGTTGCTCGCGATCATCGAGGGTCATCAGCAGGTTGCGCGCCTGCTGGGCGACCCAGGCGCCTGTTGGGTTCGACGTGCAGGTGACGAATTCGACCCGGCGGCGCTCGAGCGAGATGAAGAAGAGCACGTAGATCCGTTTCAGCCAGGCTGTTTCGACGGTGAAGAAATCACAGGCGAGCGTCGTCGCTGCGTGTTGGCGGAGGAAGTTTCGCCAGGAGAGCTCGTCTCGCTGCGGCGCGGGTGGCAGCCCGTGACGGAGAAGGATCGTCCGCACCGATGTCGCCGACACGGAGATGCCAAGGCTTCGCAGTTCGCCGACGATCCGTCGGTAGCCCCAGGCCGGGTTCTCGCGTGCCAGTCGAACAACAAGCGCCTGTACGCGACGATCGAACGGCGGCCGTCCCGGAGGTCGGCGCCGATAGGTCCAGCGCCGCCGGACCAGCTGGCGGTGCCAGCGAAGCAGCGTCGCCGGACGCACCGACAGACTCCCCAAGGCGCTCCGCGGCAGCCCTCGCGCGAACGCAGCGAGGATTGCCCGATCCACAGACCGAAGCTGCGCTCGCCGCGGCTGCCGACGCAGGATCGTCAGCTCATGCCGGAGCACGAGGATCTCGAGCTCCTTCGAGCGCTCCGATCTGCCCAACAGCACGACCAGTTGAAGCAGCCGACAGAGCGCCACATAGAGGAACGACCAAACCACGTACGACCTCCGGAGTTAGGGGAGGGCGAAGGTATCGAGCGACCAGCCAAGCCCACCGGTCAAACCGCGAACCGAGTTTCTGAACCCCACGCGCTTCGCCGCCAAGCCGGGAGCGCCGGCGAAGTTCACGGACGGGCAGGGCGCGACGAACGACCCGAAGTACGCCCTCGTCGACCCGAAGACGAAGCAGCCCGTGGACAACGGCCGCCGCAACATCTGGGTGACCGAGACGGCGCTGACGACCGCGCTGAACACGAGCTACATGGCCGAGCAGCTGTCGGTGTTCGGCATCGTGGTCGGCGTGGCGCTGCTGCTCTCCGGCTTCGGATTCGCGATCCTCGCGATCGGCGGCGCGCTCCGCAACCCGCAGACGGCGCTCGGCTTCGTCCGCAGGTGGCAGAAGAGCGAGACGCGGCCTGTCGTCCCGGTCGCGTAAGCCGACGTCCACATCGCAGCTCGACGGGCCGCCCTCGGGCGGCCCGTCAGCGTTGCAGGAGTCCTTGCTCGATGGCGTAGCTCACGAGCTCGGCGCGGCTCGCCAGACGGAGCTTCTGCATGATGTGCGCACGGTGCGTCTCGGCCGTGCGCACGGAGATGTAGAGCTGCTTCGCGATCTCCTGGTTCGTGTGCCCGAGCGCGAGCAGCCGGAGCACCTCGCGCTCGCGTTCGGAGAGCGGGTCTTCCTCGGCCCGGCGGGCTTCTGCGGTTTCGGCCGCGATCAGCCTCGCGCCGAGCTCCGGGTTGACGTAGCGGCCGCCGCGGGCAACCTCGCGCACGGCGGCGACTACCTCCACGTCCGCGGCTTCCTTGAGCACGTAGCCGCTTGCTCCGGCCGCGAACGCCTCGCGCACGTAGCGTGGATCGTCCTGCATGGAGAGCATCAGCACCTTCGTCTCCGGCCGCTCGTGCACGAGTTGCGGAACCGCCTCGATTCCGCTCTTGTCCGGCATCACCACGTCCATGAGGATCACGTCCGGCTTCAGCGCGCGCGCCTGGAAGACGGCGTCGCGGGCGGTGCCGGCCTCCCCGACGACGTCGATGTCGTCGTTCGCGTCGAGCAGCAGCTTCAGCCCGGCGCGGACGACGGTGTGGTCGTCCACGATCAGGACGCGTACGTGCTCGCCCACGCGTCGGACGTTATCCGAACCGAATCCGTGGAAACCCGCAATAGGTCTACGGCTCGGACACGACACGGCTCACTCCGGCCTCTCATACGTTCCGGCGTAAAGAAAAGCGAGGCGAAAGAGAGACACCATGGCCTCGGTCACGTCAAAAGGGACGATGAGGCACTGAGATGCCGAGAAACGCGGCGAAGCGCTGTTACGCGGTGGCCTGGAGCAGCGACGGCGAGTCGGGCTCCGGACGCCTCGAGCTTCGCGACGACCGCCTGGAGCTGCACAGTCGCGGACACGGCCGCTCGATCGCACTCTCCGAGCTCGTCGGCGTGAGTATCGCCCGCGGTAAGCGCGACAGGCTCCACGGCTTGCCGGTTCTCGCGCTCGCGCTGCGCGGCGCCGCGCCGGTGCGCATCGCCAGCCTCGAGGGCATCGGCGCGTTGCACGAGCTCGCCGAGCGCGTCAGCGCCGGCTAGCGACACTAGACGGACAGCGGAACGAACGCGATGAGCGCGGTCCCGCCGCCGGGGCTCGATTCGACCGCGAGCGTGCCGCCGAGCAGTGCGAGGCGCTCGCGCATCCCGACCAGGCCGAGCGCGTCCTCCCGGACCGCGTCTGCGGCGAAGCCGCGCCCGTCGTCCTCGACGACCGCGCCGACGCCGCCGTCGCGGCGGGTCAGGACGATCGTCACCTTCGTCGCGGCCGCGTGCTTGACGACGTTGGTGAGCGCTTCCTGCGCGAGCCGGTAGAGCCCCGTCTCGACCTCGGCGGGGAGACGCTCGTCGCCGAGATTCGACTCGACTGCGGCGGCGATGCCGCTTCGCTCCGCGAAGGTCTCGGCGAGGCGCTCGAGCGCGGCCGCGAGCCCGAAATCGTCGAGCGCGGAGGGCCGTAGCTCGACCGCGAGGCTCCGCACGTCCTGCAGCGCCTCGACGACCAACTCGCGCAGGTCCGCCTCCGCACGCTCGGCCTCCTCCTGCGTGCGTGCCGCGCGGATCGTCTTCAGCCCGAGCAGGATGGAGGTGAGCGCCTGCCCGGTCTCGTCGTGGAGCTCGAGCGCGAGTCGCCGCCGCTCGAGCTCCTGCGCCTCGACGACGCGCCGGACGGTGTCGCGCGCGACGCGCTGCGAGAGGTCGACGGCGACCGAGGCTCGCGCCGCGAAGATCTCGGCCAGGCGCAGGTCGCCGTCGGAGAAACGTGATTCCAGTCCCAGCTTGTCGTGCACCGCGACGATGCCGATCGCGCGCCCGCGCGCGACGAGCGGCACGTAGATGCCGGTGCGCACGCCCATCCGGCGCGCCTCGTCCTGGTCGACCTCCGGATCGTCGAACACCGAGTCGACGCGCGCGCTCTGCCGGCGCTCCAGCACGCGGCCGCTCTTCGAGCGAACGCGGTCGAGCCGGTGACCGAGGAGACCGTAGGCCGCCTCGCCTTCCCCGTCGACGGCGGCGATGCGCAGCTCGCCTTCGGCGGCGGGGAGCGCGATCAGCGCCAGCCGCGCGCCGATCAGCTCGCGGAGCCGGCGGCAGATGAGCTCGAGCAGCCGGCCGAGCTCCATCTCCTCGCCGAGCGAGCGCACCACTTCGTGTAGCGACTCGAGCTGACGCGACCAGCGCGTGGCCGACTCGTAGAGGCGCGCGTTCTCGACGGCGACGGCCGCCTGGGCGGCGAGCAGCGTGACGAGCTCCTCATCCTCCTCGCCGAACTCCCCACCACTTTCCTTCTCGGTCAGATACAGGTTCCCGTACGCGACGCCGCGCAGGAGGATCGGCACGCCCAGAAAGGCGTGCATCAGTGGATGATTCGGCGGAAACCCCACGGAGCGCGGGTCCTCGGCGATGTCGCGCAGCCGCAGCGGCTTCGCCTCTCGGATCAGGACGCCGAGGATGCCCCGGCCGCGGGGCAGATCCCCGATCGCCGCGTGCGTCTCGCTGTCGATTCCCGTCGTGACGAAGCGCTCGAGGGCCGTTCCCGACTCGTCGATCACCCCGAGCGCGGCATAGCGCGCGCCGGTGAGCTCGGCAGCCGTCTCGACGAGCCGCTGCAGCAGCGACTCCAGAGAGAGCTCGGACGTGATCGCGACGCCTGCCTCGACGAGCGCTCTCAGCCGGCCCTCGCTGGGAGTGGTCGCCTCCACGCGCTGAGCGTACCGTCGCCCGCGCGCTGCGGGAAACCCGCGCCGGCTCTCGGCGCGACCCCGATGCGTCCCTCAGCTCGACGCTGCAACGGTTGGGACAACAGAAGGAGGTGTCTCATGTTCGAGACGATCATGTGGGCGACCGACGGATCGGAGGCCGCGGACCGCGCGCTCCCGTACGCGAAAGCGCTCGCCGAGGGCGAGGACAAGTCGCTCGTCGTCGCACACTGCAAAGAGCTCCTGATCGGCGGACGAGCCGGCGGATACCCGGTCTTTGCAGACGAGGACGAGCTCCTGGCAAAGATCCGGGGCCAGGTCGCCGAGGCGAAAGACGAAGGGCTGCAGGTGACGCTGAAGATCGTCGCCACCGGGTCGACGTCGGCGGCACACGTGCTCGCCGACGTCGCGCGCGAGTTCGACGCCGACGTCATCGTCGTCGGAACCCGCGGCCACGCACCGGTCGCGGGGCTGCTCCTTGGGAGCGTCACGCAGCGGTTGCTGCACATCGCTTCCTGCCCCGTCCTCGCGGTGCCGACTGGGAAACAGGCGGCTGCCCCGGAGGCGGAGCTCGACGCGGTGCACGCGGCCCGATAGCGAAAGGAGGTTCGAGATGAAAGCGCTCGTGTACCACGGCCCGGGGCAACGGGCCTGGGACGAGGTTCCGGACCCGACGATCGAGGCCCCGACCGACGTCGTGGTCAAGATCGACTCGTCGACGATCTGCGGGACCGACCTGCACATCCTGAAAGGGGACGTTCCCGAGGTGAAGCCGGGGACGATTCTCGGCCACGAGGCCGTCGGCACCGTCGTCGACGGCGGAAGCGGTGTCGGCATGCTGAAGATCGGCGACCGCGTGCTCGTCTCCTGCATCACCTCGTGCGGCCGCTGTCGCTTCTACAAGGAGGGCCACTACGGCCTCTGCACGGGCGGGGGCGGCTGGATCTTCGGCCACCTGATCGACGGCCTGCAGGCCGAGTACGCGCGCGTGCCTTTCGCGGACACGTCCGTGTACAAGGTGCCCGAGGGGCTGTCGGACGAGCAGGTGCTCTTCCTGGCAGACATCCTGCCGACGGCATACGAAGTCGGCGTCCTCAATAGCCGCGTCCAGCCGGGCGACACCGTCGCGATCGTCGGCGCGGGCCCGATCGGGCTCGCTGCGATGCTGACGGCGAAGCTCTACACGCCCGCGCACATCGTCGCGATCGACCTCGACGACGGCCGCCTCGAGCGGGCGCGCGAGTTCGGCGCCGACGTGACGATCAACAACGCGAGCGAGACCGCGGTCGCAGCCGTCATGCAGCTCACCGACGGTCTCGGAGCGGACGTCGCGATCGAGGCCGTTGGCGCCCCGGAGACGTTCGAGCTCTGCACCCAGCTCGTGCGCCCCGGCGGCCGCGTCGCGAACGTCGGCGTCCACGGACACCCCGCGACGCTCCACCTCGAGAAGCTGTGGATCCGGGACGTGACGATCACGACCGGACTCGTCGACACGTTCACGACACCGCAACTGCTGAGACTGATCGCCGACGACAGGCTCGACGCCACGTTGTTCGCGACGCATCGCTTCCCGCTGGGCGAGACGATGGCCGCGTACGATACCTTCGGCGACGCCGCGCGGACGCATGCGCTCAAAGTCGTGCTCGAAGCGGAGCCGACCGGACACGAGCTGATCGAGCGGGAGGTTGCCCTTGTTGGAAACCCATAGCCCGACGCCGCCGGCCGCGGTGGACGTGATCCTCCGCGACGGCACGACACTGCGACTGAGGGCGCCCGTACGCGGCGACACGGACGCCCTCGTCGCGTTCTTCGACCGCCTCTCCGAGCACAGTGTCGGCCTTCCCGAGGGCTACGTCGCCGTCGACGCGCGGGTGCGGCTGCGGATCCCCGAGAGCGGGCGGCGGGCGAAGCGCTGGTAGGCGCCGCGCTGCCGGCGCTGAGCGCCTTGCGGCAAAGCCGGAGCCGGTTCCGCGTCCGCGCGGATGGCGCGCCGCCCCGCCGAGCCGAGACTGCGCCGAAAAGGAGGAATCCCATGTTCAGAAACCGCGCATTCACGATCCTCGTCGCCATCGTCTCCGTCGCCGCGTTCGCCGCTGCCGGATCCGCCGCCTCGGGGCCCGGTCATGCGTCGCTCGTCATCCGCCACCAGGTGCGCGGCTGCCATTCGTGGTCCGTGAACGGCGGCCCGTTCAAGGCGAGCCAAACGATCAGCCTTCAGCGGCGCGGCTGGATCACGGTCACGAACAACGACGTCATGCCGCACAAGCTGATGAAGACGAGCGGCGCGGCAGTGCAGATGCAGAGTCTGAAGACGTCGATGATGGGCATGGGGCTTCGCGGCCGCTTCGGGTCGGGGATGATGGCCCACATGGGGGCGACCGTCAAGGTCACCTTCTCCCGTCCCGGCGTGTACCGCTTCACGACCAAGGCCGGCGAGGACTACATGTCGGGGATGAAGACGATCGGTGAGGACACTGTTCTTCGCCTGACAGTCGAGGTCTCGTGAACCGGACCGGGCTCCGCGTGCTGATCGCCGCTGCGCAGGAAGTGCGCAAAGCCGCTCGTGCTCGGGCTGCTCGCTGAGGCTCCGTACTTTCCCGCAGCCGACGATCAGCGCCTGCCCGGACGACGCCGCGCCCCGGCGCGCCGACAATCGGAGTCGTGAAGCAGGGGTCCGCGCAGGTCAGACATCCGAAGAAGCGCGTCGGGCAGAAGCGTGGTTCGCGCAAGCGGCTCTACGGGGGCGCCTTCGCCGCGGCGGCGATCGCCGTCGCGGCGCTCGTGATCGCGAGCCAGCTGTCGGCACGCGGCGACCGCCGCGCGGCTCCGGAGCAGCCCGTGGTGATCGGCGCGGCCGACAACGCCCGCCTCTTCGCGGCCATCCCCCAGCGCGGAAACGTCCTCGGATCGCCTCGAGCGCCGGTGACGCTCGTCGAATATGCCGACCTCCAGTGTCCGTACTGCGGCGAGTTCGCGCGCAACGCGCTGCCCGCGCTCGTCGACGAGTACGTGCGCACGGGCCGCGTCAAGCTCGTCTTCCGTGGGCTTGCGTTCGTCGGCGCCGACTCGGAGACGGCGCTGCGCGTCGTGCTCGCGGCCGGCGAGCAAAGCCGGCTGTGGAACGTCGCGCACCTCGTCTATGCCAACCAGGGCGTCGAGAACACCGGCTGGGTGACGGACGGCTTTCTCCGCGCGATCGCGCGTGCGGTGCCTCCGCTCGACGCGAACCGGCTTCTCGCCCGCGCGCAGTCGGCCCGCGTGACCGCGCAGATCGACTCGCTGCGGCTCGCCGCGGCCGCCGACGCGATCCGGGCGACCCCGTCCTTCCGCGTCGGACGCACCGGCGGACGGCTCGACCCGCTCGCGGTGCACTCGCTCGACGTCCGTGCGTTCCAGCCGGTGCTCGACGCGCTGCTGGGCGCGTGAGCGAGCGCCGGGTCCGCGCGGCGATCGCCGCCGTCGCAGTGGCCGGCGCCGCCCTTGCCGGCTACCTCGTCTACGTCCGCTATTCAGGTGCGACGCTCGCCTGCACGACTGGAGGCTGCGAGACGGTGCAGAGCTCGCCATATTCGAAGCTCCTCGGTGTCCCGGTAGCGCTGCTCGGGCTCGTCGCGTACGTGACTCTCCTCGCCACGTCCCTCCTCCGCGGAGAGCTCGCCCGTGCGATCGGCGTGTCGGTCGCCCTCGCAGGGGTCTGTTTCGGGGGCTACCTCCTCTACGTGCAGCTCGTCTTGATCCGCGCCGTCTGCGATTGGTGTCTCGCGAGCGACATCCTCATGACCGTGCTCGCGGCGCTGGCGCTCCTGCGGCCGATCGTCTCGGCGGCCGGTGCGACGCCGGCCGCGAGCTCCGCCTAATCGACGCGTACTGATTGCGTACGCGGCCGCAACCGCCCGAGCGGCGGTGCCAGAACACGCACGATGTCGAACGTCGAGAGCACACCGGCCGGCCGCTGCGTGACGGCGTCGATAACGGCTAGATGCGAGACCCCGGTCTCGGCCATCAACAGAGCGGCGCGATCGAGGCGCTCGTCGCCTCGGACGGTGACGAGCGGCGTCACGGCGCTGTCGCGGGCGGTCCGCTCGTCGATGTCGCCGCATGCCGCTGCGACAACGTCGAGGTCCGACACGAGTCCCCACAGCTCCGCCGCCTCGTCGTCCTCGCCGCCGTAGTCGAAGACGAAAACCCCGTGGACGCTGATCACTCCGACGCTCATGGCGTCCGCGACGGTCGCTGCCTCGAGGCGAGCCGGAGAGCCTTCCACGTGTTCGATCGCGGTTGTCATGTCTAGAGCCTCACCCGGGGCGGAGTGCCCCGCATCGGCGTACATCCTGAACATCGATCAGTAGTTCGGCGCACCGTCGACGACGATGTGCTCGGTCTCCGGATCGATCTCCAGGATCCGCTCGATCGCGATCTCCGCGAGCCCGCGCTCGCCGTAGCCGCGGCGGACGATCAATGCCGTCGGCCCATCATCGGGGTCTGCGCCGACGACCTGCTCGACGAAGCCGAGGTGGCCGTCCGGCCCGTCGACGCGATACCCCTCCGAATGCGCCAGCCAGTAGCCGTCGACCCATGAACACCTATGACGTGCGACGTGCGGTGCGGTAGCAGTCATGACGCCTCCTTTCCATTCGCACGGAGGGTCGCCCGCGAAGCCGGCGCCCGCATCGGGGCGCCCGCTGAGCCGGTCTTCGGGTAATCCGCGGGCCGGGCCGCGGAAGCGCGGCAAAGGCGTTGCCGACGAGCAGGTAGCGGCGGACGAGCGCCCGCGTTCCGAGGAACGCGAGGCCGGCGCCGCCGGCGAGCAGCGGCACGGCAAGCGAGGTCACGCAGGCGGCGTCGTACGGCGGCGACGCGCGACGCCGCTCGCCTCAGCGGCGCGGGCGACGGCCTCTGCGACCGCGGGCGAGACCCGGCGGTCGAAGACGCTCGGGATCACGTAGTCGGCTTCGAGGTGCTCGGGCTCGACGACCGCTGCGAGCGCATGCGCGGCAGCGAGCTCCATCTCGCGTGTGACCGCGGATGCCCGCACGTCGAGCGCTCCGCGGAAGACCCCGGGAAAGGCGAGCACGTTGTTGATCTGGTTCGGGTAGTCGGATCGACCGGTCCCGATCACGGCGACGTCGCCCTCGATCTCCTCCGGCAGGACCTCCGGCGTCGGATTCGCCATCGCGAAGACGATCGCGCCGTCGGCCATCGTCCGCACCGCGCGCGCCGACACGGCGCCCGCTCCGGACAGGCCGATGTAGACGTCGGCGCCCGCGAGTGCGTCATCGGCCGAGCCGCGAGCGCCACGCCTGTTCGTCTCCTGCGCGAGTGACGCCTTGAACGGATCGAGGCCCGCTCGACCGGGTGAGAGGACACCGCGACGGTCGCAGACGACCACGTCGCCGGTCCCGGCGTCGAGGAGCATGCGCGCGGTCGCGGTACCGGCCGCGCCGGCGCCCGTGACCACCACGTGCACGTCCTCGAGGTGCTTGCCGACCACGCGCAGCGCATTCAGCAGCGCGGCGAGAACGACGATCGCAGTGCCGTGCTGGTCGTCATGGAAGACCGGAATGTCGAGCTGGTCGCGGAGCCGAGCCTCGATCTCGAAGCAGCGCGGCGCGGAGATGTCCTCGAGGTTGATCCCGCCGAAGCCGGGCGCGAGCGCAGCCACCGTACGGACGATCTCGTCCGGATCGGTCGTCGCCAGACAGACCGGCCAGGCGTCCACCCCGCCGAACTCCTTGAAGAGGATCGCCTTGCCCTCCATCACCGGCAGCGCGGCCTCCGGGCCGATGTCGCCGAGCCCGAGGACGGCGGTGCCGTCCGTGACCACCGCGATCGAGTTCTGCTTGATCGTCAGGGTCCAGACCTTCTGGGGGTCATCGGCGATCGCGCGACACACGCGCGCGACGCCCGGCGTATAGGCCATCGAAAGGTCGTCGCGCGTCTTCAGAGGCGACTTCGGGACCACTTCCAGCTTGCCCCCGAGGTGCAGGAGAAACGTCCTGTCCGACACGTGCTCGACATCGATCCCGTCGACCTCGCGGACTGCGTCCACGATGCGCGCGATGTGCGCGTCGTCGCCGGCGAGCACGGTCACGTCGCGGATCTTCTTTCCCCTCTCGATGCGGACGAGATCGATCGCACCGAGGAGTCCGCCCGCCGCCCCGATCGCTGCGGCGAGCCGTGCGAACGAGCCCGGGTTGTCGTCGAGATGGACGCGCAGCGTCGCGCTGAACGAGGCCGACGGATGCTGCGTTCTCTGCTCGTGCTGGATCGCGGTCACGTCGCAGAGCCTTGCGTGGAAGGCACGCGTCGTCATCCGCGGTCGCACCGATGTCGCCTGCGGGTTTCCCGCCGTCGACGCGGGCGACGGGCGAGGTTGCGGGTAACTACGCCCCCCGAATCCGTGAGCGCGCGGATGGTGCGCCCGTGGAGCCGAGAGAAGATCGACACGCGCAGAGAACAGATCGCAAGTAGGACGAAGCTTCAACGAGAAGGCAGCAGGAAGAACCCACCGAACGCCTTCCCAGTGAAGTGGACGAAAGCGACACTGACTCCACGAAGGTCGAACAAGGGCCCCCGGCAAGGGGCCCTTGTCCTTCTCGCCGAGCGTGCGAGCGACGAGGAATCAGTAGTTTCGGCCGCCGAGGCCCGCGAAGACACCGATGTCGGTGTCCGTGTCGTGGGTGAGAGTGGCGTTCATCGAAGGGAGCACGATGAACACGCTCCTCACAATCGTTGCGTTCGCGGTCGTCTTCGCGGTGCTGGCCGTCGCAGCGTACGCGCTCTTCGAAGTGAGCCCGTTCGCTCGCCATGCTGAGCGGTTCCGCGATCCCCGGACCGGGAAGCGCCGGGGGAACAGCCCCCGATTGGACTGACGGGGGCAGCTCGACATGGTCAACGGCGCGTCGTCGTAGCCGGAGCGGGTGTCGCAGGACTCGAGACCGCCCTCGCCTTACGTGCTCTCGCGCAGGAGCGAGTCTCACGCGCGCGGCTCCCGCGCCGATTTCTGCACCGGTCCGAACCGGTGTCAAAGTCGTTCGCCCAACCCGGGCGCCCCACCGCGTGCGCGGGGGTCTCACTACAGGTAAGCGGGTACTCGTAGCCGCCGGCACCGAGGGTGCACCACGGGCGAACTGAGTACGGCGCGCAAAGGGTCGGCGCCGGAGAATTTGAGGCTGGCGGATCAGCTCGCCGCGGAGCCGCCGCGCGGCAGCCGTAGCCGCTTGAGTGCCACGGCGTTCAGCGCGACGAGGACGCTCGAGCCGGACATTGATATGGCGGCGATCTCGGGCCGCAGCGTTACGCCCCAGGGCTCGAAGACGCCGGCGGCGATCGGGAGGGCGAGCGAGTTGTAGCCGATCGCCCAGCCGAGGTTCTGGCGCATCTTGCGCACCGTGCCGCGACCGATCGTCACCGCGGTCGCGACGTCGAGGGGGTCGGAGCGCATGAGGACGACGTCGGCGGTCTCGATCGCGACGTCGGTGCCGGCGCCGATGGCGATGCCGACGTTGGCCTGGGCGAGAGCGGGGGCGTCGTTGACACCGTCGCCGACCATCGCCACCGTGCGGCCTTGCACCTGTAGCTCGGCCACTTTCGCCGCCTTGTCGGCCGGTAGCACCTCGGCCAGCACCTCGTCGATGCCGAGGGCGGCGGCGATCCGCTCTGCGGTCTGGCGGTTGTCGCCGGTGAGCATCACCGGGCGGATTGCCAGCTCCTTGAGCGCGGCGACCGCGGCGGAGGCCGTCTCGCGAGGCGCGTCGGCGATCGCGATCAACCCGGCTGGGTGGCCGTCGACGGCGACGTGGACGACGGTGCGCCCGGCACCTGCCATCTCGTCGGCGCGGATGGCGAGGCCGTCCAGGGAAACGTGCTCGCGCTCGAGCAGGCGGCGGTTGCCGACGAGCACGCGTCGGCCGTCCACGGTCGCAACGGCGCCGTGCCCCGCGACCGACTCGAACTGCTGCGCGCGCAGGCGCTCGACGCCGCGCTCCTCGGCCGCTTTGACGATCGCCTCGGCGAGCGGATGCTCGCTCTCGCGCTCGACCGCGGCGACGAGGCGGAGTAGCTCGCGGTCGTCGAGGCCGTCGCCGGTGATGTCGACCACCTCCGGCTCGCCGCGAGTCAGCGTGCCGGTCTTGTCGAGCACGACAGTGTCCAGCGAGGCAGATTGCTCGATCGCGATCGCGTTCTTGAACAGGATGCCCCGGCGCGCGCCGAGCCCGGTTCCGACCATGATCGCGGTCGGCGTTGCCAGCCCGAGCGCGTCGGGGCAGGTGATGACGACGACGGTGATCGCGAACAGCAGCGCGTCCAGCGTGTTGCGGTCGATCCCGTACCAAACGAGGAACGTACCGACCCCCCCGATCAGTGCGACCAGCACGAGCCAGAAGGCGGCGCGGTCGGCCAGCCGTTGCGCCGGCGCCTTCGAGTTTTGCGCCTCCTGCACGAGCTTGACGATCTGGGCGAGCGCGGTGTTCGAGCCGACGGCCGTCGCTCGCTCCCGCAGCGTCCCCTGCTTGTTGATCGTCGCGCCAATCAGCTTGTCGCCCGGCTTCTTGCTCACCGGCAGCGACTCGCCGGTGACCATCGACTCGTCGACCGAGCTCTCGCCCTCGAGCACCTCGGCGTCGACCGGCACCTTCGCACCCGGCCGGATCAGGAGCAGGTCACCGACCTGCACCTCAGCCGTCGGGACTTCTTGCTCCTGCCCGTCGCGGATGACGACCGCCTTCGGCGGCGCGAGGTCGAGCAGTGCGCGGATGGCGTCGTTCGCTCCGCCGCGCGCGCGCATCTCGAACCAGTGCCCGAGCAGGACGAACGCGGCGAGGAAGGCGGCGGCCTCGTAGAAGACGTCGCCCTCGATCCAGAAGGTCGCCGCGACCGAGTAGACCCAGCCGGTGCCGATCGCGACCGCGACCAGCACCATCATGTCGAGCGTCCTCGCCCTGAGTGCGACGTAGGCGCCCCGGAAGAAGATCCAGGACGAGTAGAAGATCACCGGCAGGCTGAGGAAGAACTGCCAGAGGTCGTTGCCGATCCCGAACGGGGTCGGCGGGATGGAGCCGAACAGGAACTCCCCGACCGGCGACCAGAGCGCGATCGGGATCGCGAACAGCGCCGCGACGAGGAAGCGGTTGCGCATGTCGCGCACCATCGCGGCCATCGACATGCCGGCATGACCGCCGTGACCGTGGCCGTCGGCATGGTCCGCGCGCTCGACGGCGGCGGGGTCGTGCGCCGGCGCGTCGCGCCCCTCCTCGGCGAGCGGATCGCAGACGTGGCCGGGCACCGAGCGGCCGGCGCAGTGGAAGCCGCACTCCTCGACCCACTTGCGGAGCGCCTCCACCGTCGTCGCCTCGAGGTCGTACTCGACGGTGGCCGTCTGCGCGACCGGGTTGGCGTCGACGGCGAGGACGCCGGGGCGGTTGCCGAGCACGCGCTCGACGACGGACTTCTGCGAGGCGTAGTGCAGGCCGCCGACAGGACGACGGACCGGTGGCGGTGCGTCGTCGCCGTCGTCATCAGCGCGTGCGCGCGAACCGCTGGACGGCCTCGAGCAGCTCCTCGGTCTTCGTCTGTGCGTCGGCCTCGTCGCCCGAGGCGAGCGCGCCGGCGACGCAGTGGCGGACGTGCTCGTCGAGGATCTTGAAGGCGAGCGACTCGAGCGCAGTGTTGACGGCGGCGATCTGGGTCAGGACGTCGATGCAGTAGCGGTCGTCCTCGACCATCTTCTCGACGCCGCGCACCTGCCCTTCGATCCGGTGCAGGCGCTTGACCAGCGCTTCTTTGTCCTTCGTGTAGCCGTGAACTTGTTTCTCGACGATCTCGGTCATGGCGGTCTCCTTTAGGTTTGGCGTGCGCTCTGGAAGCGCTTGAGGCGCAGGCTGTTGCTGACGACGAACAGGCTCGAGGCGGCCATCGCCGCGGCGGCGATGATCGGGTTCAGCAGGCCGGCGACCGCCAGCGGGATCGCGGCGACGTTGTAGGCGAACGCCCAGAACAGGTTGCCCTTGATCGTCCGCAGCGTCTTGCGGGCCAGGCGAATCGCGTCGGCGGCGGCGCGCAGGTCGCCGGAGACGAGCGTCAGGTCCGAGGCCTCGATCGCGATGTCGGTGCCGGTGCCGATCGCCAGGCCGAGATCGGCCTGCGCCAGCGCCGGGGCGTCGTTGACGCCGTCGCCGACCATCGCGACCACGTTCCCTTGTTCTTGTAGACGCGTGATCTCTTTGACCTTGTCGTCGGGGTAGACCTCGGCCAACACGCGCTCGATCCCGACCTCCCTGGCGACACGCTCAGCCGTCTCGATCGAGTCGCCGGTCAGCAAGATCGGCGTCAGCCCGAGCTCCTTCAGCTCGCGAATCGCCTCGGCGCTCGAGGGCCTGACCGTGTCGCGGACTTCGAGCGTCGCGCGCGCGAGACCGTCCCAGCTGACCTCGATCCGCCCGTCTTTGCGGCCGACGGCGACCTCGTGGCCGTCGACGACGCCGGTGACGCCGACGCCGGGCTCGTTGCGGAAGCGCTCGACCGCCGGCAGCGCCCCGACTTCGGCGCGCGCGGCCTTGGCGACCGCTTGGGCGATCGGGTGCTCGCTCGCGGCTTCGACGGCGCCGGCCAGGCGCAAGACGTCGGCGCGCGAGGTTCCGTTCAGCAGCGCGACCTCCGCGAGCTCCATCTTCCCTTCGGTGACGGTGCCCGTCTTATCGAGGACGATCGTGTCGACGCGCCGCGTCTGTTCGAGGATCTCGGGCCCCTTGATGAGGACGCCCATCTGCGCGCCGCGGCCGGTGCCGACCATCAGCGCGGTCGGCGTCGCCAGGCCGAGCGCGCACGGGCAGGCGATGATCAAGACGGCGACCGCGGCTGTGAAGGCGGTAGCGGCGCTCGCGCCGGCGAGCAGCCAGCCGCCGAGCGTCAGCAGCGAGAGGACGATCACCACGGGCACGAAGATCGCCGAGACGCGGTCGGCCAGGCGCTGCACCGGCGCCTTGCCCGACTGCGCCGCCTCGACCAGGCGAGCGATCTGCGCCAGCGCCGTGTCGGCGCCGACGCGCGTCGCCTCGACGACGAGCCGTCCGTAGCTGTTGACGGTCGCGCCGGCGACGTCGGCGCCTGGGGCGACCTCGATCGGCACCGACTCGCCGGTCAGCATCGACTCGTCGATCGCCGACTCGCCCTCGACGACGACGCCGTCGGTCGCGATCTTCTCGCCGGGGCGGACGACGAAGTGGTCGCCGACCTGCAGCTGGTCGACGGGAACGAGCACCTCCGCCCCATCGCGCAACAGGCGCGCCTCCTTGGCACCCAGTTCGAGGAGCTTTTTGATCGCCTCCGACGAGCGGCCCTTGGCGCGGGCCTCGAGGTAGCGGCCGAGGACGATCAGCGTCGTCACCACGGCGCCGACCTCGAAGTAGGTGTCGGTGTCGAGCGCGCCGACCAACACCACCGTCGACCACAGCCAGGCCGCGGTCGTGCCCAGCGAGATCAGCGTGTCCATCGACGCCGCGAAGTGGCGGGCGTTCTTCAAGGCCGTGCGGTGGAAGCCGATCCCGGAGTAGAAGACGACCGGCGTCGACAGGGCGAGGGCAACCCACTCCCAGTCGGCGAACTGCAGCGGCGGCACCATCGCCAACAGCGCGACCGGGATCGTGAGCACGACGGCGAGCGTCAGCCTGCGCGTCAGGACACGCAGCGGCTCGTCGTGATGGTGGTGCGTGCGCGCCTCGTCATGCTCGTGCTCGGCGTGCGCGGCGCCTGTGGCGCGCGCGCCGTAACCGGCCGACTCGACGGCGGCGACGAGCTGCTCAAGCGGGACGTTGCTGTCGCAGTGCACGGTCGCCTGCTCGGTGGCGAAGTTGACCGTCGCCTCGACGCCGTCGAGCTTGTTCAGCCTCCTCTCGATCCGCGCCGCGCAGGAGGCACAGGTCATCCCCTCGAGGTCGATGCGAACAGTCGTGTCCTGCTTGTCG
>WNGD01009387.1_pt1 | contig 17189 bp, 14 predicted proteins | sample 5400671 | NCBI WGS metagenome assembly WNGD01 (sample SAMN13153369, study PRJNA577476) | soil metagenome | isolation source: 40 cm soil or saprolite under grassland replicate 2 | place: USA:California | collected 2016-06-15
TTGGTGGGATGGGGTCGCGCCCGGGTAGCATCGCCGGGCCAGTTGAGGTTCCACTCCCCACCAGTTCTGTTGCGACAAAGTCGCCTTCTGCGGCCATCCCGAGCAACTTGAACTGGAAGTCCGGCATTGACGTCAAGAAGTTCACAATTTCGCCCTTGCGCGCCTCGATGCCTCGCACGGGACTCGCAAACAAGGGGCTGCGAAAGACAATGTCAGGATCCAGTAGGTCCAGGATGGCGCTGGTGTCGTGAGTGTTCCAGGTCGCGATGAACGACCTGACGACCTCCGCCGAGCTGCTCTCACTCTTCTTGTCGGGTGTGACCATGGTGTCCTCCTTGTTCGATGGAGATGAGTCTTACACCGAAACCAGGTCGGGAGAGTCGGGCGGCGCTTCCGCCTGTCGACTCCTTTTCGGTGGGTGGCCTCGCGGCGCTGACGCGCGTCCGCAAGCCGAAATGACTGAGTGCGTTCGCTCGCAGTTGACAGCCAACAGGGCCGCCGGAAACAGGCCGCTACGACTGCTGCGAGAGCCAGGGAGGGGTGTAGGCTCCCACGCCGTAGACAAAGGCGAGAAAGTCGTCTGCAGCCCACTCCTCGGCGATCTTCCCGTCGGCCACGCGGTACACGTCGACCGCATCCCACCGGACGTGTCTGCCCGAGGCGGGGATGCCGAGGAGGTCTCCCTTGTGCGTCCCCTCGACGACCGCGCGCACAGCCACGATATCGCGTTCCGCGATGATGTCCTGCTCGACGTTGCGCAGGTCCGGCAGGGCCGAGAGGATCGCGCTGACCAGCCCGGCGACTTGCTCGCGACCCTCGACGGTCCCCAGGGTGCCGCCGTGCCACTTCATGTCAGGCGTCAGGTAGTCCGCCGCTCGAGCGGCCTGGTGCTGGTTGAACGCCGTTTCGACGAACGCGCGAACGATCTGCTTGTTTTCCTCAATGGTGTTCTGGGTCGTCATGTTGCTTTCCTTTCCTCGTGAGCGTCTGTTGCGCTCGAACTCCTCTGGCCAGCTCTTCTCAGGCATGAGGGCGTTTCCTCACACATGGAGAAAGGAGCTCGTCCACTTCTTCTGCCATGAGTATAGAGAACTGCTCTGGAAAAGTCAGTGAACATCAGGTGACATCCCACTGCACACCTTGCTGCACATCTCGGGACCAAGACGTAACTGTTCAGAATACCGCTCCAGCGGGTAAATACACGAAACGCAGTACCGAAAGGATGGGAGATGCTCAGAACGGCCCAGGTGGCTTGCACCTTGCCGAGAGAGGAAGCCGATGCGCGACAAGCTCTGGCGTGCTGAGCTAAGACGAGACGTGATCAACCATTATAGCGCTGGCACCTATGCTTGCTCGTGTTGTGGCGAGTCTCACCTGGAATTCCTTGTGATCGATCACATCGATGGGGCTGTCAATAACCACCGCTGTCGAGTAAAGGCTCAGGGCTAGGATTCTATCGGGGGTTGCGGGCAAACGGCTATCCCCCCGGATTTCGGATGCTCTGCCATAACTGCAATGCCGCCTTCGGGCTGTATGGCGCATGTCCGCATCAGGCGGAGAAACCGGTCACGGCGGAAATAGCTTGGGTTCCCACTGGCGGAGCAGGCCGCGCCCAAGAAGCCGTACCGTAAAAACGGCTGCGGAGTGTCACTGTCTGGCAACGTACTCGGGGAGGTCATGAACCCTCGCATCCAATACGGGGGCTTGCATGAGCGCGATCAGCTGCCCTTTGGCTGCGCAGTTGTGTTCCGCTTCCATGGACCTGTTTCCTCTCACGCTTTTTTACCGCTTTCCGTTCGAGCGCACAAGAGCATCTCGCTCACGCCATCGAGCTGGGTGGTGAAGTGCCATGCCGACAGACCACCGTCTGCTTTGCCATCCACCCGAACGTTAGGCTTGCGCGAGCCTCAGGAGCCGCTCCGCGTTGAGATGGCTGATCTTCTCCTTATCCGCCGGGCTGAGGGAGGCGTGATCGAGAAAGGCTCGCCCCTGCTCATTCGTGCTGAAGGGATAATCGACCGAGAACATGATGCGGTCGGCCCCCATCACTTGCATGGCGAGCAGGAGCGGTGGATCGGTGAAGAAACCGCTGGTCGTCATATGGAAGTTGCGCAAAAAGTACTCCGACACCGGCTGCTGCAGCTGCTTTGCCAGGGGCGTGAGCGTCTCATCGATGCGCGCCAGCATGAACGGAATCATCTCTCCCATGTGCCCGATGATGATCTGCAAGGTCGGTAGGCGATCGAACACTCCGGCCAGGATCAGCCGTAGCGCATGTATCCCCACCTCGGAGTGCCAGCCCCAGCCGGAAGTCGAGAGGACAAACCCCACGGCCGGGTCCAGGCCGGTGTAATAGGCTTCTCGCACCGGTGCAGGTGGCGTCGTAGGGTGAAGATAGAGCGGCACGGAGAGCGCGGCGGCCTGCTCCAGCACGGGCAGGAAGGCCGGGTCGTCCAAAAAACGTCCGTTCGTCGTGCCGAAGAGCATCGCGCCTTGCAATCCCAGTGAACGCACCGCTCGTTCCAGTTCACCGACGGCTGCTCCTGGCTCCGCCATCGGCAGGGTAGCAAACCCGGCGAAACGATCGGGATGAGCGGCACAGGCGGCGGCTACTTGTTCGTTGGACTCCCGCGTCAGCCGCACCCCCTCGTCACCAGAACGCGGCGCGAGGCTTGACCCGATGTCGGAGATCACCTGGAGATCGATCCCGCTCGTGTCCATGTCCTGCAAACGCAGGGTCTCCAGATCAGCGAGCCTGGCCTGTCGTTCTGCTGTCATCGTTGGCGGTGGCTGCCAGCCGCCTCCCTGGCTTGAGGCATTGCTCTGTATGGCTTCCCTGAATCCCCTAGACAGACAGTGCTCTTCCAGTGCAATGGTTCGCATGCCGGCTCCTTTCCCTCTCGTTCCTTGATCATACGACGTAAAACACACGTTGGTAGAAGTGGGTGCAGTGGCCCTTGTTCAACCCCATCAGGCTTAGTGTCGCATGGATGTGCATCCCTACAAACGGGAAGGGCTCCCCTCAGACCTCCGTTGTTCCCCTTCCCTGGGGCAGGGAAGGGGGCTGCGAGGTTCTTGGGTCGAAGGAGTCCGGGGGGTTAGGTCGCCAGCGCCGCGCGCACCCGAGCCGGCGTGAACGGCACCTGACGCAGCCGCGCCCCCGTTGCCGCGTAGATCGCGTTGGCGATCGCCGCAGCCACCGTCACCGTCGCCGGCTCGCCCGCGCCCATCGGCGGCTCGTCGGGCCGGTAGAGGAGCGTGATGTCGATCTCCGGCACCTCGGAGAAGGTCAGAATGGAGTACGCCTCCCAGTCCAGGCTGGTTTGCCCGCGCACATCGAAGTGCACCTCCTCTTTGAGCGCCCGGCTCAGCGCCTGCAGCACGTTGCCCTCGATCTGGTTGCGCACCCCGTCCGGGTTGATGATCAGCCCGCAGTCGTGCGCCACCGTGATCCGCCGCACGCGCACGGTGCCGGTCGCTGCATCCACCGCCAAGTGCGCCACCATCGCCACATAGGCCTGGTCGTTCTCATAGCGCGCGAACGCCACGCCGCGCCCCTCGCCGGTCGGCAGCGCCGTGCCCCAGTCGGCCGCCCGCGCCGCCGCTTCGAGCACCTCACGTCCGCGCGGATCGTCGAGGTGACGCAGGCGGAACGCCAGGGGATCGGCCACCGCGGCGGTGGCCAGTTCATCCATGAATGACTCGTTGGCGAAGGTGTGGCCCGCGGCACCCAGGCTGCGCATCGAGGACGTCCGCAGCGGCGGCTGTGCGATCCAGCGCACCGTCACCCGCTGGGCCGGCAGCCGATAGTTGGTCGGCGCGTTGCGGTCGCTGCCGAGGAAGAACCGCCCCGGCTGAGGCGGCACGCCGCGTACCTCGCGTCCCGCCAGCAACCCGAGCGCTTCGCGCGGTCGGTTGAAGTGCGGGAGCGACCACGCCTGGTAGTCCCAGGCCACGATGCGGCCCTCGTCGTCAAGGCCGGCGTGCACCGCCAGCAGCATCGCTGCCGCCTTCGGCTCCCCGGCGAATTCATCCACGCGCGACCACTGCACGCGCACTGGCCGCCCGACCGCCCGTGCGAGGAGGGCCGCGTCCGCCGCCACGTCCTCCGATCCGTTCTGGCCGTAGGAACCCGAGCCCTCCATGAAGATCACGCGCACGCGCTCGGTCGGCAGCTCCAGCAGATCGGCCAGCGCGCCGCGCAGCGGGTAGACGCCACCCGAGCTGGCCCACACGGTCATCACGCCATCACGCAGCTCCGCCACCGCGCAGGACGGCCCGATCGAGGCGTGCGCCTGGAACGGCTGGCGATAGACCGCCTGTACGCGCTTCGCCACCTGGCGAAGCGCTGCCTCCACATCCCCGTGCTCCGCCACAGTGTGGTCGGCCGTGACGTGCTCGCGCATCCAATCGTAGAGCGACTCCTGGGGCGGGAGGTCCGCCGGCTCGTCCCACGTGACTTTGAGCTGGGTCGCCGCCTTGATCGCTTGCTCCTCGCGCTCGGCGACCACGCCGATGAAGTTGCCCAGTCGCACCACCTGCGTGTCGCGCACCGCGCTGTCGTCCACCGCCAACACGCGCGCGCCATCGACGCGCGACCGCACCACGCGCCCATGCAGCATCCCCGGCAGCCGCAGGTCATGCACGAAGCTTGGCGCGCCGAAGGCTTTGCCCTCCAGGTCGACCCGCCGCGCGCTCATGCCGACGACGTGGTACTCCTCGACGCGCTTGACCGCGGCACTGCCGGTGATCGTGCGGTCGAAGGGACGCCCCCCTTGCAGCTCGCCGTAGCCTACCCGGCGCTCCGGAGCGCCGCGCACGCTCACCACGCCCTCGTGGATCTCGAGCTGCGGAAGCTTCGCGCCCAGGTGGGCCGCTGCGCGCTCCATCAGCGCCTGGCGCGCCTCCGCAGCGGCCTTGCGGAGCTGCGCACCGCTCATCTCGATCGTCAAACTGCCGGCGGTGTAGCCCTCGTCTGGCGTGCGGCTGGTGTCGCCAATGACCATGCGGACGTGCGCGAGCCGCACATCCAACTCCTCGGCCACGATCTGCGCGAGCGCTGTCCGCACGCTCGTGCCGGTCTCCACCTTGCCGCTGTAGGCGGTGATGGTGCCCTCAGGCTCGACGGCGATCCAGTCGTCCAGGCGCATGCTCGCTACCGGGCCCCCCACCGACCGCTGCTGCGACTGCGTCTCGGCCTGGCCGCTGCTGGGCACATTGGCAGCCTGGGTCGCGTCTCCCGGAGTTCCCTGTCGCGGCGCCGCTCCGCCCTGCTCATCCTGTGCCATCAGGCCCCTCCTTCCCACATGAGGTGCTCGGTCCGCCGCACCGCGCGCAGGATGCGCACATGCGCTCCGCAGCGGCAAAGGTTGCCGTCCAGCGTCTCGCGGATCTGCGCGTCCGTCGGATGGGGAGTGCGCCAGAGCAGCGCCGCCATCGAGATTAGCAGGCCATTCGAGCAGTAGCCGCACTGGGCAGCCTGCTCATCGAGAAACGCCTGCTGCACGGGATGCGGCTCCTCTGGCGTGCCGAGCCCTTCGAGCGTTGTGATCTGCGTGCCGGCGAACTCGCTGACCGGCCGCCTGCATGAGTGGACCGCTTCCGCGCCTCGCAGCACCATGCAGGCCCCGCACTGCTCGAGCCCACAGCCGAAGCGCGGCCCGTTCAGCTCCAGCTCGTTGCGCAGCACGTAGAGAAGGGGCGTATCGGACGTAGCCCGCACCTGGTGCCGCTTGCCGTTGACCGTGATGACCAGCTCGTCCGTCATGTCTTTGTCTCTCCTGAAAGGATAACTTGCCAGATGCCGCTCTCACCTCACAAAGGAAATTGTTGCTGTCCCATTTGAAGGATTCACCACATGCAGCGTGGGTCCTCTGGCTTGTAAATGTTCCGATTAAATGACGATTACACTAGGCAGACTATACCTGAGGAGGGAAGTGGAAGTCACTGGACAACAGGTGACATCGCACTGCATATCTCGCTGCATAGTGCTTTCCAGTGGTGCGCCCGGCTGGATCAGGCTGAGGACATCCCCAATCCGCTGCCGCCGATGGCTGCCGAGCACGGCTTAATCAGCATAAGTGATAGCGCCCCCGAGCGAGGAGCAAGAGGATCATGCCCAGCCGGACGATGTAATGCGCGTGCGAGTCTGCTTCTGACGCTGGCTCTTCGGAGAGGTGCTGAACACGAAATTTCAACTCCATGTGCTTTTGCGAAGCATCTTTCGCTCCAAAGAGAGGGATCTCTGCTAGGGGCTCTCCGTGGCAGCATCCTCCACGGCCCCCAGGGCCCGCAAGGTGGCGATCTCGGCCTGGGTCAGGCCTCCGATGCCCGTGATAGTGAGCCGCTCGTAGGGCCGGTCGCGGCGCAGCGTGCGCAGATGCTCGCCATGCTCGAGCTCCCAGAGATGGATGGCTCCGTCATCGCCGCAACTGGCCAGCTTGCTACCATCGGAACTCACTTTGATCGTGTGTATCGTTCCCTGATGCGCCTCTCGCACTCGCAGGCATTGCCCGCTGGCCACCTCCCACCAGCGCAGCCTACCGTCACTGCCTCCACTGATCAGCACCTCCCCAGCCGGGTGCCAGGCCACAGCAGAGGACGCTCCGGGATGTCCCGCCAGAGCGCTATTACCTGCCCCCCAGGCAGGGTGCCGTTCCCCGCTCTGCGCCTCCCACACGAAGAGCTGTCGGCCCTCTCTCCCACCACCAGCGGATGCCAGCCAGTTTCCGCCAGGGCTCCAGGCCACGCTCATGACGGCCTCATCGTGTCCCACCAGCCGTCGTAGCAGCGTGCCATCGCTGGCATCCCACACATACACGAAACCATCACTGCCTCCGCCGACCAACCGTGTCCCATCGGGGCTCCAGGCCACATGGCGCAGGCGGGTCGGTTGCTGCGTCGGCCCAACCCAGCGACGCGTGCTGGCTGGCATCTCCCACACCTGCACTCCCCGCAGATAGCTCCCACTCGCCAGTAGGCGCCCATCCGGACTCCAGGCCACGCCCAGGAAGATGGTCTCGACCGCGTCAGGGTCGCGCATCACCTCGAGACACACCCCCGTGGTCGGCTCCCACACTCTGATGCTGTCATACCCTCCGCTGGCCAGGAGCCGCCCATCGGGGCTCCACGCCACGCCTTGCACAAACTCGTGATGTCCACGCAACGCACTCTGGGATGTCGCGCTGGCGGCATCCCAGAGCGTCACCTGAGCATCTGTGCCGCCACTGGCCAGGAACCGCCCATCCGGGCTCCAGTCGAGGTCGTAGAGGGTGGCAGTATAGCCCCTCATGACGCGAAGACACTGTCCATTGTCCGTATCCCACACCCGGATGGTGCCATCGCTGTCGCCACTGAGCAGGGTGCGGCTGTCGGGTGCGAAGGCAATCGAGTAGATGACGGCGGTATGCCCATGCAGGACTGCCCGCGGTCTCCCCTGCTCGGCATCCCACAGCCAGATGGTGCGATCGAAGCTGCAACTGGCCAGGGTGCGTCCATCCGGGCTCCAGGCCACGCGCATCACCCGGTCGGTATGCCAGGAAAACGTCTGCAGGCAGCTTCGGCTTTCCAGATCCCACAGCTTGACGGTGCCATCAAAGCTCGCGCTGGCGAGCCGCGTGCCATCGGGGGAGAAGGCCAGCCCTGGCACCCAGTGGCGATGTCCGGAAAGCGTCTGCACACCGGTACCAGGCTCCGGCGCCTCCGGCTCCCACAGCCAGATGCTCCCATCGGCGAAGCCAGACGCGAGCAGCCTCCCATCGGGACTCCAGGTCAGCGAGTACACCGTGCCACCCTGACCCGCCAGCCGCTGCACCAGGGTGCCACTCTGCGAGTCCCACACCTGAACGAGGGTATCATCCCCACCACTGGCGAGCAGGCGCCCATCAGGAGCCAAGGCGAGAGCATTGAGGCTTCCGGTGTGCCAGCCCATCCAGAGGAGCGTGCCGCTCTCGACGTCCCAGAGCTTGACGGTGCTATCCCAGCCCCCGCTGGAAAGCCGCCGTCCATCCGGGCTGAAAGCCAGAGCAGACCCACCGGCGCTATGGGCCTGCCAGACCCGGTGCAGGCGCTGGCCTGCTTCTGCCCATACTCGCACCTCCCCGCTCCAGTTGGCCGCAGCCCAGTACGGCCCACTCTTGCTTATCGCGACCGTCGCGATGTCATCGAGGAGCTCGGTGAAGACTACCTCGCGCAGCATCGCACCGGAAAGCCGCGCATCCTGCAGCTCGACGCCTTGCAGATAGGCCCCGCGAATGGCGAGCCGCGAGAGGTCCAGGCCGCGCAGGTGGCCGCGCAGGGCGGTGAGCAGGGTGATGACGTTGGCCGGACCATAGCCCTGAGTGGCCGCGTCCTCCGTCCGGAACTGCGCGAGCAGGCGCAGCAGGTGCGCCTCGACCAGCGTGTCTGCTCCCAGTTCGGCGCGCAGTCGCTCGAGCAGGGGATGGACCAGTGCCCCCACTCCAACAGCGAGCGGCGCGCGAGCGCCTCCAGCGCCTCCAACACCTGCGCGCGCCACACCCTGGGATGCAGCACCTGCGAGAGCGTGTCGAGCGTCGTCCACTCGCGCAGCACGGCCAGCCAGGTCAGCAGCAGGTGCTCCAGCGGGGTGAGCCGTCCCACCTGCTGGCGCAGCACCGGCCGTATGCCGTTGAAGATCAGTTCTCCCTCCTCGAGGAAGCGGTCGAGGTCTCCACCGAAGAGGTCGGAGATGGTCTGCGCCACGATCTTGAGGGCCAGGGGATTGCCCGCGTAGCCAGCCACCAGGCGCTGCCAGGCCGCTGGCGTACCGCTGAGTCCCTTGTCGGCAAGCAAGACACGGGCGATCTGGTCGTCCAGCCCCCCCAGGCGCAGCGAGCGCACCGGGGAGCGCACCCCTTCCAAAGGCTCGATCTCCCGAGGCTTCTCGCGAGAAGTGAGCAGCACACAGCTCTGGTGGGCCGACTCGCCCAGGCGCTCGATCAGCCGCCCGTAGCCCTCGTAGCCCGGCAGGTAGCTGCCTTCAGGGTCACTGCTTTGGAGCAGTGTGTCGAAGTTGTCGAGGACCAGCAGGCAGCGGCTGGCCTGCAGGCGCGCCATGAGCTGCGTGATCCGCTGCTCCAGCGAGGTGGGGAAGTCCGCGGGCGGCGTCTGGGAGAAGAAGGTGAGGCAGTCGGCCACCAGCTCCTCGCACGAGGGGGCATCGCGCACCGAGCGCCAGAGCACGGCCTCGAAGTGCGGAGTCAGGCGGCTCCCCAGCAAGGAGGCCAGCATGCTCTTGCCGATGCCGCCCATCCCGAGCAGCGTCACCAGACGGCAGCGCTCCTGGAGGATCCACGCTGAGAGTTCGGCCACTTCCATCTCGCGGCCCGCGAAGTGGCTCACGTCGAGGGCTTCCACCAGGTTGATGCGTGGGGAGGCGGCAGGTTCCGCGGCCGCGTGGGCCCCGGGTGTCCCGGCCGGTGGAGAAAGCGGGACAGGCGAAAGAGGAGCGAGCAGGTCAGCCAGCCAGGCGTCATCGAGCAGCACCTTCTGGTGCGCCGCCTTCCACAGCGCGCGGATCTCCTCCTCCTCGCGCCCGGCGGGAAACGCGTGCTGCTGCATCCCAAGGGCGATGAGCTGTTTGAGGCGCTCGGCTTTGGGGTAGCTCAGGCCCCCCTCCCAATCCACGACGGCGTGGCGGGAGGCGCCGAGCCGCTCGGCCAGGCCCGCCTGCGAGAGGCCGATGGCGGTGCGCAGCGTCAGCACCAGCTGGCCGAAGGTATAGTCTTGCTCACGGTACGAGTAGCTCTTCACGAGCGATCTCCTGATCTCGCGTGACCCAGCGCAGCGACACACTTTGAAGGAATGTGAAGTGAGGTGTGCAGTCACACGTCACCTGCTGGACGCTGACTTCAAGAGGACCCATCCGCAATACTGATGTGTGTCGGGTGTGCCCGCTGCGTGGGTGAACGCCTGCCTGGGGGCTGGGGCACTGCCACATGGGCCCAGCCCCCTGTTCTCTCTGCCTCTAGCATACCACATGTGGAGCGAACGCGCGAAGCTGTTTTCTTGAGTGATCACGGCGTCTCCCCATAGATGAGAGTGGTACAGCTTTGCTGCGAAGCCTGAGTCAGGTGGCCAGAGTGCCCTCTTTGCGGTAGGGCATCACTAGGTAGGTGAGCTGCTGCTCTCCTAACATCTCTTCCCCGTAGGCATAGAGCGGCAGGATATTGGGATGATCCAGTCGGACGATGGCTTTGGCCTCCCGCTCGAAGAGGCGCGCCGCCTCTTTGGCGCTCGCGCTCTCTGGGTAAGCAATGCCCTCGCTGCGGATGACTTTAATGGCCACCTGTTGGCCGATGCGGGCATCTTCAACAAGGTAGACCTCGCCCATGCCGCCGCTACCAAGCAGACGAAGCAGCCGATAGTGACCCAGATGTAACCGGTACAGCCCCACTCGGTGGTGGATAATTCGGACTTCTCACCCAATCACTTGACAGCATGGTAAACTCACCTTATGCTTGCAGCTTAAGCAGCTCTCCCTTCTCTCCATTTCCAGCAGCGAGGTTTCGTATGGCCTTTCATGTGTTCATTTTCCTACTCCTGGTCAGCCTCCTCCTCTCGCTGGCGAGGCTCGGGCGTCTTGAATGGTTCCCTCTTTGGCCTTCCTCCCCACGAGGAGGGGCCAAGCGCACGACGCTCCATCGTTTGCTCAAGTCTCGTTCTCCTGCTGATTGCCCGGCCTGTCGTCTCGCCTCCACTGCCTCGTCGGGTGGAGAGCCAGCGTCTCTGCCAGTGCGTCCCTGGCCTGAGGTGAAAAGCCAGCGTGGAGCCCCCAAGCGCGTAAACACCGAGGGCTACGCCTGTCCCAACCACCAATGTCTGTACTTCGGGATCACTGATGCTCACCTCCACGCTTTGGTCGGAGATGGCACGCATGGCCGGGCCGAGCGGATCCAAACGTTTCGCTGCCATGCGTGCCGCACCACGTTCACTTCCAGGCGCAACACGGCCTTGTACCGCTTGAAAACCCCTTCCCAGCAGGTTGCCGTCGTGCTGTCTGCCCTGGCCGAAGGACTGGATGCTTCGGCGGCCGAGCGGGTCTTCGGCTACCGTCAGGCGACCATCACCACCTGGCTCACTCGTGCAGGCAAGCACGCTGAGACCTTCCATGAGCACTGCTTCCGCAACCTGCACCTCCCGCATCTGCAGTTGGACGAACTCCGCACCAGGTTGCGCAACGCCAAGCGGGTCCTCTGGCTCTGGCTCGCCATCGATCCGAGCACCAAGATTCTTCCCGTCCTCCATCTGGGTCTGCGCACACAGACCATGGCTCATACGGTGATTCATTCCCTGCGAGAGCTCTTGGCTCCAGGCTGCATCCCGCTTTTCACCAGTGATGGGTTGAATGTGTATTTCTATGCTCTCACGGCCCATTTTGGACACTGGCACCAGGTGAGCCGACGAGGGCGGAAGGTGAAGCAGTGGCAGGTCGCGGCGGACTTGGTCTATGGCCAGGTGAAAAAATGCTACCGCCGGCGCAAGCTGATTCGGGTCACGCACGTGATGCGCCTGGGGACACAAGCAGATCTTAAGGCCGTCTTGCAGCACTTAGGCTTCTCGGGACGGCTCAATACCGCTTTTATTGAACGCGTGAATCTGACGGTCCGTCACGGTGTCTCAGCGCTGGCACGTCGAAGCTGGGCCACTTCCCAACAGGCTCCACAGCTTCTAGATCACCTGGAGTGGTGGCGAGCTTACTACCATTTTGTGCGTCCACACGAAGGGCTGCGGGTAGCGCTCGTGCAGCCTCTCGATCGAGGGGGCAAATTGTTGGCGCAACGGTACCGCCAACGGACGCCGGCGATGGCAGCCGGCAGAACAACCCGACGATGGACGGCAGGCGAGGTGCTCTCATACCCCTTGCCAAAGGCTTCCGCTTGAGCGCCACACAAGCACAGGTGAGAGGAGTGTCATGTCGCCAGGGAATCGGTGAAAGTTCCAGCAGAAGCACGCGGAGAGAGCCTCACCTCGGGAAGCGGTCGCTGTCCGGTCTGCCCTATGACCAATATCCGGCCCGTTAAGCGTTCACAGGGGCTCAACGAATTATCCACCATATCTCATGGCAGTACCCTCCAGGGGTACAGCCCTTGGACATAGTGGATAATTCGATCCCCTTCTGCGAACCCATTTCGAACTGATTTTCGCCTCATTGGGCCGTACAAGAGGGTCCTTCATCCTGCAGATCCACGCACCTGAACCTGCTTTCACCTTCACCAAGCCGCCTCTTGCCATTTCGCGGGCGTCTTCTTACTTCATTCACGCTCAAATTGTGAAGCATGGCACCGGCGGCAGAGGATGGCACAGCACCTCCTGCACTGTCCAGCGTCGGTTGGTTCTCCCCGCTGCCATCGCTGGAGTACGCTGCCGATAGCGTTGTGCCAGACGTTTGCCCCCTCGTTCTTGAGGCTGCACAAGTGCCACTCGGAGCGATGCATGGGGTCGCACAAAATGATAGTAAGCTCGCCACCACTCCAGATGGGCCAGCAGGTGTGGGGCTTGCTGGGCTGTGGCCCACGTGCGACGTGCCAGAGCTGCTACCCCATGACGGACCGTCAGATTCACCCGCTCGATAAAAGCAGTGTTCAGTCGTCCTGAGAGACCAATCCCTGCAAGGCGATTTTGAGAGCGGCGCCTGTCCCCAGGCGCATCACGTAAGTGACCCGCACCAGCTTGCGCTGCCGGTAGATTTTCTTCACCTGACCATAGAGCAGCTCTGCCGCCACCTGCCACTGGGACACTTTCTGGCCTCGACGAACCCCTTTACACCACTGTCCAAAATGAGCCGTGAGAGCATAGAAGTACACATTCAAGCCATCACTCGTGAAGAGCGGAAAGCAACCAGGAGCCAGGATCTCTCGCAGGGAGTGAATAACAAGGTGCGCCATGTTTTGCGTGCGCGGACCCAGGTGGAGTACAGGGATAGTCTTCGTCAGGGGATCGGTTGCCAGCCACAGCCACAGCACCTGTGTACAGCTGCGGAGCCGTGTTCGCAGTTCATCCAACTGCAGGTGCGGGAGCTGGAGGTTGCAGAAAGAGTGCTCGTGCAACGTCTGAGCGTGCGAGCCCTCGCGCGATAGCCAGGTGGTGATGGTGGCATGGCGGTAGCCGAAGACGCGCTCAGCGGCGGAAAGATCCAGCCCACGAGCCGAGTGCAGTCAGCACCAAGGCGACCTGCTGGGTGGGGGTTTTTAAACGGTACATAGGGGTATGGCGTCGGGCAGTGAACGTGGTACGGCAGGATTGGCAGCGCAATGTTTGGATGCGCTCGGCATGGCCATGCTTGCCATCGCCAACGAGAGCATGAATGTGAGCATTTGTCATGCCGAAGTATGGGCACTGGTGTTAGGACAGGCGAAGCCATCTGTGTTCACCCGCTTCGGTGCTCCTCGGCACGTTTGGTGGCCCAGGCAACGGAGATTATCGTGGGGAGCTGCAGCGAGCGATCGGGGTGAGCAAAAGCTATGCAACTCGGCACGGGATTCCTGCCACCTCCGTCCTTGTGCGGTTGGATGGGCTCTATGGCGACGCCGCACCTCTGCTCGATGTCCTCTCGGCGAGCCTTTCCGTGATCGCCAGAAGCCGGGCCTATCATCTGCTGGACCTGGAAGCGGTGAAATGCCACCTGGAACACGCTCCAGACCAGCGCGTTACCCACCCGGAGAGCGGGATGATGCGTGCGCTCTACGATTGTGCCTCCGTCCCGTTGACCGCCTCTGGCCCGACGGTGCGTCTGATCGTGGCGGCGCACCCTGCCACCGAAGCAGCTCCCGCAGTTGGTATCGAGCGCGACGGCATCGTCTACGAACTCTTTGTGAGCACGCTTCCCTCTCCCGCGTTTACAGCTTCAGATGTGCTGGATCTCTATCTGCACCGTGGTTCGTTTGAGACACATCTTTCTGATGAAGACGAGGAGCAGAACGCCGACCGATGGTATTCTCACACCCCCTGTGGCTAGGAGTTTGCCCAGATTATCGGTCAGTGTGTTTGGAACCTTCGATTGGAATTAGGGCACCAGCTCTCTCAGGCCGAGTTGCGCACGACCGAATTCGCTCCTGTTCAGACTGCTGAACCTGCTGTGAAAGAAAAGCCTACGCCGGAAGATTCGTCCGCGTCGTCGGTCATCTACGGTCCTCCCCAATGGGCCCGTCCCTCTTTTACCCATGGCTTCCCTGGTTCTGCATTTACACCGCAACCAGATGGAACGCTGCGTTGCCCAGCCAATCACCCGCTCTATCTCCAGGAACGACGTCCCGAGCGCGATGGTTCTCTGCGGCTCTTGTATGCCGCGCGCATTGGTCATTGTCGTTGCTGTCCGTTGCGTGTACAGTGTCAAGAGAGGAGCACGACGCTGAAACCACGCCGGGTCAGTGCCGTGTTGTGGCCAATCGACTCCTCACTGCCCACCTGCTCTTCCATGTGCTCAGATGGACCTCCACTACCTCTTGCTCCTGTGCTCTGGCGCGACTGGCCACGGTGCAGCATCCGGCGAACCTGGCTCAAGGTCGTTCGCAGCCAAACCATCTCCGTGGAAAGCCCCTCACCGTTTTCACCGTTACGCACCACAGAGTCCACGGAGAAGAGATTCACCCGGGCTGAGCGCGCCCATTGGCGGCTCTCCTGGGACCAGCGCTTGGCGCGCAATGCCCGTCCAGCGGACGCTCCCCGCCTGGTCGTCACGCTTCACGGATTGCCGGCCACCTTTGCTTCCTCCTTCGGCTTTGATCTGCTTGCCACCGCTTGAGCACTCGCTGCACGCGTTCTCTCCTTCGAGACGGTTTGATCTGGTCGCTTTTTCTGTACCGTCGCATATCAATGAACAGCGCTTTCCGCAGCTTTTTGACAATGCCGGCACCGGCTGCTTCTTTGTTGCTCCTCCTTCTGCTTGAGCTTAACTCGTTGCGCATCCCGTGGGCATATGCTCTCCTCTGTCGCCACTGCTGGCGTGAATGGACATTCCAAGCGGTTGTGTCGATTCCTTTCGATCACATATGTATACCAGAGCGTACAAAATCGGTGTGGTTCCAGCAACAGAAGCGTATTGCTCCCACCAGAGCGTGACGGAAGAGACCAGTCTGCCATGAATGCGCCGCTGCCGGTATCACCAAAGGAATGGACCGGGAATGGGTGATACCTGCATAAATGGGGGCTATGAGCAGCATGGTTTCCCCAGGAAAGACCTGCACTCGGGGTCAGCATACCTGTTCCATTAGCGAGTCTCAATTGCTGCTTCGGGGGTCTGTGGACTCACGCCAAATGTTGTTGTCGGCTCTGGCTTCTGAGTGCGACGCGGCGACCTCAGGAAAAACGCGAGCACAAGGATTGGGAGCGTGACCAGAGCAGAAAGCAGATACACATCCTGATAGGCCAGGGCTTGTGCCTGCCGGGTTATGGCCACACTGACTGGACCATGGGGTGCGAGTCCTGCCTGATGGACTAGGCGTTGCGCTTGTACCAGATTGACTAATCCCGCCACGGCCAGTGAAGAGATCGCCGAACGCGAGACACTTAAGAGGGTATTTGCTCCTGGTAAGGCCGCGCCCACAATGCCTGTCAAGGCGGCCGTGCCGGTAGTTTGCGCAAGGAAGGGCAGGGACAGTCCCTGGACAATGAGCAGCGGAATCAACAGCGCAAACGGGGAGGTGAGTGTTGTCCAACGACTGATCAGATAGATATTTATGCCGACGGCGATGCCTCCGACCAGGACAAGGGGACGCGCCCCCACGCGGCTGTAAAGCAGGCCCACCACGATGGTTCCGACAATGGCGGCCAGTCCCTGTGGGGCCAGCAGCAGACCCGCATTGTACGACGACAAGCCTCGTAGCACCTGCAGGTATTGAGGCAGGAGAAAGGTGGAGCCGAACAGACTGGCCACGGCGACCCAGCTGATCAGGTTCCCGACCAAAAAGTTCCTTCTTTGAAAGAGTCGTACATCCAACAATGGACGTGCCGTGCGAAGCTCGAGAGGAATGAAGAGCAGCAAGAGAAGCAGGGCCAGGATGACGGGACCCCTCACCGTCAGCAGCGATCCCCAGCCATCATAGGCCAGGTTGGACAGTCCAAACAGCAGCAAGCCCAAGCCACTGGCAATGAGCAGGAAACCTCGCAGATCAAACGGCAAGGTTGGCTGAAGCTCAGACTCATGCAGCATACGCCAGCAGATCACGATCCCGATGATGCCAATGGGAACGTTGACATAAAAAATCCAGCGCCAGTCCACATATTGGGCAAGATAGCCGCCGATCACCGGGCCAAGAGCAGGGGCGGTGAGGACAGGAATGCCAAAGATGCCATTGGCAAGACCTCGTTGTTCCTCGGGAAATGCTCCAAAGATGAGCGAGAGGGACAGCGGAAAGAGCGCAGCTCCACCTGCTCCTTGGAGGACACGAAAGAGGATGAGGATATTGATATTCCAGGCGATGCCACACAAGACTGAGCCAAGGGTGAACAACGCGAGGGAAAGCAGATACATGCGTTTGATGCCAAAGCGATTGGCGAGAAAGCCTGAAGCAGCCATGATGACGCCTTGAGCCAGGGTATAGGCGGTGGTGACGTAGGAGGCCACATGCAGGTCAGAGCCGAAGGCCCGCTGAATATGCGGCAGAGCGGTGTTGACAATGGTGGTATCCAGGATACTGACGAAGGCGCCAAAGATGGCCGTGATCAGCACCCACCACTTATAGTGGCTACTAAGACCAGCGAGTGGACCAGTCACCCCTGTTCCAGACACATGAAAATGGGTACTCATGCATGTTTCCTTTCTCCCGTTTCGCTCCTCCCATCAATGATCGCGAAGCAGGAGCGATCGTGTGAGTGAAGCGAAAGGCATCTTTCGCATCATAGCTGTAAATGTTTTGATTCGATGACGGCAAAATTTGAGAAGTATCTGACGTAATGCCAGCACTGTCTTTTCTTTCATCAACAATGGAAAGAGCGAAGCCGGCGGTTGCAAGGACTTCCACCGGAGGAAAGCCGACTGAGATGGGCGTCAGATACTTGTCAAAAAACGACGCCATTGATTTATCACATTTACATCATGTCGCTTCTTGTAGTGAACGCAGGTCAACCCGGTCGTCTGCCAGAGCCTCTTCCGAGAGCCGGACGCGCTTGCCGATGAGCTGCTGGCAGGCACGGAGTTCGGAATCGGCTTCGATTTCCGGGTCGCCACCGCG
>WNGD01003113.1_pt1 | contig 17184 bp, 17 predicted proteins | sample 5400671 | NCBI WGS metagenome assembly WNGD01 (sample SAMN13153369, study PRJNA577476) | soil metagenome | isolation source: 40 cm soil or saprolite under grassland replicate 2 | place: USA:California | collected 2016-06-15
CAGAGCACGAGCTCGCGTAGGTGTCAAAATCGAGCTCATCCTGCCTGATGTGGATCGCTTCGTTGAGGCTATAATGGCGCCGTATCCAATCAGCCGTCTTCGCACGGCCGCCCTTCGGAAAGCTCGCCAGCTGTCCGACGGCCGCTGACGGTACGGACGCGCGTTACCCGTATAACAGGTGTTAGTAGGTTTGCTTTGTTCTCATGCGCCGATCGATGTCGGCTAGTCGAGTGGCTATTCCTGATCCGGCGATCCCCTGGCACTGGCAATCCTCGGGTCAAGGTCGAAACCTTGACCTCATCGCTGCTTATTCGGCGCGCCAAATGCAACAGAATGCAACGGAATGCAACACATTTTGGGCTGCATCAGCCGTACTACGAGCGATCCGCTCCATCCCCTCTTGAGTGGTTGCTAGACGCCGGCGCGGCACTGCGCCACCTGAAGCCGCCGGGTTCCAAAGCTACGCCGTCTTCGCCTTTCAAGACTCCGGCGCTCTCCCAAAACATCGAATGGGCCTCAAAAACACTGATTTTTCTTAAAGCAATCAAGTCTCAGGCTTCGGTCAATCAATGCGAGGCCCGGGCCGAGTACCCCGGCCCTACTGGGCCGCGGCCATGCTGTCCGCGATCGCGAACAGCGAGGGCGCTTCGGCCTCCGGGCCGGTGTACTGGATCGTCGTCCGCACGCCGCCGCGCTCGAAGACCAGCGTCTGCGCGCCGCCCTCGTTCCAGACCAGCCGGCCGTCTACTGCCTGCCACATGCCTTCGACGTAGGTGCCCGCTGTCCCGTCCGAAAGCGCAACGTCCGTCGCGGAGCCGCCTTCAGCCGCGAACTCTTCTCCGGATGCTCGCTCCTGGTATATGACTATGCTCGAGCCACCCGCGCGCGTATAAGTGAGCGCGTATGTCCCACCCGCTTCGGCAGTCAGCGCCTGGTCGAAGAATCGTGCCGACGTCAGCTCGAATCCCTGTGGCGGCCCTGCCGGAAGTCCGATCCGCACGCCGAGCCGCTCCGACGCCTCGGCGGCGGTGATCTCGCTGCCCTGCACAACGGTTGTGACCTGCGGAGGTACTGGAGGTACGCCGGCTTCTCTCACGCCGAGGTGCTCGCCGATCGAGCGAACGAGGCCGGCGACCGGATGGTCGGCGAAGCCGGTGGCTGGCAGAGGTGCAAGGGCCACCGCGATGAGCACGACCAGCGCAGCGGCGGCCGCCGTCTTCCACCAGCCGGCGGACAAATTGGGGTGAGGATGTTCAGAGTAGGCGCGCCCTGTGCTTCGCTCTGCCGCTCTCCTCTCCCCGTCAAGAAGCGAATCGCTTGCCGAGACGGCGAAATCATGGGCGCCTCCGGCTGAAGGCGCCTTCTCTCTCTTCGCGACGAAGAAAGTAAATGGCCATCTCTTCTGCGGCTGCGCTTGTATTCGTGACTGCACTCGCTCCCAGACATGGTCCCGGTGCGTCTCAGCCATGGAAGCGGCCTGCTCGGCCATCATCCTGCGGAGGCGGGCGATTTCGCGAAGCTCGCCGATCTCCATTTCCTCGAGGGCCTTGGCTGCCGCGATCTCTTCTGGATTGGCCGGCTCGATAGCGTCCAGCGGTCGCACCTCGCGCGAAGTGCGGCGCCTGTCGAGGCGTTCGAGGACGCGTCGCCAGACTGCGCCTTCGTACTGCACGCCCGCCTGTATCGACGCATCGCCCTGCTCTGCCCGCGAATGCGCAATGCGCAACAGGGCGTTCAGTTCTTGTCGCTCGAATTCCGGGGGCGGGGGCTCCGTGGGGCGCGAACGATCTCTACTCAGGAGATCGTCGATGGCGCGGGCCAGCCATTCGGCCCGCTCCTCTTCGTTCATGTACGGTCGCCGCTGGTCTGGAGGCGCTCCCGCAGCTTGCGTAGCGCGCGGAACACGGTGACCCGCACGTTGACCTCGCTAGTACTCAGCACATTTGCTATCTCACGGTTTGTTAGCTCGGCGTCGAACTTCAGGGCGATGATCTCCTGTTCTCGTCGCGGCAACTGACGCACGAGCTGAGAAAGAGAGGCCAGACGCTCCTTGTGCAGGACTGTCTCTTCCGGGCCTCGAGGCTGCGAATGGATCTCGGTTTCCCAGGCGGCTTCCTGGGCGGCGCGAGCGGCGGGCTTTGTCTTCCGCCAGTGCGATGAAACTTCGTTCCGCGCGATCGTAAACAGCCAGGACCCGAACGAGTCCGGGGAGCGCAAGGAACGCATTTTGATGAAGGCCTTCTCGAATACGTCAGAGACGATATCGAGTGAGATTTCCTTGTCCTGCACCCGGCCATATACGTAGGCGAAGACTTTGGGGAAGTACTGGTGGTAAAGGTCAGTGAATTCGACGGGCTGCGCCTCGGCATCCGTTTGCGCCCGCTCCGCTGGGGCCTGGGTCTGCTCATCGGCCTTGACTGCTCGCTGTTGTGTGATGGCCTCTGCCATCGCCACGCGCATCGTTGTCATACTCCGGTCCTTGTCATCCACCGCGTCTAAGACACGGGCTATTGATGGTTCTTTCGAACCTGCGCTTCTTGGGATGAACAATAGACGCCCCTCCGGCCACCCTGTTACACGTTTCTATATTGACAATTCGGTGTGCTGTTTCTCGCGTGGCTCATAGCACGGAAAGTCTTGGGATCAAACGTCCTTCATGGCTGAGTATCGCATCGGCTGCTCGCAAATACGGTTAACGCGACCGGCTAAGCGGTTAACACCCAGTGAATTCGGAGTAAAGGAGCGGTCTGCTAAACGCGAATACCGCGACGCCGGTATGACTCGTCGAGCAGTTCAACGATGTGAACAACGCGGCCCTTCATGCGATGACGGCGCACGCCCGCCTCGAGTTGCGTCATACAGCCCGGGTTTGCGGTGGCGATGACTTCCGCGCCAGTCTCCCTGATGTCGCGCATCTTCTCGTCCAGTAAGCGGAGCGACATTTCCCGCTGAGTCAGACCGTAGACGCCGGCGCTGCCGCAGCAGCGGTCGGCGTGGGGTAACTCAACGAAGCGAACGCCGGGAATCGCGCGTATGATGTCGCGCGGCGCATCCGCAATTCGTTGCGCATGCGCGAGATGGCAGGAGTCCTGATAGGTGACGCTCACGTCCAACGGCGCCTCGGGGGGCTGTAAAGGAAGCGACGCGAGGAACTCGGTTACATCCTTTACTCGAGAGGCCATGCGCTGAGCGCGTTCGGCGTAGGCGCTGTCCTCGACAAGTAAGTCGCCGTACTCCTTCATCGCTGAACCGCAGCCCGCCGAATTCACAATCACGGCGTCGAACTCCTCCGCCAGAAAGGCGTCGATGTTACGGCGGGCGAGTTCCATCGCGGTGGGAAGGTCACCGTTGTGGCCGTGCAGTGCCCCACAGCACACCTGCGTCGCCGGAGCGACAACTTCACAGCCGTTGCGGGCAAGCACTCTTACGGTCGCTGCATGCACGCGTCCGTACGCCAGGGGCATGATGCACCCGGTGAGCAGCCCGACTCGATACTTCATGGCGCCTTGGGGCTGGCCGAGCACACCGCGGCGCTTGAACGCCTTCCCGGTGATGGTCGGCGCCAGCGCGACGCGGTCGCGCAGCACTGGCGTCCGTTCGGCGAGCGCCCGCAGCCCAGATGCGCGATAGAACCGCAAGGCCGAGGCAAGTATCGCAAGGCGCCCCGGTCGCGCAATCACCTCACGCAGGAAGAGCGCGCGCAGGCGCCATGAGAATGGCGCGCGGCCGCTGGCCAAGACCTCCGCTCTTCCGCGCTCCATGATGCGGCCGTACGGCACTCCGGAGGGGCAAACTGCCTCGCAGTTGCGGCACTGAAGGCACATGTCCATGTGGCCGGTCACGTTTACCGTCGGCTCGATGAGACCCTCGGACATCGCTTTGATAAGGTACAACCGCCCGCGCGGGGATTCCGCTTCGAGCCCCGTCTGGAGATAGGTGGGGCAGTGCTGGAGGCAAAGGCCGCAGCGCACGCACTGAGCGAGGTCAGCCTCGGACGGAGCGAACGGCCCGGTAAACGCAGGTTGTTTACCCAATCAGAGCCTCCCCACGAACCGGCCGGGGCTGAGAATGCCATTCGGATCGAACTGCTGCTTCACGCGCCGCATCAGCTCAAAAGCGGGCGGTGGGTCGCCGAAGACGTCGATGCGTCGCTTGAGTTCCGGCGGACAGCGTTCGACGAAGCACGCAGCTGAGTGGCTCTTGGCGATCTCGCGAGAGCGTTCCAGCAAAGTCAGCGCCGCAGCACTGTTTGGCCAAGAGGCGCGCAGCACACCCGTGGCCGGTTCGGCAACCATGTCCGGCGGTTCCAGAGCTTGGAGGCCGCCGATGAACGCAGAGAGCCTGGACGGAAGGACGCTGAACCGGCAAAGCAGCCCACGAGCTTCCTTGCTCTCGCCGCTGTCCGTTGCGCCGGCATTCACTGGAGCGTCTCCATCGGCAACCTCCGCTTTGAAGTCGGCTGCCATACCGGCCAATTCGTTCTCGGAGCGCGCGACCGGCCCTTCGCTGCCAGCGAGGCCGATCTCAAGCAGCCAGCTGTCATTCGCCCCGTTGTTCCAGCCTCTCAGTTGCAAATAGCTCAGTGCTAGTCCGCGGCGGAGTAAGTCAGCGGCGAGACTGCACGCATTTCCCGGAGTTCGGAGCCGGAACGCGAGAGTTCGCTCAATTCGGGCGACCGGCATCACTTTGAAGGTAGCCTCGACAATGACGCCGAGCGTCCCGAGCGACCCTATGTAGAGCTTGCACAGGTCGTAACCGGCGACATTCTTCACCACCTTGCCGCCGGCGCGGGTGGTTCTGCCGTCCGCTGTGACCACGCGCATTCCGATTGTAAAGTCGCGCAGCTCGCCGAAGGCATGACGCGACGGCCCGTTTGAGTTGGTCGCAAGCATTCCGCCGGCAGAAGGCTGCTTGCCGGGCCTTTCATCAAGCGGCACTTTTTGGCCATACACACGAAGGCGGCGCTGTAGTTCAGGGACGCTGATTCCGGCCTGGCACGTGACCGTAAGATCGGCCGGCTCGTATTCGATGATTTGATCCAGGCGCGAGAGGCTCAACGCCAGATCATACCGGGCGGGCAAGTTGCCGATATCCGGCTTCGTCCGGCCGCCGCTGGCAATGGTAGCCAGGCCTGCTTGGCTTGCATAGCGCATGACGGCCCCGACTTCTTCGTAGGTGCGGGGCTCGACGATCGCCTTTGGATTCATTCCATCGACCGCGAACGTCGGCGAGTCGTCCGGTAGGTAGGCATGCTTGTCGCCGACGATGGCGCGGAGGTCATCGAGGACAGTCGCCTGAGCGATCACAATGGATGTCCCTAGACGTAGGCGCCCGCGCCGACTTTCGCGATCGCTGCGCGCATTCGCGACGAGACCTCGCCGCAGCCTTTGGATGTTGGGAAGATCTTTCCGGGGTTGAAGGCATCGGAAGCGCCGAAGGCGGCCTTGAGCCGCGACATCACTTCCAGATCGTCCTCGGAGAATATCCACGACATATAATTGCGCTTCTCGTACCCTACGCCGTGTTCGCCGGTGATGGAGCCGCCGGCGTCCACGCATAGGCGCATGATCTCCTCGCCAAGCTCGAGGACGCGTTGCGTAGCGCCTGGGACGCGCTCGTCGAACATGACGTTGGGGTGGAGGTTGCCGTCGCCGGCGTGAAAGACATTCGCCACGCGGAAGCCAAAACGCTCACAGGCCTCGTAGACGCCGTCCAGCACGGTCGGGAGTAGTGTGCGCGGTATGACGCCATCCAGAATGTAATAGGAGGGCGCCAGCCGTCCCAGCGCCCCAAGCGCGCCTTTGCGGCCGGCCCAGAGCTTATCCCGGTCTTCTTGGGAGAGGCCGATGCGGATCTCTCGGGCATTCAACTCGCGGCAGATCGAAACCACAACGTCCGCCTGCTCCTGGGCGGCCTCCCTCAGCCCCTCCACTTCAATCAGCAGTACGGCGCCGGCGTCGGGAGGGTAGCCAGCGTGCACGAACGGCTCAACTGCCTCCATTGTGTTCTTGTCCATCATCTCCAGCGCCGCCGGGATCATTCCCCTGCCGATAATTGCCGATACAGCGCGGGACGCCTGGGTAACCGCATCGAAGATCGCCAGCAAAGTAACGGTCGCTTCGGGCTTATGCAGCAATCGCACGATTACCTTCGTGACGATGGCGAGAGTGCCCTCCGACCCCACTACGACTCCCGTGAGGTCGTAGCCGGGGGTATTGGCCGTCTTGCCGCCCAGCAGTACAACCTCCCCTTCGGCGGTTACGATCTCAAGACCGAGAACGTGGTTAGTCGTGCTGCCATAGCGCAGGCAGTGAGGCCCGCCAGCGTTCTCCGCCACGTTGCCGCCGATGCTGCAGGCCTTCTGGCTCGATGGGTCCGGCGCGTAGTACAGGCCGTAAGGCGAAGCAGCACGCGAAATATCAAGGTTGATCACGCCCGGCTCCACGACCGCGATTTGGTTCTCAGGATCGAGTTCAAGAATGCGGTTCATGCGCGTCGTGACAATGACCACACCGCCCTCGCAGGGAATTGCGCCGCCGGAAAGGCCGGTCCCGGCGCCTCGTGCTGTCACTGGAACATCGTGTTGGCGAGCGATGCGGACGGCCCGGGCAACGCCCCCTGCGTCTTCTGGCAATACGACGACCTCGGGGAGGCCGCGGTCGATCGTCGCGTCGTATTCGTAGACGAGCAGATCCTCGGGCGTATGCAACACCCAATGGCGGCCGATTGCACCCTTGAGATCTCGGACCAAGGTGCTTCGCTTCACGCGCTAAGTCTAGCAGTGCCCTTCGTGATCACAAAAGCGGTTGCAACGCCGGGATACGCTGGGGCGTCATTCTAGCGAAGCCGCCAGGGGCGGATGCACATAGGCTTTGGTATCCTTGCAACACTATACGGCGTTATCAGTATCACAGCAGTTGAATAGGGGGACAGAAGCGGAACCGTGTTTCGTCTAGACCCGAAAATGGTAAGGATTGCCTCGGGCGTGGGGTTGGCCTCGGCGCCGCTAGCGCTTGGCGTCGTCATAGTACTGGCATCGCTAGATGGAAGCGCGAAGGATGCTGGCTCAGAAGCCACCGCCCGGTCTTCAGCGGCCGTAAGACGCGCGGGCGAGCAATCCTACCCAGGTATCACAGTTGAAGGGGTGGTCGACTGGAGTAGATCGTCGGCCTCTCCCGCCCCATCGGAAACACCGGCCCCTTCCCCACAAGAGGGCACCGGCGGCGATCAGACCTCGGCGCCCCTCCCTCAGACATCCGGAAACATTCCCGAAAACGTAAATGCCTCGCCTGACTTCCTGGCGCTACGCGACCAACTCGAGAGCGCGATCGTTGCCTATGATGGCGACGTGGGTGGCATCGACGTGGCGATAGCCGTGACTGACCTCCAAAACGGGGAAACTATATCCGTCGGCGGTAACGTGCTCCACCGCACGGGCTGCGTGATCAACCTTTTTGCTTTGCTGGGAGCAGTAAGTCAGTTTCAAGCCGGGAATGCGAGCCCAGACGGCCTCGATTACAGCATCAAGAAAGGGATCGGTGGCAGCTATCCGCCGGAGGTCAAGAATTTCACGCAATCCATTTTCGGCTCTTACTGGGAGGGTACTTATTACGCCCGGTCGCTGATGAGTTCCTGGGGAATGACGGCCTCCTACTTCGACCACATCCCTTTTTATGGGGGCGAGTACCCATCGCCTAACATCCTGACCGCCCTTGAGACTAATGATATCCTGACTAGGCTCTGGAACGAGCAACTCTTCGACTACCAATGGACCGTGTATACGCTCGGTGTTCTGCGCGACAGCTACTCGTACGTAAACTACATCCTTCCCGGTCGTCTCCCGCCGGAAGCCACCGTCGGCCATAAGATCGGCTACTACGCGGACTGGGACGGCTGGGTGAACAACGACACTGGGATTGTCACATTCCAGGGTGCGGACGGAACCAAAAAGGCCTACGCAATCACATATCTGTCGCAGCTGGCGAATACGGAGCGCGCCGGCTACTCATTTGGTGCCCGGATCTCAAGGGACGTTTGGGACTGGATGGTCGGGAAGTACGGCCTGTGGCAGCCGCCGACTCCAGAGCCAACGCCGCCGCCAACTCTCGAACCGACGCCTCAGCCCACGCCGACGCCGGCAGCAAGTGATACATCGACGGCTAGCCCTAGTCCGGTCGAGTCCGCGACGCGGACACCGAGACACTAGGGTGCTACGACTTAGGCGCTAGCCGACGACCATCCCTTTACGCGCTCAACGGCGGTCTTCCAGCCGGCGTACATCTCATCGCGCCGGCCGGCAGGCATTTGCGGACTGAAGCGGCGGTCCTCGCGCCAGTTGCGGGTAACCTCTGCGGCGTTCTTCCAGAACCCAGTCGCCAAGCCGGCTAGATAGGCTGCCCCCAGCGCCGTCGTCTCGAGCACGGCCGGCCTCGCGACCTCGCGTCCGAGCAGGTCGGCCTGAATCTGGAGGAGCAAATCATTGGCGGCAGCCCCGCCGTCGACGCGTAACTCGGAAAGCGTGACGCCGGAATCGGCTTCGATAGCCTCGATCACGTCACATGTTTGAAACGCGATAGCTTCGAGCGTTGCGCGGGCGAGATGCGCCCGGTTCGCGCCGCGCGTAAGCCCGAAGATGGCGCCGCGCGCGGTCGGGTCCCAGTGCGGCGCGCCGAGGCCAACGAAGGCCGGTACGATGTAGACGCCGTTCGAGTCAGGCACGCTCATCGCAAGTTCCTGCGATTCCGCCGCCGTCGAAATAATCCCCAGCTCGTCTCGCAGCCATTGGACGGCCGCCCCGGCGATAAAGATCGAGCCTTCCAGGGCGTAAGTCACGTCGTCGCGGGCGCCGGCCGACAGCCCCCAGGCAATCGTAGTCAGGAGGTTCTTGGACGTGACCTTCCTCTCGCCGATGTTCATGAGGCAGAAAGCACCGGTGCCGTACGTGTTCTTCGCCATGCCCGGCTCGAATGCCGCCTGGCCGAAGAGAGCCGCTTGCTGATCTCCGCCGATTCCGGCGACGGGCAGCGATTTGCCAAACAAACTCGTCTCCGCTAAAACGCCGGAGGATGCCCGCACGGCCGGCAAAATGCCTGGAGGCACTCCAAGCGCTCCTAGCAATTCCTCATCCCAACGGAGGTCGAAGATGTTGTATAGCAGCGTGCGCGAAGCGTTCGTATAGTCGGTCACATGCAGGCCTGTCAGGCGATACACAAGCCAGGAATCGATTGTCCCAAACATCAAATCGCCGGAGTCGGCGCGAGCGCGGGCGCCGTCGACGTTATCGAGCAGCCATTTCACCTTAGTGCCGGAGAAATAGGGATCGAGTAGAAGGCCGGTGCGCTCCCGGAATAGAGGCTCCAAGCCCTTTTTCCGTAGTTCCTCGCAAAGCGGTGCTGTGCGCCTGTCCTGCCAGACGATGGCGTTGGCGATTGGGCGGCCGCCGCGGTCCCAGATAACCGTCGTCTCGCGCTGGTTCGTGATTCCTATCGCCGCTACGTCATCGGCCGTTGCCTTTGCCTGTCGCAGCGCGTCCTTAGCCGTCGCCAATTGGGTCTGCCAAATCTCTTCCGGATCGTGCTCGACCCAGCCGGGCCGCGGATAAATCTGTTCGAACGGCTTTTGCGCGCTTCCGACAGCGTTCCCGGCGTGGTCGAAGAGAATCGCGCGGCTGGAAGAGGTCCCCTGGTCTAGAGCGAGCACCAAGTCTGCCATATCGCGGCAAGGTTAGCATCGCTGTTGGAGAGCTGTCGATATCGTTGACCGGCGGCACGCGGGGTGCCATAGTAACGCCACCGACATCCGGCAGGCTTCCCGGCAATGACGTTATCCCTACACACGATCACCGCTTATGGCGTCCGCCGCTCCCACGAGGCGGTCATTCGCATTGCGGATGAACTGAGCGACTCGGGGCTAAATGAGCGACCCTCGGCGAGCGCGCCGTCAATCGCCTTCCACGTATGGCATGTGGCCCGCTGGGCGGATCTGCTCCAGTCCCGCATGCCGGCGATGACGGAGGAGCTCGGGCAGAGGCTGGGCAGCGGCTTCCAAATTTGGGATAGCGACAAGCTGGGCGAGAAATGGGGCGTGAGCAGTTTCGACCTCGGCGGCGAAGCGACCGGAATGGGAATGGATGATGATGTCTCGGCCGCTTTGCCGCTGCCCCCGAAGGATGAGCTCTTGGACTATGCCCGCCGGACGTTCGAGGCGGCGAACCGGGCGGTGGACGCCGCAGACGAGGACCAGTTGCGCGAATCTTGCATCGATCTCTACGGCCGCCCGACAAGCGTCGGCGCGGCGGTCCTCGGCCACCTCGCGCACGTTAACCGCCACCTGGGGATGATTGAGGCGCTCCGTGGGCTAAGAGGGATGCGCGGGTCGGCGACCGTCTAGGGGATTACGAGTGCGAAATTCAGCAAGGCCGATCTGGGGCGTGATTACTCCCGCGGTCCCCCCTGGGGTGTTGGCCGGCCAGGCGAAGATGTACGAGCAGGCGGGGTTGGAAGGGCTATTCGCTCCTCAAGTCTACGGGCCTCCGTTTGTGCCGCTGGCGGCCGCCGCCGCGGTCACGACACGCGTGAAGCTTGCCTCCGGGATTGCCCTGGCGTTTGCGCGCAGCCCCTTCGAGACGGCAATGGCAGCGATCGACCTCGACCGGATCAGCGGTGGGCGCTTCATCCTTGGCCTCGGCTGCAGTATCCGCTCCTGGAGCGAGGGATTCTTCGGAATGCCGTATGGCAGGCCGCTTGAGCACATGCGGGAGGTCGTGGAGATCATCAGGTTGATAATCGCCAAGGCGCATACCGGCGAGTTGGCGAGCTTCGAGGGCCTATACCACCGCCATGACTTCAGCGAGCTACAGCCGCCCCCTCCTCCTCTAAGGACCGAACTCCCGATCTGGATCGCTGCGCTGCGCGGACCTCTCGTGAGCCTGTCGGCCGAAATCGCGGACGGCGTGATGGGCCACGCCATCTGGTCGATCCGCTGGGCAACGAATGAGGGGCCGGAGGCCATCAAGCACGGCCTAGCTCGCGCCGGCAAGCGGCGCAGCGATATTGAGGTGAACCTCTGGCCGCTGGTAATGATCAACAACGACCGCGCAGAGGCGATAAACGACTCGCGCGCGACCATCGCGTTCTACGCCGGCATGGCCCAGTATGAGGAGTACTTCGGCGCGCATGGGTTTAGAAAAGAGGCTCAGCGCCTCCAGGAGGGTGTCAAGCGCGGAGACTACCTCGGCGTAGCCCACTTGGTTCCTGTTGAGATGGTGGAAACGTTCGTCACATGCGGCCCGGCAGACGAGGTGAGAAAGAGGATCGAGCCGCTCTGGGATGTCGCAAATTCGCTTTGTCCGGTCCCCGCGCCCTACGGGTTGCCCGCGCAGAAGGTGCTTGCCTACGGAGGGGCGATCGCGAGCACGTTCTACAGCTAACGCTCGCGATCACTGGCAAAGCGATGGCCCTGTCATTCCTTGAACGGGAGTTGCGACGATTGCTGGTAGGTCGCGATCGACAAGACCTCGCTGATGAAGCGGTCGGCGCGATCAGCTTCACGGACGACGGCGGGACGATCTACGTACACCTGATGCCAAAGGAGGGTTGGCCGAACCGCGCGCAGGGGCGCGCCTTCGTACTGGCCTGGGAGGACTACGTTCCCGGTGGCTCTGACCGGATGCACTGCTATCGTTGGCTGATCAACGAAGCCAGGGCCAGCATCCACGAGAATGTCGACTTAATCGCACGCTGGCTGGAGGGAAGATGAGCGGGAAGGCGCTGCAAAACCTGAAGGCGCTAAAGGTTTTGGCCGCTGGGGAGCGCGTTACTTTTCGGGCTCGTGTCCTGCGATTCTGGGAGGCCGGTGGCCTACGGATGTGCCTGGTCGGCGACGCGTCGGCGCTTACCCGGGTGGAGATCGGCGAAGTAAGGGTTCAGGAAGACGAGAACTACCAATTTCGGAATGCGGTCGTCCGGGAGTATCCGGGGGGCTGGCACAGTGCATCGTTGGACGAACGGAGCTCCATTGTGCCGCTGGACTACGATGTCCCCGTTTCGCAGGATGAGGAGTACATTGAGCGCACGTTCAAGATCCTGTCCGGCATACAACGGAAGAGGGGGCGGGAAGCCGGACGGCTACCGCCCTGGCGGCATCCGTCATCGAAAGACCGAGACGGCGAATGACGGCTATTCGTCTCTGATGTTGGCCCGAACACGCTCCATCAACTCTGGGGTAACCTCGACGAGGCCGTGGACCTTCGCGTGCTCCTGGGCGTTCCTGATGAGCTCCTATTCGGTCTCGCCTCGAACTACGTGACCGCAACCGGTGCTGGGATCCACTTTGGCGCAATCAACAACTTTTCCCATTTTTCCGCCTCCATCTTTAATGAACTACGGCAAGCGGCAATGTAACGCCCGCGGGCCTCATGTTCAAGGGAAGCCATTGTAGAAGATCGCACAAAGGTATCCTGTAAGAGGTTTTCGCGCGATAATCTACGCCGGAGGCAAATGAGGCATCGCGTTTCGGCGAACGGCCCGCGCCGCCCGCGCGCGGTTTCGAGACTGGAACCAAGCGCGGACACCGGCAAGAAGGAGGAATCCCGCATGAAGTTCCTCTCCCGTACACTGGAGGTCAAGACCCAGCGCGGCCCCCAATTTGTCGACATAACCGATCATGTTGAGGAGGCGGCCCGCGAGTGCGGGCTGCTCAACGGGTTCGCCGTCGTTTTTTCTAAGCACACCACTGCTGCGATCCGCATCAATGAAGCTGAGCCACATCTCCTCCGCGACATGGAGCAGATGCTGGAAGACGTTGTCCCCGCCGGGAACGACTACGCGCATAACAAATACGCCCACGCTTTCTCCAACAACGGGGAGCGGCCGAATGGCCATTCGCACTGCCAGCAGCTGCTGTTGGGCGCGAGTGAATCGGTGCCTATCGTCAATGGCCGGCTTGCTTTCGGGCCGTGGCAGCGTCTCTTTCTCGTGGAGCTCGATCACGGCCGGGACCGCGAGGTCGTCGTCCACCTCGTAGGAGAGTAGTTGCTGTCCGTCCCTCCCGTCGCCCGTCACCGGCGGGAGTTCAATGAGTATTTGCGCTCCCTCATAAGGGACCAGCAGCCGTGGCTGCTCAGCCGTATGATTCGCTATCACCTCGGTTGGGAGGATGCCGAGGGGCGCCCGGAAGACGTCGGCGGCAAGGGTTTGCGTCCGACCCTGTGCCTGCTGGCGTGCGAGGCGGCGGGGGCCGACTGGCGGCAGGCATTGCCTGCGGCGGCTGCTATCGAGCTGGTGCACAACTTCTCGCTAATCCACGACGACATTCAGGATCGGGATACCGAACGCCACCACCGTTCGACTGTCTGGAGCATATGGGGCGAAGCGCAGGCGATAAACGCCGGCGACGCCCTTCTGGCGCTGGCTCGGCCCATCCTGCTGCGGCTCGCTGACGAAGGTGTGCCGGCCGCCACGGTGATTGAAGCAGCGCGCGTACTCGACGGGTCGACGCTGGAGATGGTAGCGGGGCAGACGCAGGACATCGCCTTCGAGGGGAAATCAGACGTGGACGTGCCGGCCTATCTGCAGATGGTGCGGCAGAAGACGGGCGCTTTGTTTGATTGTGCGCTTCGGCTTGGGGTTCTGGCTGCTATCGGCGATACCGAGCTTGCCGAACGAATGGGCCGAATTGGGCGCACTTTCGGGACCGCTTTCCAGATCCGCGATGACCTGCTGGGTGTCTGGGGCGACGAAAGCAAGACGGGAAAGGCGACGGGCGTGGACATTCATCGTCGCAAGAAATCGTTGCCCGTCGTTTACGCGCTCAATGAGGCGAACCAGGCCACGATCGAACAATTCCGCAAGATCTACGAAAAGCCAACCCTAGATGGCGATGACCTTAGCTGGGTGCGCCGAAGCTTGGACGAGATTGACGCTCGGGCGTATTGTGAGCGACAGGCTTCCGAACTGAAGGAAAGTGCGGTCGCGGAGCTTGCCCGGCTCGAGCTACAGCCGGAACCCCGCGAAGAACTCATCCGGACGGCGGAGTTCTTGCTTGAGCGCGAATCCTAAACCCTCGCTATGAAGGCAAGTCGTGGCGGGTTCGAAGGGTCATTTAGGAAGCGGCTTCCATCCGCTTCCGGATCTCGGCCTTGATGGCGCGGACGCGTTTCATATCGGGGTAGGCGCCGCCCTCTGCCTTACGGTCGAAGAGCGTTTCGCCGTTGGCATAGACCTCGAGGCGGCCGGAGCCAACCGGGATTATGGTTACCGGGGCGCCTTCACCGAAGTCGTGCCAGATTTCGGTCGCCATCCAGGCGGCCAGGGGCAGGTACCCTCACTCTATGCAGTAAGTGATCTCGATGGTGAGGTGGCCGGGATACCGCTCCGTCACTCTGGATGGAATGCCCATCAACGTCCTCGCATGCTAATCGAGGCCTAGATCCGCTCTCGCCTCGTCGCTCATCTGATCGGGTGTCCACGGGGGGTCGAACGTGAACTCTACGTCGACGTTCTTCACGCCGGGAATCAGGCCGATGCTCTCGTTGATCTGTTCGGTGACCATCGGACCGATGGGACAGGCCGGTGTTGTGAGGGTCATGATGATCTTCACGTCGCCGTCCTTGACGTCGATGTCATAAACGAGCCCAAGGTCGTAGATGTTGTAATGGAGCTCAGGATCGTAGACCTCGCGGAGGCCCTCGACGATTACATCTTCGCTGACCATGATTCTCTTCCTATTCTAGACCAAGTAGCTGTAGTAGAACACAAATTCTTCAATGCTCTCGAGTGTGCAATGGGATTGCAACTCGCCCCGGCCTAATTACAGGTTGACATACCTCCCTTCACGAATAAAATTTGGTTCACGTGTGCGGCACCCGAAAGCCCGCTCGCGGGGCCTAAGGGGAGGGGACAAACGAGGCGCAGGGGCGCCTCGTTTGTTTATTCAGAAAGCGGGCATCCCCAGCAGCTCCCGGCCGAGGATCAGCTTTTGGATCTGGGTTGTGCCCTCGTAGAGACTCAGGCCTATCGCGTCGCGTAAGAGCGCCTCTATCGGATATTCGCCGAGGTAGCCGACGCCGCCGTGTAGCGCGATGGCGGAACGCGCTGCCCGCACGGCCGCTTCCGTCGCGAATTGCTTCGCCATCACCACATTCTTCGTGGCCGGCTCTCCGCCGTCCCGTACACGGGCGGCCTCGACCGTCAAGAGACGAGCCGCCTCGCAGTCTGTCGCGATATCCGCAACCATCTCCTGAATCAACTGGTGACGGCCGATTGCCTTGCCCCACTGCTTGCGCTGGCCGGCGTAGGCGATGCAGGCGTCCAGGCAGGCCTGAATTATGCCGACGGCGCAGGCGGCCGTGGACGTTCGGCCGCCCTCGAGGGAGGCCTGCGCGATCCTGAAGCCGTCCCCCGCCTTGCCGAGGAGGCGATCGCCGCTGACACGCACCGAATCGAAGAAAAGAGCCGCTGTGTTGGAGGCAAGCAGCCCCAGCTTCTCGGTGATCACCTGACGTTCCAAGCCGGGCGAGTCGCCATCGACGAGAAATGCGGCCATTCCTTTGTGGCGGGCTCCGGGTTCCGTCTGCGCGAAGACTACGATAACGTCGGCGATAGACCCGTTCGAAATCCAGAACTTGCTCCCGTTAAGCACCCAGTCGTCGCGGTCACACTGCGCGGTCAGTTCGATGGCCGCCGGGTCCGAACCAACGTTGGGCTCAGACAACGCGAAGGCTCCAATGCGGCGAGCCGAGAGTAACTCTGGAAGGTAATCCTTCCGCTGTTCCTCCGTACCGAAGGTGTAGATTGCTGTACCGACAAGGGAGAGCTGCACCGTGAGGGCGGCGGTAAACACCGATGGGCTCGCGCCGCCGATCGCTTCGCAGATGAGGACGTAAGATACGTTATCGATGCCGCCGCCGCCGTACTGCTCAGGAAACGGGCCTCCGAGCAGCCCTGAGTCTGCCAGCTTGCGCATGATATCCACCGGAAAGCACTCGTCGCTCGCGCGCTCGCGGACTTGGGGCCGGATTTCGCGCTCGGCGAAGCGCTTGGCTGTCGTATATACCATCCGCTGGGCGTCAGTTAGCTGCATGGCTGGAGTGTAGCAAACGCCGTCCGACCGTCGGGCGTCAACTCTCGATGAGTGCTTTCACCACGTCCCGGCCTTCTAGGAACGCGTCCGGTAGCTCGCCCGGATAGGTCAGGATCAGACCGTTCACGCCGGCGGCCGCGTGGTCCCTCACCATCGCCATGGCGTCTTCCACCGTTGCGGGAGGCGTAACCTGTGCGAGAAACGGAAATGCGCCGTCGCGTCCGAAACGCGACCGCATCTCCTCCAGTCTTTGTCTAATGTTTGCGAGCATGGTGACCGGGAGCGCCGTGGCGATGAAGCCGTCGCCATAGCGCGCGGCGCGGCGAAGGCCCGCGGAGCTTGCAGCACCGACGTAGATCGGCGGGCCGCCAGGGGTTGCGGGCTCAATCAGGCCCACGGCGGGGATACTGAAGAACCTGCCGCGCCACGGCGCCTCCGGCACCGTCCAAAGATGACGGAGAACCCGAATGAACTCATTCAAGCGACCGCCACGTGTCTCGAATGGAATTCCTGTCGAGGTGAACTCCTCTTCCACCCAGCCGGCTCCCGCACCGACGATCACCCTGCCCTCGGAGAGGCGGTCCAGTGTAGCCAGTTCGCGGGCCATTAGAACGGGCGGCCTGAGGGCGATCTGACTTACGCTCGTACCGAGAGTAACGCGCTCCGTAATTGCGGCGACGAAGGCGAGCCCTATCCACGGATCGACCAGCGGCTGGTAAGGGTGAGGCTTGTCCAGCGGCACCGCCACGCGCTCGCTGAGCCAGATGGAATCGAAGCCTGCCCTCTCAGCCTCCTCAGCGGCCCTCTTGAGCGTGCGCTCGCTGGCCGGGCCGAGCTTGACGCCAATTTTCAGTGGGTGATCTCCCGTCGTGGCCCACGAGTGATGTATTTGTTTGCTTCGCGCACGCTCATACGGACGAATATTAGATACGAAGGGAATGGAGGGTCAACGGTGGATCGGCCGGCAGCCGGCGGATAGTAGGCTCAGAAGTCCGTGTTACAAATCGCCTCCTCCAACGCGTTGCAAGCAGGCCCGCTGGCGTCTTACGCCGACAGCGATTTGGCTCGCCTACGCTTGAGATGCTCCATCTGTTGAAAGGGAGC
>WNGD01012175.1_pt1 | contig 17173 bp, 20 predicted proteins | sample 5400671 | NCBI WGS metagenome assembly WNGD01 (sample SAMN13153369, study PRJNA577476) | soil metagenome | isolation source: 40 cm soil or saprolite under grassland replicate 2 | place: USA:California | collected 2016-06-15
CGACACCGAGCACATCGCGGGACTCACCGAGCTCGGCTTCAGCGCGCTCGAGCTCTACTACCAGACCGACGAGGCGCTCGAGGGACGCAACGCCTTCCTCGAGAAGCGCCCGCCCCGCTTCCGAAAGCCGCGCTCATGAGGCGGCCGGCGCTCTAGACGGCGATCAGGACCGCGTCGCCCTCGAGCGTCACCTCGTAACGCTCGACGCGCTCGCTCTCGTCCATCGTGTTGCAGCCCGTGGTCACGTCGTACTGCCAGCCGTGCCACGGGCAGGTGACGATCATGCCCTCGAGCTCGCCCTCCCCGAGCGGCCCGCCACGGTGGAGGCAGGTGTTGTCGATGGCGTGGAACGTGCCGCCCACGTTGAAGAGCGCGATCTGCTTGCCGCCCGCCTCGATGCACTTGCCCGTTCCGGGCGGGACGTCGCCGACGGCGGCGACTTTCATGAAGGTCGGCATGGGGCGGCTTCTGGCACGCGTCCCGGGACCGGTCAAGACGCGAGCGCGGCGGCGATGGGGGGAAGCGCGCCCAGGCGCTCGAGCCACTCGCCGACGGCGCCGACCTGGTCGACCAGCCGTGCCTCGGCGTAGCGCCGCAGGCAGGCGAGCTGGGCGAAGACCGCCACGTCCGCAAGCGTCGGCGTCCGCCCGAGGAGATAGAGCTTGCCGTCGAGGAGGGTCGCGACCCGGGCCAGGCTCTCTTGCAGCCGGTCCTCGACCTGGTCGAGCGAGTAGGGCGTGTAGCCCCGAGCCGCATGGCGGCGCCGCATGAGTCGCACGAGCAGCCAGCCGACCAGTGGGCGCAGCGGCGCGCCCGCCATCTCGGTCACGGTGTTCGCGAGCGCGGCCGCGCGGTTCTCGGGGTTGAGCCACTTGCACGCGCTGACGAGGTGGGCGAGCAGCCCATCAGCCCACGCCTCGACGAGCCCGGCGTACGCTCGGGCCTCGGCGCCGATCGGGACGAGCCGCGGCTCGGGCTGCACCTCGTCGAGATGGTGGGCGATGCGGCTCTGATCCGCGATGACCGTCTCGCCATGCACCAGGACCGGCACCCGGCCGAGCGGGTTCAGGCGGCGGAGCTCGCCACGCCGGCCGAGAGTCACGGTCACGCGGCGGAAGGGCACGCCCTTCACCTGGAGGCAGATGCGCGCCTTCAGACAGAACGCCGAGTCGCTCAGGTCGTAGAGCAGCACCTCGTCGGGGGCGAAGGCGGCGGAGCGGCGAGACGTCGGCGCCGGAACGGGGGGCTCGTAGACCGCGGGGTGGGCCGGCCTCATCCGCGCAGCGCCCCCCGCAGCTCGCGCGCCAGCAGCTCGACCGTGCCGCGCGTGCCGCCGGCCTGCTTCTGGCGCCACTCGCCCTCGGTCTCGAAGCGGCTGTCGCCTACCAGGAGCCCCCACGGCTTGATCGCCTGGCGGATGGCGTGCGCGTCGAGCGGGTCGCCGCCGCTGTCGCGGATGGCCTTCAGCACGTCGGGCACCACGCGCAGGAAGGCGCGGAGCGCCACGCCGGTCTTGATGCTGTACTTGCGGCCCACCCAGGCGCGCGGGAAGACGGCCGCGATCTGCTTGAAGTAGTTGAGAAAGAAGCGCTGCGCGGAGTCGCGGAAGCGGTCCGACTGCCGCCCGCCGAGGGCGTCGAGCGCGGTGAAGATGCCCTTCAGCTCCTCGGCGAGCGGCGCCTGGGCCACCCGCCCGTGCCCCACCCCGAAGAGCTTGATGTCGCCGTGCAGCGGCGAGTCCGTGTACTCGTTCAGCGTGCGGATGATGTCGTGGCTCGCGGCGAGCTGCTTGTCGGGGTAGAGGCGCCGCCCGGCCAGGCTGATCAGGTGCGACGGGTTCAGCTTGGTGTGCTTGGCGTTGATGGTGACGAACAGCTCCACCACCTGGTCCGGCGTCAGGCGATCGAAGACCACGGCCGGCACCTGCACGTCCTCGGCCTGCCCGGCCTCGATGAGCTGGTGGAGCGCCAGCAGGCGGTGCTGGCCGTCGAGGGCGCGCAGCACACCCTCCTCGGAAGGGATCTCGAGCACGCCGAGCACGCGGTGCGAGCTGGTGGGGGTGAACTCGAGGCGGCGGTCCGCGACCAGAAGGACCGCGCCGGGGACGGCGGGCAGAGTCCCGGTCTCCGAGCACTGCGTGTAGTAGTCGACGAGCTCGGCGATCTTCTTGCGGATGATCGGCCGCTGGTAGGCTTCGGCGCTCGCCGCGATGCGCTTCTCGAGCAGCTCCCAGTTGACGCGTGAGTCCTTCTTCGACCGGGGCTTCGCGGCGGCCGGGTGGATGGCGGTGTCGTACGAGAGCACCTCGAAGCGCACCAGGCGGTCGACGTCCCGTGCGCCCAGGATTGCCTGGTAGAGGAAGACGCCGAACTGGTGGAGCCGGATGGCCGGGACGGTGATCATGCTGCACGCCTCCTCTCTCTACGACGAGCGCAGCAGGAGCGCCTGCCGCGGCCTCTCCTCCGCGGGCTCCTCGCCGCCGATGGCGGCGAGCTTGCCGCCCAGCCGCTCGATGCGTCGCTCCGCCGCCGCGTACGCCGCCCCCGCGTTGGTCAGGTGCTTGCCCACCAGCCGGAAGTCCTCCTTCAGACGATCCAGATCGCCGCCGAGACGCGCCAGGAGACCCATCACCTCCTCGGCGCGCGCCTCGATACGGAGCCCGCGCAGCCCGAGCGCGATCGCCTGGAGGTAGGCGTAGAAGCAGTTGGGCGACACCGGGATGACTTTTCGGCTGATGGCGTAGCCGGCCAGGCCGGGCTCCTCGTCGCGGATGATGGTCTCGTAGTAGACGTTCTCGGCCGGGATGTACATGAGCGCGAAGTCGTAGGTGCCCTCGTCCGGGAGCACATACTTGGTCGCGATGTCGTCGATGTGCCGCCGCACCCGGGCGACGAAGGCCTTTCGCGCGCGGGTGCGCTCGTCGTCGTCCGCGGCCTCGAGCAAGCGGCGGAAGTCCTCGAGCGGGAACTTGGCGTCGACGGGGACGAGCCCGTCGCCCAGGCGGACGACCGCATCCACCCGCTCGCCGCTCCGGAAGGCGTGCTGGAGCGTGAAGTGGGCGGCGGGCAGCACCTGCGCCAGGAGATCGCCGAGGAGAAACTCGCCCAGCCCGCCGCGGAGCTTGGGGGCGCGCAGGATGTCGTGCAGAGAGGCGACGTCGCGCCCCACGTCGTAGACCTTGGAGGCCGCCTCGCGCAGCTCGCCGAGGCCCTTCTGCACCTCGCCCACCACACGCGACGTGTTGTCGAGCCGCTCGCCGACGGCGGCTTGGCTGCGCTGCACCAGCTCGAGGCCCTCGCGCAGACGGTCGTTCATCTGCCCCGTGAGCAGAGCTAGCTGCTGGCCGACGAGCCGCCCCTGCCCCGCGAGCGCCTCGCTCAACTGGGCACGGAGCGCGTCGAGCTGCTGCTGGAGGAGGAGCAGCGCCCCGGCGTCGTCGCGCGGGACGCGGGCCCGGCGAACCTCCCGAGCGAGCACCAGGAGCGCCCCGCCCACCACGAGTGCCGCCACCACCGTCCACCCCTCCATCGTCACCACCCCCTCCCCTGCCCGGGCGGCCTCTACCCCAGGGCGCTCGCGTAGTCGTGCAGCTGCTCGAGCTTCCGCAGCCGGGCGATACGCACCGGCCGCTCGGGCGCCGGCGCGCCCGCCAGCTCCGCCCGCGCCGCCACCACCGAGGCCGCGATCAGCATCCGGCAGCGGGCATGCACGGCACGCGCGACGCGCTGCCGTCGCAAGCGTACGATCTCCGCGAATGCGATGACCTCGCCCACGGGCGGCGTACCCTACCATGGTCGTGCGCGGAGTTGTAGCAGCTCGGCGGCGGCCTTGTCTCAGGCTTCGGTCCTCCTGCGGACATGTCGAGCAAACACGACGAGGGTGACGAGCGCTGGTGGCGGTCGAGCGCAGTCGAGCGGGACGTGCACCGACCGGTACGCACGTTGATTCAGAGAGACCCGCGGGATAGAAGCCCGGCGTGCGGCTCGTCTGCTTCGGGGACATTCACATGGCTTTTCAAGCCATTAAGCAGCTCGAGCCCGAGCTCTCCACGGCCGATGCAGCGATCCTGGTGGGCGACCTGACGCACTTTGGCGACCCACCGGATGCCTTCCGCGTCATCGAAGCGGTCCGCGCGTCTTGCCCTCAAGTGCTCGCCGTCACCGGCAACCTCGACATGCCGCAGGTGATCGACGCGTTCCGGGCCCAGGGCATCTCGCTCCACGGCGAGGGGCGACAGCTCGGCGACCTCGGCATCTTCGGCTGCGGCGGCTCGAACATCACGCCCATGGACACGCCCACCGAGTTCGAGGAGCACGAGCTGCGGGCCGTCCTCGAGCGGGGCCATGCAGCGGTGGCGGACGCGCCCCGGCGCCTCATGATCTGCCACACCCCGCCCTTCGACACGCGCCTCGATCGCCTCGTGAACGGCCGGCCGGTGGGCAGCCCGGCGGTGCGCGCCTTCATCGAGGCGCGGCGGCCCGACCTGGCCGTAGTCGGGCACATCCACGAGGGACGGGGCGCCGACCGCGTGGGCGCGACGCTCGTGCTCAACGCGGGCGCGCTGCGCGACGGCGGCTACGTCGTGGTCGAGGACGGCGCGGACGGCCTCACGGCAGAGCTGCGGAACTTCCGCGCCGCACGGGCCTAGCCGTCCGTCACCATGCCGGCACCCCTTCCCGCTCTCCGCGTCGACCACGTGTCGATCGCGGTCGGGGCCATCGCCCCGGCGCTCGCCTTCTTCCGCCGCGTGCTCCCCATCCGCATGCACGTCGAGCCGCGCCCCGGCTACGATGATCAGTTCGTCTGGACCGATTTCTTCGTCGGCGACCGGAAGCTCGAGCTGATCGAGAGCGCGCGCCCGGCGAGCTTCGTCGAGCGCTTCCTCACCCGCCGCGGCGAGGGCATGCACCATCTGTCGATCGACGTCGAGGAGGGCCGGCTCGGGGCCTACAGCGCGGCCCTCGAGCGCAGCGGGCTGCGCATCGTCGACCGCGGCGACTACGGCAACGGCGACGAGACCGCCTTCATCTCGCCGCGCACCGCGCCGGGCATCCTGGTCCAGTTCTGGCAGGTCCCGGGGTTTCACGGCGCACCGCCCGCGGATCACCCGACCGACCCGGTCGCGACGCGCGACGGCGTGCGCTTCCGCGTCGATCACCTGGCGCTCGCGGTGCGCTCTATCGACGGGACGCTCGCCTGGTTCACGCGCATCTTCCCGGTCGAGGCGGCGGGGCCGAAGCAGCTCGTCTGGGACGGCGCGTGCGCCGTCCAGAGCTTCCGGCTCGCGGGCTACAAGATGGCGCTGATCGAGAGCGCGCGCCCGGCGAGCTTCGTCGAGCGCTTCCTCGCGCGGCGGGGCGAAGGGTTTCACCACCTGGGGATCGACGTCGACCGGTTGGACGTGCTCGTGCGCCGCCTGGAGGCCGACGGCATCGAGCTGGTCGGCAAGGCCGACCTCCCGGGCGGCCCCCGGACCGCCTTCATCCATCCGCGCCACGCCCACGGCACGCTGATCCAGTTCTGGGAGGAGCCCGAGTTCGGCGGCCCGCGGCGGCCCTGATGCGTCTCGAGGCAGTGATGCTCGACGCGGTGGGCACGCTCATCGCGGTGGCGGAGCCGATCGGCCGGACCTACGCCCGCTTCGCAGCGCGGCACGGGATCGCGCTCGCGCCCGACGAGGTCGAGCGGCGCTTCGGCGAAGCGCTCGCCGACGCCCCCCCGCTCGCCTTCCCCGGCGTCGACGCCGCCCGCCTCGCGGAGCGCGAGCGTGCGTGGTGGTCCGCGGTCGTGCGCCGGGCGTTCGGACCCGCCGCCGAGCGACCTCCCTTCGACCGATGCTTCGCAGAGCTGTTCGCTCACTACGGCCGCCCCGAGGCGTGGCGCGTCTTCCCCGAGGTGCCGGAGGCGCTCCGCCTGCTCCGCGCGCACGGTCTCACTCCGCGCGCACGGTCTCAAACTCGCGGTCGTCTCCAATTTCGACCGACGCCTCCCGCCCGTTCTCGCGAGCCTCGGGCTCCGTCCGCTCGTCGACCTCGTGGTGCACTCGACCGCCGCGGCCGCCGCCAAGCCGGACCCTGCGATCTTTCGGGGTGCGCTGAGCGCGCTCGGCGTCGCGCCGCCCGCCGCTCTCCACGCCGGTGACGGTCTCGTCACCGACGTCGAGGGCGCCCGCCGCGCCGGGCTTCGCGCCGTGCTCGTGGACCGCGGCGAGCACCGTCCGCGCCTCCCTGCCGGCGTGCCGAGGATCGCCGCCCTGAGCGAGCTCGCGACGCTCACGCTCCCGTAAACCTTCGCTGGAGCGACCACCGGGCGTGTACCACGCCGGGAGGCCCGGTATGGTCTTGGCACGCCGCGTCATGTAGGCTCCCGCATGGAGGGTATGGAGGGGCGGGGGGAGGTGCTGCGACCAAATGTATTTGCTCAGTAAATTCACCCACGTGGCGCTTGACAGGCTCGCCTGGTCTGCCGCCCGCAGCGCGGTCGACGCCGTCCGCTTCCAGCCGGCGCACACGAAGCTGCTCATGGCGTGCAGCGCGAGCCAGGCCGACGGGCCGCAGCGATGGGTGAGTGGCGCCGCGGCGGTGCTGGCGCGACCGCGCGTGGCGCGGTTGCTCGACCTCCCGCACTTGGGCGTCCGGGCGGTCGCCGGCCTCGCGGCGCGCTGGTTCGGTCCCACCGCGTCGGCCCTCGTCCGCTTCGCGTCGGGAGCCGCTGCCGCGGCCGCCGATCGGCTGAGCGCCGGGACGGTCGAGCGCGTGCTGCGGGCCCGCGCGCATCCCGGGCTGCTCGTGCCGCACGCGCACGACGCGGCCGTGCTCGCGGTCGACATGCGCGGCTTCTCGCAGCTCACCCTGGCCCTCGACGACACGCCCTACCTCGCCGGCCTCCTCGAGGAGTACCTGACCGCGCTGACCGGCGTCGTGGAGCGCCATCGCGGCCTGGTCTTCCAGTACACGGGCGACGGCCTGCTCGCGCTGTTCATCGCCGAGCTGGCAGGTGGCCGGCCCGGCGCGATGCTCGATCGCCTGGTGAACGAGATGTGCCCCCTGCTCCACCGCGAGTTCGATGCCCTGCACGAGCGCTGGCGCGCCGACTGGCAGGCGGCGGGACGGCCCGCAGCCGAGGTCGGCCTCGGCGCCGGCCTGAGCTTCGGCCGGGTCACGATGGGCTACATCGGCGCTTACGGCAAGAAGCAGTTCGCCGCGCTCGGTGAGCCCGTGAATCTTGCCGCCCTTCTCTGCGCGGACGCCGAGGCCGGGACGGTGCTGATCGACCGGGGCTCGTTCGAGCGCGCGGGCTTCGAGCCGCTGCGCGCGAAGACGGTTCGCCTCCGGTCGCGCAAGCTCCAGCGGCGCCTCGAAGCCGCATGCCTCTGTTACGGGGACCGTGGAGCCCAGCGACCGTTGACGTGGCTGCCGACGGCGCGCCCGGACTCGCCGGCCGAGAGCCCGTAGATCCCGCGCGCGGCGAGCGCGTGCTGGAGCGCCGCGCCGATTGTACGGTTTGACGCCGAATGTCGATTTTACAACGCGCGCGTGCGGCGTTGCTCGAAAACCAGGCAACCGAGGCATCCTGCTGCTTCACTGCTGCTCGCAGGTGGCAGCCGGCGCCGTGGATCCGGCCTGGCGCTGCACGGCACGAGGTTTGCTTGCTACCCCTGCTATGCTTGACCGAAGCCTCGGCGGAATTCGTTGCCGCACCGCGCGACGCATCGCGCATCACGGGGGCTACCTGCCCGGGAAGCTGGTCGGCACCGTCCGCTACACGACCGAGAACCTCGGCCGGACGCTCGTGCGCGTCGACTTCGACTCGGGGGAGTCGTTGATGGTGCTGCCCGACGACGTCATCCTCGATTTCGGGCCCGAGCACAGCGTCGGCGACGCCGCCGAGCTACGCTAGGGCAACGCTAGGGCGTCGTCGCGCTCGACAACCCGCGGTTCCAGAGCCAGGCAAGCCAGCCGGTCGCCAGCACCTCTCGCTCGGCTACCACGGCCACCCGTCCGAGCTCCTGATCGCCGCGGCGGACGACGACGTCACCGAGAGGCTGGCGAAGCCTGATCGGCGCCTGGACCAGGCGCGGGATGTGCGCCTCGACGACCACGCCCCTGTCCTCGCCGCGCTTGACGAGCACGCGGAGATCGCCCAGTGCCATCGCCCTGACGCTCCCTTCGCTGCCGCCCGCTATCGGCACCTGCCCCACCGGCGCCCCCCGGCGGGCCGGCGCCACGACCCGGTAGGTGGCGAAGCTCTCGTTCAGGAGGCGCGCCGCCTCGGCGAAGCTCTCCTCCTTGGTGGGGAGGCCGAGCACGACCGCGATCAGGGCGAGGTCGTTGCGGCTCGCGGTCGCCGTGACCGAGAAGCCGGCCTCGCGGTAGTAGCCGGTCTTCAAGCCGGTCGCGCCGGCATAGGTCCGGATCAGGTGGTTCGTGTTGGCCATCGCGAGCGTGTCGTTGCGGAAGCCGGCGCTCGCCGTCCCGGCCCAGCGCATCGCCTCGGGGAAGCGCATCAGCTCGCGCGCGAGGACGGCCAGGTCGTGCGCGCTGGTCAGGTCCGCCGTCTGCCCCCTGGCGGGCGGCAGGCCGTGCGGGCTCTGGTAGGTGGTGTCGGCGAGTCCGAGCGCCTCGGCGCGCGCGTTCATGAGCTCGACGAAGGCTGTGGTCGAGCCCGCGATGTGCTCGGCGACCGCCACCGCACCGTCGTTGGCCGACGCGATCATCACCGCCTTCAGCAGCTCACCGAGCGGGAAGGTCTCGCCCTCGGCGAGGTAGACCTGCGAGCCGCCGATGCGGCTCGCCCACGCCGAGGCACGCACCGGCGTGTCGAGTGCGAGCGAGCCGTCGCGCACCCGCTCCATGGCGATGAGCACGGTCATCATCTTGGCCATCGAGGCGGGCGGCCAGCGCTTGTGCGCGTCGTGCTCGGCGAGGACCGTGCCGCTGTCGGCGTCCATGACGACGTAGGCCACGGGCGCCGCCGTCTCGCGCGCGAGCACCGCGCGCGCCGTCGTCACGATCACCATCGCCGCGGCCGCCACCACCTTGCGCATCGCTTCCCCTCCCCTACCGCCGGCGCCCGCGACCCGGGCGCCCCGCTCAGCAGCCGAGCGCGGAGAGCGCGTCGGTCCGCCGAATGAGCTGATCGGGCTCGGCGCGGATCACGTGTCCGTCGCCGTCGAGCTCCCCGTCGAGCAGGAGCCCGCCCACGTCGCCGGCGCGGCGCAGGAACGAGACGAACCCCTGGCGCGTGAGCCGCTGCGCCACGTAGCCACGCGTGTTCACCAGGTCGCCCCACACGGGCCCCACGGCCGAATCGCTCGTCCATACGAAGAGCGTCCAGCCCCAGTCCCACCGCCCACCCAGGTACTCGCCCTCCGCGCGGCGCGCGGGCGGCCGCCAGAACATGAGGAACCCCGAGGAACGTCCCAGCGCGTGCTGCGCCGCCAGCGCACGCGAGGCCGGCACTCCCGCCGCCGCCGCTTGCACACGGCGGCGGGTCGCGAAGTCGACCTCGATGACTTTGGCGCGGCTGGTCTGCTGCGGTTCCTGCAAGGCGCGCGACGCTACCAGAGCCGCCGGAGCGAGGTCAACGAAAAAAATGAAAAAGCGGCACCACGGGGTGCAGTGCTCGCGCAGAGTGCCTACCGAGGCGATCACGCCGGCCAGCTCGGCAGAGGAGAGCTGAGCGATCGCGGCCTCCATCGCCGCGAGGACTTCGCCGGGCAGCTCCCCGATCTCAACCTTCTGGGCGAGGGCGAGCCCGTGCTCGAAGCGGCTCGCGAATTGCTCCTTGGCTTCGGCCCGCTCCTCGGGCGTGCACACGACGTTCAGCTTCTTCGCGGCAGCGTCGAAGAGGCGATCGAAGGCTTGCAAGAGTGCCTCGCGTCCGGTCATTGGGCACAGAGTGTAACCACACGCCGCCGCTCTGTCACCCCGCGCCGCGGTTGACTCCTGCGCGTGCGCCGTCTAGGAGTCCGTCCGGGAGCCATGGCGAGCGAGGCGAACGAGTCGGGGAGCGAGAGCGGGAAGCGCAGCGACGACCGACGAGGTGCGGCGCGCGGGACGCGCGCCGGGAGTTGGTCGCCGCAGGAGGGAGAAGCGAGCAGCCATCTGGCAGCGCGGCTGCCGCCGCGCTCCCCCGGATCGTTCGCCGCAGCCGCCACGGCTGCCCGGACGGCCTCCTAGCGTCACCCGATGCGCGGGTGGCCGAGCGCCGCCGCCGCGCTGCTGGTCGCGCTGGCCGGGCGGGCGCACGCCGACGACACGGCGGCGCGCCGGGCCGAGGAGGCCGCGGCGCGGGCCGAAGCCGCCGCGGCGCGCGCGGAGGCGGCCGCCACGCGCACCGAGCGGGCGATCGAGGGCCTCGAGCGCCTGCTCGAGCAGGCGGCGCGCCGCCAGGATACGCGCCCCCGGGCCCGCCCGCGGTAGCTTGCGAGCGGCGCGCCCGGCTTGCTACAGCCTGCCCATGGAGGGCACGCGCAAGATGGGGGAGGCGCTCGCCAGGCCCGCCGCGGCGCGCGTCGACGGCGGCGCGCTCGTCGGCCGGGTGCTCGCCGAGCAGCAGGTCCGCTACCTCTTCACCATCAACGGGGGACACATCTGGCCGATCCTCTCGCACCTCCGCGAGCACGGCATCGAGATGGTCCACATGCGCCACGAGCAGTCGTGCGCCTACGCGGCCGACGCCTACGCGCGCACGAGCGGCCGCCCGGGCGTGCTCTCGGTCACGGCGGGCTGCGGGCTCACCAACGCCGTGACGGGCCTGTGCGTCGCCGGCTTGACCGGCAGCCCCGTCGTCTGCCTGGCCGGGCAGCATCCCACCACCGAGGACCAGCTCGGCTCGTTCCAGGAAGCGTACGGCGCGGAGATCTGCCGCACGTTCTCCAAGTTCACCAAGCGCGTCCTCGACTGGTCGACGATCGCCTCGGACGTCCGCCTCGCCTTCCGCGAGGCGACGAGCCCGCCGCCCGGCCCGACCCTGGTCGAGATTCCGACCAACATCCTCTACCACCACGACGAGGCGGCCAAGCAGCACGGCGGCGCACGGGTCTACGCGCCCGCCGAGCTGCGCAGCGCCGGCGACCCCGCGGCGGTCGAGCGCGCGCTGGACGCGCTCGGGCGCGCCGAGCGTCCGCTCATCGTCGCCGGCGACGGCGTCTTCTGGTCGGACGCGGCGGCCGAGCTGGGCGAGCTCGCGCGGCGGCTCGAGGCTCCCGTCTACACGCGCCGCGCCGGTCAGGGCGCGCTCCCCGAGGACGACCCGCTCGCCGTGCGGGGGGCGTGGAAGAAGCCGTTCACGGGGCGGGCCGACGTGATCCTGGCCGTCGGCTTCAAGTTCTGGAGCGGCGAGCACTTCGGCCAGCCGCCGGTGTGGAACGCGGAGGCGACCTACATCCAGGTCGACGCGGCGCCCGCGCGCATCGGCTGGCACGTGCCGGCCGAGGTCCCGATCGTCGGCGACCCGAAGCTCGTGCTCCGGCAGCTCAGCGTCCTGGCGGCCGCGCGCGGGATCGCGCGCCAGGGCGGCGCCTGGCTGGCCGAGGTGGCGCGCGTGCGCACGCAGTTCGACCAGGCGCTCCGCGCGCAGGAGGCGGAGGTGCACGAGCGCGTCCCGATCCATCCCGCGCGCCTGACGCGCGATCTGCTCGAGCTGATGGACCGCGACGCGACGCTCGTGATCGACAGCTTCACGCTCTCGGGCTGGCTCTCGCAGTGGTTCGCGGCGCGCTTCCCCGGGCAGATCGTGGACGCGGGGCCGCTCGCGCCCGTCGGTCATGGCATCGGCATGGGGATCGGCGTCCAGCTCGCGCGGCCGGGCAAGCAGGTGATCGTCGTCATCGGCGACGGCGGCTTCGGCATCGGCGGCATGGAGCTCGAGACTGCGCTCAGGCACCGGCTGCCGCTCGTGACCCTGCTCTGGAACAACAGCTCGTGGGGTCCCGGCTTCGAAGAGATGCCGATGCTGCGCGGCCGGGTCGATCCCTTCGACATGCTGCCCGAGCTCCGCTACGACCGCATGTTCGAGGCGATCGGCTGCCACGGCGAGCACGTGACCCGACCCGAGGAGATCCGCCCGGCGCTCCAGCGCGCCTTCGCGGCGGGGAAGCCGTCGGTCATCAACGTGATCGGCGATCCGCGCGTCGGACACGCGCGGCTCGGCGGGAACCTGCTCGGGTCGACCAAGGTGGAGGCGTAGGCGCCGGCGAGGAGCTTGGTACGCGGTGTGGCGGCGGGGTCGAGGGCTCGTCGGCGTCTCTAGCGGATCTTGACGAACGGGTGTTCTGCGCGCAGCGCGCGCGTGATGACGGCGATGCCGGCCTCGTCGCCGATCGTCTCTACGACCAGGACGGCGTCGGGGTCCTTGAAGTCGACGCGGGGGGTGTGGCCGCGGGCCTCGAGGGCGCGCCAGACATGGTCGCCGAGGGCGCGCTCGATGGTGGGCGTGTGGAGGCGGCCCTTCAGGCCGCGGCGCTCGAGGCGGACGAAGAAGGAGCCGCCCGCGAGGCGGTCGATGAACGGCTCGGCGACGGCCGCGAGCGTCTCGACGGCGGTCGGTGCCTCGATGCGCACCGTCGCCTCGATGGGGACCACCTTGGCGAGCGCGGTGGGGAGGAGCGGATCGGCGTCGAGCGCCTCGTGCACGCGCGCGAGGAACTCGTCGACGCGCTCGACCGCGCCGATCACGACGTTGCGGTAGCCGCCGCGACGGAACTTCCCCAGGCGGCGGAGCGCGATCAGGAGGGCGTCCCGCCGGCCCTCGAGCGAGGTGGCGAGAACGTTCCAGGACGCCATCGTCCTAACGGCCGGTGAAGCGCGGCGGGCGGCGCTCGGCCAGCGCGCGCGCTCCCTCGCGCGCGTCCTCGCTGCGCAGGAGCACGCTCTGCGCGAGCAGCTCCAGGGCGAGGAAGGTGTGCTTGTCGACGTTGCTGCCGAGATCGATGAGGCGCTTGGCGAGCCCGACCGCGAGCGGGGCGTTCGCCGCGATCTCCTCCGCGAGCCGCGCGGCCGCGGCCACGTGCTCGCCCGGCGGCACCACCTGGTTGACGAGGCCGATCGCGAGCGCCTCCGCGGCTCCGATCATGCGGCCGGTCATGACGAGCTCCTTCGCTCTCGCGTAGCCGACGGTGCGCACGAGGCGGGTCGTACCGCCCACGTCGGGCACGAGGCCGACGCGCACCTCGGGCAACCCGAGCTCGGCGTCCGCCGTCGCGACCCGCAGGTCGAAGGCCAGCGCCAGCTCGAGTGCGAGGCCGGGCACGTAGCGATGAAGCGCGCCGACGACCGGCTTCTCGAGCGCCTCCAGGCGGGAGAGCGCCGCCTGCATGTCGCCGACGAGCGTGCGGAACGGGAGCGCACGTTCCCCGGCGACGTCGCCCGTGAGCATCCCGAAGTCGACCCCCGCGGAGAAGACCGGCCCCTCGCCGTAGACGACGACCGCGCGCACGTCGGGCTCGCGCTCGGCCGCTGCGATCGCGTCGACCAGGGCGAGCAGGAGCTCGCGCTGGATGGCGTTGCGCTTCTCGGGCCGGTTGAGCGCCACGTAGAGCAGCGATCCCTCGCGGCGGCTGGTGACGAGCGCAGGCATGGCACCTCCTCGGTCGAGGGCGGCGATTATGCGCGGCGGTCGCGCCGCTCGCAATCGCTTCACGCACCCCGACGCGGTTGCTATAAGTCGCCCCCTCATGCGCTCCGTGATCGGTGGGCTCTTCGTCGCGCTGCTCGTTGCCGAGCCAGGGCTCGCGGGCTCGATCCTCTACGCGACCGCGGCCAGCCAGCAGCGGATCGACGGCTTCTGCCTCGCGGCGGACGGCGCGCTCGCCGCCACCCCCAGTGTGCAGATCGGCACGCTCGGTGGGCTGCCGCGGCGCGTGCTGGTCGGCAACGGCATCCTCTACGTCGCCGAGGTCGACCGCATCGAGGCCTTCACGATCGGCGCGCGCGGCGGGCTCCGCTCCCTCGGCGGCACCAGGCCGGTCACGAACCTCGACCCGCAGGACCTCGCGCTCAACCCCGACGGCAAGACGCTCTACGTCACACACCAGGGGTTCCTCGAGGCCTTCGCGCTGAACGCCGACGGCAGCCTGCCCGACAGCTTCACGAGCTGCGTTCAGGGCGAGCGCACCAACACCTTCCTCGACGCGCAGGCGACCAGCGGCCTCCTCTACGTGAGCGCGGACGACATCCCGGGGCGCATCGCGATCTACCGCCTGAACCTCGACGGGAGCCTGCCGCAGACCGGCTGCCGCCTGGACAACACGGACGCCGCCAAGGTCAAGACGCCGGACTCGCTGCGCAAGCGCCTCCAGAGGCCGAAGGCCTTCGTGGTCGTCGGCGACTTCATCTACGTCGAGCAGCGCTCGATCCACCGTCTCACCGCCTTCCGCCTCCAGCCCGACGGCACCTTCTGCGACAAGCGCAAGGACGCGAACGGGAACCTGGTGGCCGAGAGCTGCGGCGACCTCGCGTACTTCCTCCCCACGCCGGCGTGCGCGCGCCGCCAGGCGAAGAAGCAGCGCCAGCAGTGCGCGGCGAGCGAGACCGGGCCCGTCCTTCAGTACGAGGATCTCGTGCTCTACCCAGGCGGCGAGACACTCCTCGGCACCCAGTACTTCAAGGGACGCGTGGACGCGTATCGCTTGAAGCCCGAGCCGCGCCTCGCGGGCGCGCCGAGGGTCCGCCTGCCGAAGCAGCCGACGCGCACCTCCGCGGCGAACCCGGTCATGACGCCGGTCCGCCTCACCGCCACGGGCAAGGCGGTGTACGTGGCCGGCGGCGAGCTCGATCGCGTGGTCGCCTTTCGCCTCAGGTCCGACGGGGTACCCACCGACGCGACGCCCTTCAGTCGTACCGACGAGCAGACCGACTCCTTCCCAAACGACGTCGCGGTCGCCATGCTCTCGGCTCCGTGCGAGTAGGCGAATTTTCCCGTTGCGGGTGCGCCGTTTCCTCGCCTAGGCTCCTCGTTCCGATCCTAGGCATCGCCCCGGCCTTGCACCGCGCGCGCCCTCGCCTCATGCTCGCGCCGCATGGCGCGTCGTCCTCCCGCGGTGCTGAACCGGCTCCCGATCCTGCTGGGTCGCCACGGCATGTCCTGGGGCGAGCTCGAGCGGCGCACGCTCCTCCCGCCGCGCCTGCTCGCCCGCCTGCGCGCGCCCGGCGCCAACCCGCGCCTCGCGGTCGCGGAGCGCATCGCGGCCGCCCTCGGCGTGCCGGTCGAGGCGGTCTGGGTGCACCGGCGCTCGTGATGCGGAACGCGGTCGCCCGTCTGCTCGCCGCCCGGGGCTGGAGCGACGCCCAGCTCGCCGCCCGCGCGGGTGTCGATCGCGCGCACGTGAACCAGGTGAAGAATGGACGCGCGCTGCCCACCGTCGCGACCGCCCTCGCCATCGCGCACGCGCTCGGCGTGCCGGTGGCCATCGCCTTCCCGCCCGGCTCGAGCGCGCGGCGGCGGCCTGCTACATCATGTCGCCGTTCATGAGCAGGTAGTTGGGCGGCGGCGCCGTGCCCCCGCCGCGCACCATGTAGTGGCAGGCGCGGAAGACGCGGAAGCCGAAGCCCATGAGCCCCTCGACCAGGCGGCGATCGGCGGCCGGCACCATGGTGCGCACGCGGTGGCCCTGCGCGGTGAGCTCGCTCGCGACCGTGCCGGCGAGGCAGAGCAGGACCTCCGCATCGTCGGCCGCCGCGGAGCCCACGTGGGCCACGCCCTCGAAGCCGATTCCCATCGCGTAGCCGGCGAGCGCGCCCCGGTCCTCCGCCACCAGTACGCGTCCGCGGCGCAGGTAGAGGTCGAAGCTCTGCGGGCGCGGCGCGCCGAAGGCGCGCGCGTCGCGGGCGACGAGACGCGCCGCGTCCGCGGGCGCCGCGGGACGCACGGCGGCGCCCGCCGGGGGGCGCGGCGGGACGAGCGCCGTGCCAGCGCCGAGCTCGAGCTCGAGGATGGGCGCCACGACGTGGAATCCCGCGCGCAGGTAGAGGCCGAGCGACACGGCGTTGAAGCTCTCCTGCACGAGCCGCACCTGCGGCACGCCCTTGCCGGCGACCTCGACCGCCCGCTCGAGGAGGCGCCGCCCGATGCCGCGGCCCTGCGCGGCGGGATCGACCGCGAGCGGCCCGATGGTCGCCACCGCCCCGCGCGGATGGACCCAGGCGACGCCGACGATCCGGCCGTCCTCCTCGGCCATCACACCGCCCAGCGGGTCGAACTCGAGCAGGTGGCGGATGTAGCGGCGGCTGTCGGCGGGCGTGGCGACCGCCGGGGGCAGGCCGTGCGCGAGCGCGGCGCGATAGAAGGCGATGAAGTTGACGTCGCCGGCGGGCTCGACGTCGCGCGACTCGGCCGCGCGCAGCACGAGCCCCGACACTACTCCCCCTCGCGGCGTCCCTTCGCGGGCGGCGGCTCGGCGGTGACGAAGAGGAGGCCCGCCGGCCGGGCGGAACCGGTCGCGCCGTGCGGCCAGCTCGCGCGCTCGAAGCTCACCCCGACCTCGCCCGTCAGCTCGTCCTGGAAGGCGCCGTCGATGCGGAGCCGCCCCGTCGCCGAGTCGAGGCGCAGCATGTAGACGCGATGGTCGCCGTCATGGCGGTAGCCAGGAACGTCCACCGTGTAGTCGGCGACGGCGATGCGCGTCCCGTCGGCGCTCATGGCGAGGCCGTGCGGCCCGCCCGGGCGCGCCTTCGCCGTGTCGAGCGGATCGCGGTCGAGGCGGACCGCCGAGACGAGCTTGGGGTGCCACGGGTCGGCCAGGTCGAGCGAGGCGACGCGGCTCGAGCCGCCGAGCGCCTCGACCAGGAAGCGGTCGTCGGGCGTGATCGCCGTCCCGCCGCCGAGCGCGCCCGGGCCGAAATCGAAGGCGAGCTGGAAGACCGGGCTCGGGCTGCCGATCGAGTCGGAGGCGTAGAGCGCGCTGCCCTGGTCGGTGCCGACGTAGAGGACGGACTTGCGCTGGAGGAAGCGCGCCATGATCGGCCCCAGGTTCTCCTCGCCCCGCTTGTCGGCGTCCAGGATGGCGGTCTTCTGCAAGCGGAGGCCGTCGAGCTCCCAGACCTGCACGCTGATGCCCGGCATGCGCTCGCTGCGCGTCGTCGCGGCGTAGCCGTGCCCGGCGTTGGTCGTGACCAGGCGGCCGAGGGACGGCGATGCGGCCGCGCCGAAGGGCGCGATGATGAGGTGCCGC
>WNGD01005549.1_pt1 | contig 17170 bp, 18 predicted proteins | sample 5400671 | NCBI WGS metagenome assembly WNGD01 (sample SAMN13153369, study PRJNA577476) | soil metagenome | isolation source: 40 cm soil or saprolite under grassland replicate 2 | place: USA:California | collected 2016-06-15
GAGTGAAGCGTTTGAAGGTGCAGAAAACGTACATTTTTGTGCTTGGACGCTATCTCGCACATTTTTTTGATGGACCAGAGTTTGACCGACGTGCTGCATGGGGAACGTGGCCCCAGGTGTTACGGTTGGTGAATGAAGTGTCCTTTGGTGCTGAAGATGCTAATCCAATTCAGTCGTTATACAACAAACTGATTAAGGATACTCCGCTGACTCCATCCAGTCCTGTCCTTGATGTGCAGGAGATAACGATAGGAGATAGCAATGTTTATGTCTATCCTGATTTTAAGACGTATAAAAATCGAGTTGGATAGATTGAAGGAGGAGAGTAAAGGTGTATGCTGAGAACAGGAGCAAGACCCAGCGCAACAGCGGGGCGAAGCAGCTTCTCACCTCCACTTGCGTGCGATGCTCGCTCTTTTTGTCTGCCGCATCATACCACCATTCGCGTAAGCGTTGTCGCCAGCAGTCCTCTGAGCCTCCCACCAATTGAGCTAACCATGCGGCTCCCAGAGTGGTCCCACAACTGCGAGCGAAGATCATGGCGTAGCTCCACAGGGCTAACACCAGGGCTTGCGGTCGACTCAAGTGAGGCAACTGCGTTGACACGGTCTGTTTCCATTGCGATAATGCGTCTGGGTAAGACATCGGCTTTCTCCTGCTGCCGATGATTGACGGATTATCCTCATCAGAGCAGATGAAGCCGTCTTACCGCTCTTTTCCTTCCTGTTTCCTTACTTGCTTGCTTCTCCAAAAACCTACCCCTGAAAGCGGGGCTGGCCCCCGCCCTGGCCTTAAGTCCGCGCCTATGGGATCTGCCCCTGCCCTGTTTTTGTCTCCGCACTCTTATATATGTTATACTATAAACTGTCTTCTATATCACATCACGCATGGCTTTTGTGTGACATGCCCGTATTGTGTTTGTTTGTCAGTAAATAGAACACTAACGGCCACTGGTTACGTTGTAAAGCAATCCACATGCCAGCGACGTAATCTCTGACCTTCGAAGGAGCGTGAATGATGATGCCTTCTGATTCCTCGTCTAAGACAAACGAAACGGCATCCAGTAATGATATACCACTTGAACAGCCTCCTGCTGATGTCGCTCCACCAGTAGGTATAACCCCGCCACAGATACTGGCGAAAGATGCCGCTGCTGGTCGTCGTGGCGCTGCCTGGCGGCTTTTACACTGGATCATGGAAAACGACCCACGTGCAGTAATCGCTGTTTCCTCACTTGAAGATGATCGCCTGGCACAGAATCTTTTGGAGTTTATCGCCTTAGGTACATGGGCAGGCAAGCCATTTGTCGTTCCAGCACCCCTTCGCACTGCGCACGCCAGGACACGTCTGCGAACACTCTTCCTGCCCGGAGCAGGCTTCGACTCGGTGCGTTCCCAGCGTGTAGCAATGGCAGCGGCGCGTGATAAACGGCCGGCCGTGCGGGAGACTGCTACCTATATCCTGGGTATCCTTGAAAGTCCGGCTGCAGCTCCCGTTTTGATTAACGCACTAAATGACCCTGAGCCGACCGTACGTATGCAGGCTGCCAAGGCGCTGGGACGTGTGGGCGATCCAGCTGCTGTGCCTGCCTTGCTCAATGGATTGCGAGGCGCAGACGAACAATTGGGAGGCCAGATTTTCTCTGCATTAGTGCGATTGGGCCCCGCTGCAGTTCCGGCGCTTTTAGAGGCGAGTACGAGTAATTCAGCCTGGATGCGTTGGCAATGCGTGCGCGCTCTAGGTGGAATACATGATCGCCGGGCCATTCCCGTCCTGGTAAAAGCATTATCTGATTCAGATCATTCAGTAGCATGGATGGGTGCCAAAGGTCTGGTACATTTTGGTAGATTAAGCTTAGAGCCAGTGCTGCGGGTGCTCATGACAGCAGAAATGACGCCATGGTTGGTAGAGACCGCTTCTTATGTATTGCAAACACAGTCTCAATACGACCCTAAAGTGAAACCCTACCTTGAGCCAGTAGTGCAGCAAATGCGCGGCCTTGCATATCGGATCGGGACGGCACATGTCGCGCAAAAAGCTTTGGCACAATTGCAAGCCGATGGATTGCTAGAATCGCATTAATGCATTTATTTTGCTTTCTTATAAGGAAAGTGCATTGTCCTATCACCTTCCCAATTCTCATGCAGTCCTGGTGCTGAGAGATCCCAATCTGGGCGAATCTTGCGCGTGACTTGCCGCAGGTCTTGCCAAAGCTCTTCAGGCGATGGTCGGCCCCAGAACCAGTACCCATTGTAGATTTTGTAGATCAGCAGGCCAGGCTCGAGTACAAAGGTATGCGGGATCATGGGGTCATGATGTGGATCCGTGTACTCCTTTATTTGGAGGTCTTGCTGCACCTTGCGTCCTGAATCCGAGAGGAAAGGCCATTGTGCCCCCACTGCATCTCGGAACTCATTCGTTTCGAGAATGTTATCCGTCGAGATGGTTACAATCCTGGTGTACGCGACTGCGATCTTTGGATAAAAGGCAGAGAGTGCAAGGTGTTGTTGGTGATCTTTCGGGCAATAATCCCCGCGTGAAAGGACCAAAATCATCGGGTCATTGCCTTGTAACTCGCTGAGTCGACGCCGTGTTCTCGTATGGTCAGTCAACTCATAGTCTGGAAAGCGAGCGCCTGGAACGATGTCAGAGCGCATAGTCTGTCTCCTTTGTGCTGTTATTGCAATGTAGTATGCCACTACTGGTAACAACATCAAGAACAAATAATGCCTGGGTAGGAATTCCCAGCTGTCACTAACCAAGTACGCCTGATGAATAGCGTGGACGTATCTCCATGCCTTGAGTGAAACGATCATAGGCGAAATGCTGCATATCATCAGGTTTTGTGCCTGTGAGAATGAGCCGTGTCATCCACGCGCCAACAATGGGAGAAAGCTTGAAACCATGACCGCTGAAGCCAGCCGCGCAGTACAACCCTTCATATATCGGCAAGCGGTCGAGGATAGGATGAAAATCGGGCGTATCATCATAAATACCGGCCCATCCTCCGCGAGGCGCGGCACGCGCAAGAGCAGGAATGCTGCCTCTTGCCATCGTGCGAAAGTGCGCGATTTCCTGCTCTGACAGGCCCTGGGCGTAATTATCTGGATCACTGGATGTGTAGACATTCTCGGTCGAGCCGACCAGTGTCACACCACCAATGTCTGGTCGCAAATAGATTTGGCGCGTCAGGTCAAGCCCAACAGCATGTAAACCCGTTCGCCCACCAAAGTCATCTGGACGACGTAAGGCTACCATCGGGTGCCGGGTAGGAGTTATAGGCAATGAAATACCAAGTGATTGTGCCAGCGCGACGCTCCATACATTCGTTGCTAGCACCACTATAGGTGCGTGCAATTCCCCCTTGCTCGTGAGTACACCTGATATACGTTCCCCATCAGTCAAGATTTGCATGACAGCTACCCCTTCAAGGATAGTTACACCATAGTCTCGGGCACGTCTGGCAAGGCAGTGTGTTGTTGCCATGGGGTCCGCTACACCTGTTCCAGGTTCGTAGCATGCCAGTTCTGCCCCTGAGCCGCTATATCCAGGAGCCACCTTGCTGACTTCATCAGGATGAATAAGCTGCGTATCAACACCTTGCTCCTGTTGCATCTGCACGTTTGCGCGTAGCGCCCCGGCTCCCTGCTCGTCGGTCAGGATGATCATGCCGATGGTCACAAAGCCACAATCACCGCCGATAAGATCATCGAAATGCTGAAAAACTTTGAGGCAATCCTTCGCCATGCGAATGGTGTAGTCGTTGGAGTAGTGCTGCCTGACGATAGCCCCCGAATGCGCCGTGGTGCCGTTGCAGAGAGCGTGCCGTTCCAACAATAAAACCTGGCAGCCTCCCTGTTTTGCAAGATGGTAGGCGATACTTGCACCCATCACGCCTCCCCCGATGATGATAGTATCAGCTGTTGTGGTCATAATTTGCTCTCCTGGAATAATTTCAAAGCTATATATGTTAAAACTAATATATATCCTAACAAAAGATAAGCGCTAATGCACACTCAATATCTGGAATCTACTCCTACATGGGGGTGCAGGGGGCGCAGTCCCTTGCCGAAGCGCGAGGTGTCCTCGCACTTGTCTCTCCTCCAAGCGAGCCGGAGGCCCGCCTGAAGCATTATGAGTGGATGTCAGACAATATTCCTTGACAAGCAAAAAAAGTGCGTGGTAATCTTTTGTTAGAACTAATAAATAGTAAGTTGATAAACTTAGTCAACAAAGGCAAAGGTAATTCGATATGGGTGATGCATCCCGCGAGATCATGAAGCAAGCACGACGGCAGGTCCCAGAGTGGACGCCTTCACAGGTGCATGAAGCCTTAGCAAATCAGCACGAGGCTGGACCTGAACACCAGGAAATCGTCCTTGTAGATGTACGAGAGAAGCACGAGTGGAACGAAGGGCATATTCCTGGCGCTATCCATGTACCTCGCGGCTTTCTCGAATTGCAAATTGAAGAGGCTGTTTCGGACAAGTCGAAGACAGTCGTGCTCTATTGCGCTGGTGGCGTGCGATCATTGATTGCTGGCACAACCCTGCAGCAGATGGGCTACAAAAATCCAGTTTCGATGTCGGGCGGTTTTGGACAATGGAAAGGTAATGGATATCCATTTGTGCAGCCGCGTACGATGACCGAGGCGCAATCTAAGCGCTATAGCCGCCATTTGCTTATTCCCGAAGTGGGTGAACAAGGGCAGTTCAAGCTCCTCGATTCGCGTGTTTTGCTGATAGGCGCTGGTGGTCTTGGATCTCCCGCAGCATATTATCTGGCCGCTGCTGGCGTTGGAACGATTGGTATCATCGACTCCGATGTAGTGGACGAGAGCAATCTGCAGCGTCAGATTTTGCATAACACTAAACGTATTGGCCAGTACAAGGCTGATTCAGCCCGTGAAACGATAGAAGCTCTGAATCCAGATGTGAAAGTTATCACGCACATAGAGCGTTTGGACGAAACCAATGTAGCACGCATCATAGCTGATTATGACGTGATACTGGATGGCACCGACAATTTCCCTACGCGCTATTTGCTCAACGATGCTGCGCTCATTGCTAATAAGCCTGTCGTTCATGGCAGCGTCTTCCGCTTTGAGGGTCAACTGACCGTATTCAAGCCTTACGAAGGTCCATGCTATCGCTGTCTCTATCCAGAGCCACCACCTCCTGAACTTGCGCCAAGCTGCGCCGAGGCTGGAGTACTGGGCGTGTTGCCTGGTATAATTGGCCTTTTGCAGGCGACAGAAACGATTAAGCTCTTACTTGGTATCGGTGATCCGCTAGTTGGTCGCCTGATGACGTATGATGGCCTGGCAGGCGAGTTTAGTGAACTGCGCCTCTTCCGCGATCCACAGTGCCCGGCTTGTGGTGAGAATGCTCATCCAGAGGACCTGCCGACCTATGCTGAGTTCTGTGCAGTTCCAGCCAGGTAATCGAGAGCAACACCTTCTTGCGTAAAAAGGAGTTATACAATGGCTACGGTACGTCTTGCGCCTGTTTTGCGGGCCTCTGTAGGTGGTTCAAAGCAGGTGAGTGCCCAGGGAAGCAATCTTGCGGAAGTATTGAATGATCTGTATGCACGTTTTCCGGGACTGAAGGAGCAGATTCAGCCCGAGGAAAGCCTCAGTCGCTTTATCAATGTCTACGTCAATGACCAGGATGTGCGCTATTTGCAGGGCCTGGAAACCTCTGTTGGCCCAGCCGATACCGTTATCCTGTTGCCCGCCATGGCAGGCGGACGCTAATATTACCAGGAAAAATTATGCGCTATAGTAGCATATTGGATACGATTGGAAACACCCCTCTTGTAGAGCTAAAGAGTTTCAGCCCTCGTCCAGGCGTGCAGATTTTCGCCAAGTTGGAGGGTTTTAACCCTTCTGGCAGCATCAAGGACCGCATCGCTAAATTGATGATCGAGGAGGCCGAGGCGGATGGGAAGATTAAACCTGGTTCTATTCTTCTGGAACCCACCAGTGGCAACACCGGCATTGCACTGGCGATGATTGCTCGTGTGAAAGGCTATCCATTTACAGCGGTGATGCCCGACAACGTAACACGAGAGCGCCGGCAAATGCTCGAACTCTACGGCGCAAACATCATCTTCTCCGATGGTACCTTGGGAAGTAATGGTGCTGTAAAGCTAGCGCAAGAGCTGGCAAGCAAAGATGACAGGTACGTCATGCTCAATCAGTACGCCAACGATGCAAACCCGCGTGCACATTATAAGGGTACCGCCGTAGAGATCATTAATGACCTGCCAGACCTGGATGTCTTTGTCGCTGGACTTGGTACTGGTGGCACACTTACAGGCAACGCTCGTCGTCTAAAAGAGTACAATCCGGCTATCAAGGTCGTTGCGGCTGAACCTCTACAGGGTGATGGAGTTCAGGGCCTGCGCAGTCTCGAAGATGGGTTTGTACCGCCCGTTCTGGACCAATCGCTGCTCGATGCTAAAATTCTGGTTTCCGGCGGGGATGCTGTGCGCAGAACGCGCCAGCTAAAGGATCAGGAGGGTATCTTTGCAGGTCCATCATGTGGCGCTGCCCTACATGCTGCTTTGCGTGTCGCTTCCAGCATGGAGCATGGCAAGATCGTCGTGATACTTGCCGACGGAGGCTGGAAATACCTGAGCGAAGATCTATGGACACGCGATCTGGATCAACTTGAAGATGACCTGGAGACCAAATTGTTATGGTAGCCGGAGAAAGTTTTGTAGTCCGTATCCCTGAAGCGATTTATGCGGAGATGCTGGCGCATGTGGTGGTGGGCTATCCCAATGAAGCCTGCGGCGCGTTAGGCAATAAGGATGAACGAGTAGTCAGGCACTACCCGACCGCTAATGCTGCCGAGCATCCCGGCGACTTCTCGATCATCGATCCTGAGGATTTGCTGCGCATCTACGATGATATCGACGAGTACGACGGTGAGATGATCTATTACCACTCGCACCCCAAGTCTGAAGCCTATCCCTCACAGCGCGATAAAGAATGGGCAAAGCGCAATAAACTCTACTATATAATCTTCTCTCACCAATACTATCCTGAGCCGCCCTATGCCAGGGTGTTCTACATTAACGATGATGATTCGGTGGTTGAGGGGAAGATTGAAAAAGTTTCTTAAATTCTTGCTCTGAAGTCACAAGAAAACCAATTGTCAGAAATTGGTTCAGCCTAACCTTTCCCCTTGTTTTGGCTAACACTACCAGTCGCTAACCATCTTCAAAGAGAGGGCCATTTAGCTTAACATATCATACTGGTTCAGGACAGCATAGGTGTAAGTGGCGCAACCGACAAACTTCATAATGATAACGTTTATTTAGCAGGGCGGAAGAATCTGGCCATTCTAGCAAGCTTTTATGCGATAGCTGTTGGGATAGTTTCACTATGTTCCTTTTCCCATATTACTTGTTGCCTGTTGTGCATATTTTACCTGATGTTTGAGGTGCCGTTTGCAAGAAGTGCAAACTACTCTCCCTCTGGGAAGTATTTTACGTGAACGCTATGTTGTTGAGGGCCTGCTTGGCAAAGGTGGCTTTGGTGCAGTCTATTTGGTGAGAGATACGCGAGTTAAGGGTAATCTCTTTGCACTCAAAGAGGCAGTCAATCCACAAAAGAAAGATCGGGAAAGGTTTGTTTTTGAAGGTGAACTGCTCAAGCAATTAGACCATCGATCATTACCTCGTGTCTATCGTGTATTCAATGAGGACGCACAGCGCCGGGCCTACATGCTCATGGATTATATAGAGGGGCCAAACCTGGAGGCTTTGCGCCAGCAACAGCCGGAACAGCGCTTCTCGTTAACACAGGTACTGACAATCCTCGCTCCTATTGTGGATGCCGTGAACTACTTACATAATCAGAAGCATCCTATTCTGCACCGCGATATCAAACCCTCCAATATTATTGTCCCTGTTTCAGGTGATGATGCTGTGCTGGTTGATTTTGGCATTGCGAAAGAATACCATCCTGATGGCACCACGACTGCGGTTCGCACCGGGTCGCCAGGATATGCAGCACCTGAACAATATAGTACGGGGACCAGCACGCGTAGCGATATATATGAGTTGGGTGCAACATTCTATACCTTATTGACTGGCTCAGTCCCCGCAGATGCCCTTTACCGCATAACCCACATGGGCACTGGGGAGTTTGATCCTCTAGAACCGATAAACAAGCTCAATCCTGATCTACCGCAACATATAGCCAGAGCCATTCACCGTGCGCTGGCCATAAGTAGTAATGATCGTTTCTCAACTGTCGCCCAGTTCTGGCAAGCGTTTATGTCTCAACCAGGATGGAAACCATTGAGTACGCCTTTAATTGCCCTGGAAGTCTCCTCTACTCAATCAGTTCTTCCCAAAAACCAGGTAGATACGCCCATTCCTGCTGTTGCGAGTGTACCTAAACAATCGCCCACTCGTCGTACTAGAAAATCACGGGTGCTATTGCTTGCCTTGCTTCTACTCCTGCTTACCTCGAGTATCCTGGCAGGTTTGTTAACCTATATTTCTCATCATCCACCTGCCAGCTCTGTTGCTCCAACGTCTGGCACTGTGTCAATTTCACCTACCTCTTACCCGACACAGGCTCCCACCGGTGTCGTTCCAGCAGCTCATCCAAATACGACGCCGACTTCTCTGCCCGCTGCGCCTCATCCAACTAGACAGCCAATTCCAACGACAATCCCTCCACCAACCTCTACCCCTACGCCAACGCCTGTTATTTATCCAAATGTAGCGGGAAACTACAATGGCACCATTGATGACATCGCAGCGAATATCATGACAGGTATGGCTCTATCAATACAACAGACAGCGGGCCGGGGGGGTATAAGAGGCCATTTCACAATTAACCCACCACTTCAGGGAAGCGGCAATTTCACTGGTTCTGTGAATACCAACAAATATATTCAGTTCATCGTTCAAGCCCACAAGAAAAATGGGCCACTCTATTTTTGGGGCTGGGTCCAATCCAATGGCAGTCTCAAAGGTGATTATTGCAGCCTGAACAAGAAGAACCGGTGTGATCCAAATGCCGGTGCCTCTGGCACCTGGAATGTTGCCCCTGCTTCGCATTCATAAGCGTAGCATTTGTTCTGTTTAGTGACAAAGATTGTATCCTTTACCCCTTGACTAACTGCATTCATTTCGTCTAACGTATAATTAGACTATCGAAATGAACGTTGGGAAGTCAGGAGGGACATGGCACAGAAATCAGTACAAAATAAAACAGACCTGGCAGAAGCACTGCTCGAAATTACTCCTAAACTCTTGAGACGCCTGCGTGCTGACGTGCCGCTGGACGATTCATCTGAGGCAGGCCCCGGTTGGAGGGAAGTGGTTGAGCTGCGTGCAACACCCGGGCAATTGTCGCTTTTGCGTGTCCTTGTTGACCACGAACGCTGCACTATGCAGGAACTCGCGGAACACCTCGCAGTGGCACCCTCTACAGTAACGGCAATGGTCAAACGCCTGCTGGCCCAAGGTTATGTGGAGCGTAGTCATGATGACGTAAATTGGCGAACAGTATGGGTCAAGCCAACTGAACCTGGACGTCTGGCTGTACATGTTTTTCACCAGGCGCGCTTGAACTCGTTGAGATGTCGCCTCAATAGTCTGAGTGAAGCTGAGCGTACGAGTATTCTAGCTGCTTTACCTGCACTCTGGCATCTCGTCGAGGAATAACCATGACAATATCAGTGCAACAGCTTTCACGCTCATTTGGTGAGATAGCGGCTGTGAAAGGTATCAATTTCGAGGTGGGGCGCGGCGAAACCTTTGGATTCCTGGGTCCCAATGGCGCAGGCAAAAGCACGACCATCAAAATGCTCTGTACCTTGTTGCGTCCCAGCGGTGGTCGTGCTTTTGTTAATGGCTTTGATATCGAGCAGGAATCGGCAGCAGTTCGACAGACCATCGGTATCGTTTTTCAGGATCCCACGCTTGATGAGTACCTGACTGCCGAGCAAAACCTGCTTTACCATTGCATGATCTACCACACACCTCGTAAAACTCGCTCTGCGCGAGTTCGCGAGGTTCTGCAATTGGTAGGATTGGATGAACGGCGCAAAGACCAGGTCAAGACCTTTTCGGGTGGTATGAAACGTCGCCTGGAAGTAGCGCGAGGTCTACTTCATCAGCCTCAGACACTCTTTCTTGACGAACCTACTGTTGGATTGGACCCACAGACACGCCGGAGTGTCTGGGAGTATGTCTTACGTTTGCGTGAAACCACGGGATTGACCATTTTCATGACCACACACTACATGGATGAGGCGGAATACTGCGATCGTATTGGTATCATCGATGATGGCCATATTGTTGCGCTGGATACACCTGCTGCGCTCAAGCGCATGATGGGTCAGGATATAGTGAGTATCACTATCTCCGACACGGAGGGTGCCGTAGCGGAAGTATCGCGCTGGTTGGGACGTGCTGTGCAACATGAGGGGAATGTGCTGCAAATCGAGGGGGAGAATGGTCAGACTCTCGCGGCAGCCCTCATCCGCCATCTCACGCTGGCTGATATAGAGGTGCGGGATGTCACTGTTCAAGCGCCCAGTCTTGAGGATGTGTTTGTCCATCTGACAGGCCATGCAATTCGTGAAGAGTCATCAGAACGTCTGAGTTTGCGCATGCGCCATCGCCTACGGCACTAATCAGGAGGAAGATGTATGTTAAAAGCGTCGTCCACGACTACACCAGCAACAGAGATCCTGCCTGAACCCAGGCCAACAAAACTTCCTCTGATCGACCTCGAAGGCATTGCAATGTTCTGGCTCAGGGACATGAATCGTCTGTGGAGGCAACGTCCCAGGTTGTACAGCTCTATTGCACGCGCTCTGATCTGGCTGTTTGCCCTGGGTTTCGGGCTACGTCGCTCATTTGTGCCTATTGCCGGGCTGACCTACGAGCAGTTTGTCTTTCCTGGCATCATTGCCATGACCATCATCTTTAGTGGCTTAATGTCGGCTATCTCGATAGTGTATGACCGTGAGTTCGGATTTCTCAAGGAAGTTATGGTGGCACCGACTCCACGCACGACACTCGTAATAGGCAAATGTCTTGGCGGGGCTACCAGTTCCACCGTGTATGCCGCGGTTATCCTGGTTTTTGCACCACTGGCCGGAGTTACACTGACGCCATTAGGGGTGATAGGAGCACTGGGAACGATGTTCTTAACAGCGTTAGCCCTATCTTCACTGGGTATCGCGATTGCCGTGCGCATTTCGGACATTGAAAATTTCGGCACTATCCAGAATTTTATCACCCTACCGTTATATCTGTTCTCAGGTGCGGTCTTTCCAACACGTGGTGTACCAGGCTGGCTTGGTGCGATTTTACTGCTTAACCCACTCACTTACGGCGTCAATGCCATTCGTGGTACCTTGTTGGGCTATAACATTGCTACCATTCCATTGGATCTGGCGGTACTGTGTGTATTTACCCTGGTTATGTTAGTGCTCGCCATACTTTTAACACGACGTGAGGTCTAGTCAATTAGAGGATAACAATGAGTACTTTTCGTCCCTCTCCATCAAATGCTTCGACTAATGCAACTGGTGTGACTAAGGAAACACAGGCTATAGAGACCGTACCGGGTCACCATCCTAATGGCTATCAATGGACGGCGCTCTCCGTCACCACAGTGGGTGCCTTGCTCGCCTCCATCCAAGGATCAGCGCTGCTGATAGCTCTCCCCAACATTTTGACTGAATTACATGCAACCTTCTTCACCATTATGTGGGTGCTGATTGGCTACCTGCTTATTACAACGGTATTGACGCCTTTGATTGGTCGCCTGGCCGATATGTGGGGACGCAAAAGCCTCTATAATGCTGGCTTCGTCATGTTTGCGCTTGGATCACTCGTTGCAGGATTGGCGCAGCCGCAGTTTCATGGTGCTGACCTGGTCATAGGCCGTGTGATTCAAGGTGTAGGTGGTGCTCTGCTTGTAACCAATAGCACTGCTATTGTAACAGATGCGTTCCGCAAGGGACAGGTTGGCCTTGGGCTCGGGGTCAACCAGATTGCAGGTGCCGCTGGCTTCTTAATCGGACCGATCATCGGCGGTCTGCTGACTGAGTTTTCGTGGCGCTGGGTCTTCTTATTTAATGTGCCTTTTGCTATCTTTGGCGCTCTATGGGGCATCTGGCGTCTGCGCGAGCCTGTACGGTTGGCCGGGCACCAACATATTGACTGGTTTGGCGCCATCACCCTCACGCTAGGATTGGGCGGTACCTTGCTCGCTCTCAGTCTTCTTGCTTTTCCCTTGCTCGGCCAGGCTACTACCTATGCTATTCTTGCAGGAGGACTTCTTGGACTGGTGCTGTTTGGCGTGATAGAACCACGCATTAAGGAGCCGCTCATTCAGTTGCGCCTCTTCAGAGATCGCCTCTTTTTGCTTGCTAACTTGAGTGGCCTCCTTAATGGTATCGCTCGTGGGGCGGTCCTGTTTCTGCTCATTTTTTTCTTGCAAGGTCCTTATGGGCAAGATCCATTGCGCGCAGGATTGCTCCTTACGCCCTTTGGCCTGGCATTTATGCTCATCGGTCCCTTAAGTGGAAGATTATCAGATAAGGTAGGCTCAAAGGTGCTTGCTCCAGTTGGGCTCGGCATCTCTGCTTTGGGCTTACTCGGACTTTCTACAGTCGGGCCATCCACACCCTACTGGTTGCTGGCCATCTTCATGGCCTTGATGGGTGGTGGTTCTGGTTTCTTCGTTTCTCCCAATACCAATGCTATCATGAGTTCTGTTGAACCCCAGAGACGAGGGGCGGCGGCAGGCATTCTCAACATGTTGAATAATACGGGACAAATGCTCAGTATTGCTATCGTGTTCCCTCTTGCCTTGAGTTCTGTGCCTATAGCAGCGATGATGCAAGTATTCATCTATGGTGGAGGTATGAGCCAGTTTCCCGCTGCACTCGCTGCCTTCCTCCATGGTTTGCACCTGGCTTTCTTAGTCTCCTTTGCCTTAAGCGTAGTAGCGATGATTGTGGCGGCTTTACGTCCTGCGCATTGAGATGTGTGCATACAGGATGTCACACGGGTAGTTGGCCTACACACCTAGATTAGGAAATTTCCTGGTGCTAGAAAGGAATGTCAGTCAGGTGGCCGTCGATGCATCGGTGAGGATGACTCGTAGGCATGTGCTGCGAGCAGAACCAGTGCATCCCTGTACTTCGCGCCTACCAATTGTAGACCAATGGGCAGGCCCGTCGTCGTCATGCCGCATGGCACAGAAATAGCCGGTTGCTGAGTCAGGTTGAAGGGGTACGTGAACGGGGTCCAGGTCTGCCATCTGCGCCCAGGCCAACCTTGCGGTACCTCATGCCCCGCTTCAAACGCGGGGAGAGGGAGGGTAGGTGTCAGCAACAAGTCGAAGCGTTCATGGAACTGGGACAGCTTCACGCCGAGGTTTGCCCGCTGCATGGTAGCCTCCAGGTACGACATGAGACTGTACGAGCCGCCTTCTGCCGCTACTTCCAGCAGGCCGGGATCCATTTTGGCGCGTGCCTCCAGCTTGTAACTGGATACGGCCTGAGCCGCGCCTGCATACCAGAGCACCGTAAAGAGATCGAGGGGATCGTCGAACGGGGCATCCCGCTCCTCGACGTGCGCACCGAGATCCTCAAACACTTTCGCCGCCCGCCTCACGGCCACCGATACCTCAGGATCAACCTGTAAGCTGCCGGACTGTGGGATAGAGGCAATTCGCAGCCCTTTCACCTCTCCAGCCAGCGCCTGGCTATAGTTCACGCCATCGTTCGGCAGTGCCGACCAATCGCGGGAATCGGGCCTGGCGATCACGTCCATTATCAGCGCCGCATCCGCCACCGTGCGCGTCAGGGGGCCAGTATGCGCCAGGCTGCCAAATGCGCTCACTGGCCACATGGGCACTCTGCCAAATGTCGGCTTCAGGCCGACACAACCGCAAAAGCCGGCCGGGATTCGGATGGAGCCGCCACCGTCTGTCCCCACAGCGAGGGTGGCCATCCCAAGGACGACGGCCACAGCACTTCCGCCGCTCGATCCCCCTGAGGTGCGGCTCTCATCCCATGGATTGCGCGTGATCCCGGTCAGCGGGCTATCGGTCACCCCCTTCCAGCCGAGTTCAGGGGTCGTGGTCTTGCCCACCAGTACGGCACCGCTTCGCCGAAGCCGTTCTACAACCGGCGCGTCATCGCGCCAGTCCTGGTTTGGGTTGATAGCAAGCGAGCCGCGCAGCGTGGGCCAGCCTCGCGTCAGGGTCAGATCCTTGATCGCGGTGGGCACGCCGTCCAGCACGCCGAGTGGCTCACTGCGGAACCAACGCTCCTCTGAAGCCTTGGCCTGAGCGATGGCTGACTCGGCATCGACAAGGCAGTATGCGTTGTAGCGCTGGTTGTGCTGGTCAATCCGCTCCAGCACAGCCTGGGTGAGTTCGACCGGTGACAGACGTTTGGATCGGAAAGCCTCTCTCACTTCGACAGTGGTAAGAAAGGCTATCTCTGGTGTTCGGCTCATGATCGTCCTCCATGAACGCGGTGGGTGTCCGTTACCCGCCGTGACGCAGCCTGCGGTTACCGTATGCTGCTCTGCAACGTTCTAAGTTTAGATTGGTGGGCGAAAGTGCCACCGCGATCTTCTCCCGTGTCGGTCCTGTATCGGGCCGCACTGATCCATGCTCCAGGAAGGGATCGTCATGTCCCTATCAGCCTGATCGCATGAGCGAGCCCAAACCGGGGTAGCGGCGCGTATCACCAGCTAGCCGCAGTGCTTTCCAAAACGAGACCTGGTTAGCCGTGAGCACGGGCTTGCCGAGGATCGCCTCGGCTGAGGGATGGTCGTCACGCCGTATCATCTCCTCGACTTGCGCTCGTCCAAGTGTTCCCACTTCCGCGGCAGTCAGGATGCCGTGATAGCCCATGTGGACGACCTCTATCCCTCCTGCAGCCAGAAAAGTTCGGAAATAGTTCGAGACATCTTGCGGATAGGTCGCCGAAACAGCGACCTTGCTGATACTTAACGCCCTGGTGGCATCGACAAAGGCAAACGGCGTACTCGAGGCGGGCACCCTGGTTGCTTGCGCGATGGCCTCTGCCTGCTGACGGGCACCCTCCCAACCATAGACGAAGCTACCGCTGGTACATGCCCAGACCACAGCGTCTACGGCCTGGTCGCGCAAGACCTTCGCTCCTTCTCTCAGACGAGAGAGCGATCCCAGGTCCAAGAGTGCGTCTACGCGGTGGGCATCCTCATCCTGAGAGGTATGGACAACATGGACGATGATCTCCTGCCCAGCGTTCGTCGCTAATAACGGGTAGTCGTCCTCGGCCGCATGACCCGGATAGAGAAATCCGAGCCGAATCTGCTTTGTTTCTCGCTGTACCATGGATCTTCTCCTCCGAGCTACATGATCAGACAGCAAAGAGGCGCTGGCCTGGTACCTCGCCCTTGACGCCGGCCGCCTTCAAGGCAGCCCAAATCGTCACCTGATTGGCCGAGAGCACCGCCTTGCCGAGTTCGTGCTCCAGTGCGGAAAGGACTTCTCTGGTCCAGAGATTCGTACAGCTGATAAAGATGGCCTCAGCATCTCCACCGTCTACAGCCCTGACAAGGCGATCAACCGTGGCTGAGTTGACGCGAAAGATATCGCCTTTCAGACCAAGGAAGGCGCAGGACGTGGTCCCGAACCCAGCTTCGTCCAGAAACTCGATGAGGCGCGTGGTGGTAGGGGCATCGTAGGGAGTGACCACAGCAATCCGCCTGATCGCTAACGTGGTGAGCGCCTCCACCAGAGCACCGCTCGTCGTCAGGGCTCGTCTCGCTCCTCCAGCAAGAATGGCTTGCCGGCAACGTTTCTCCCCAGCAAGACCATGGACAAAGCTCCCCGACGTGCAGGCGAAGACAGTTACGGCTGGGTCGGCGATGGTCAATTCCCGCGCCGCCGCCGTCAAGACCTCGTCCTCGCTTAACTGCTCAGCCATATCGACGCCGACCTGCCGGTCAAGAAACGGGGTGCGGGTGACGTGCAAAGAGACGTTGGCTGGTATCCACTCCCAATACTCCCGATCCAGCACGAAATCGAAGGGAGCAATGATCCCGACGCCGGTCAGCGCGCTGCCAGTCTCGAACTCGACCTGATCTGACAGGTCTTTCAACGATGGTGGTGGGAAACAGCTCATCTTGCACTCGACTCCTTGCCTTCATAGCGTGAGAACGTCAGACGCTCATCGATCGATCCGGAGCGCCAGATATCGTTGCCCGCCTTCGCCATGTCCTCGAGGCCTTCGACCACGGTTGCGAAGACGTTGCCGACGACCCATCCGACGTCGGCGTTGAGCAAGAGGTTGTTGCGTCCGTAAAACAGGGCGAGGTCGATCACGCCCGGTAGTTGCTGTATCCCCTTCTCCTCCTTGAATTGACGGTCGAGCGTGCCCGACGGGAAGGAGAAGTAGCAGAGGTCCCCCGGAATCGGCGTCACCGTTGGGTTTTCGATGCCGGGTTCGGTCTGTGCGAACCGTGGAACGATGATATAGATCTCGTTGCGTGCATACTTCGCGTGGTAAACGGGACCCCCCTGGGGCAGTGCCTCCCAGATAGCAGTGCACGTCCTGGGAGCATCCTCTTCCAGCAACCGTGCGATGCACGAGATGCCGCGTTTTTCCAAGGTGATCTTCATGTACTGGGCCATTGACTCTCCTTCTGCTTTCCTGATATGACTGGGGTGGAGGCGGTTGTGCGTTGCTGCACGCTCCCCGGATGTGTAGCCCAGCCACCAGCTACCCCGGTCATTCTCGTTCCAGCACCGCTTTCAGGAATCCTCTCGTTCTCTCATGCGCCGGATTGGTGAAGATGAGTTCGGGAGGTCCTGCCTCGATGATCTTGCCGTGGTCAAACATGACCACGCGGTCAGAGGACTCTCTGGCAAAGCGCATCTCGTGGGTGACAATGAGCATGGTCATGTCCCTGCTGTGCGTGAGATCGCGCAGAACCTGGAGCACCTCACCGACCAACTCGGGGTCCAGGGCCGAAGTGACCTCGTCAAACAGCATCACCTTTGGCTTCAAGGCGAGCGCACGCGCAATGCCGACCCGCTGCTGCTGTCCACCTGACAGCTGCGCAGGGTAGGCATCGAGCTTGTGGCTCAAACCGACCATCTCTAAGAGCTTCTTTG
>WNGD01003084.1_pt1 | contig 17169 bp, 12 predicted proteins | sample 5400671 | NCBI WGS metagenome assembly WNGD01 (sample SAMN13153369, study PRJNA577476) | soil metagenome | isolation source: 40 cm soil or saprolite under grassland replicate 2 | place: USA:California | collected 2016-06-15
AAAAAGCCGATGAAGTGACCGTCTTCGTTCCCGCATCGCCAATAAGTGAACGGCATGTTTCGCTGCATGTTGTGCGCCAGCCGCAGCGCCGTTGCGCACCGCGGACAGTGGAGCGCGTCCGGCAGCGATGGCTTCCCGGGTGACGAGTGTTCACCGATAAACTTCATGAGCTTCAGTGTGGAGCCGGCAGAGAGCTGCAGGCTATCGAAGTGATCGAACCAGAACGCCTGGCAACTGGCGCACACGTCGATGGTGACCTGCGCGCCTAAGCGGCCGTCCAGCGTCATGGCAGTCATTTCGGTTCCGCAGCCGGGGCACTTCATAAACAACATTGTAGCTGGCCGCCTGGACTAATCGAAAAGGAAGTTCCGGGAAATGCTTGCCTGCCTCCAGTCCGATAGGGATCGCCATCGCTGCGCCGTCGCTTCCGACAAACTGCTTTTCGGCGAGGTGGACTCGGGGCACAATGAGCGTGACGCGTGCCGAAGAGGTGCAGGCCATTCGCGAATGGGCGAGGACGCGGGCGGTATCTGCGGATTAGGGCAATGCCCACACTTAAGGACGGGGGTCGTGATGAGGATTGATCGCAAGATGGTCTTTTGCGCGTTTCTCAGTCTGCTTGCAGTCCCGAGCGGCCTTCTGGCGCAGGCTCAGACGGAAGCACCGGCGAAGCCAGCGGCGGATTGTGCGGAATTGGCGGAAACGAAGGCGAGGCTCGAGGCGCAAGAGAAGCGGCTGAGAGACTGGCCGGATCTCGCGCGCTATCGCGAAGCCAATACGAAGGTGACGGCTCCAGTGAAAGACGAGCAGCGCGTGGTCTTCATGGGCGACTCCATCACGGACATGTGGGCGCTGCCGCGATTCGGCGGTTTCTTTCCGGGGAAGCCGTACATCGACCGAGGCATCAGCGGGCAGACAACGCCGCAAATGCTTGTGCGCTTCCGCTCGGACGTGATCGCGCTGCAACCCAAAGTTGTTGTGATTCTGGCGGGGACGAACGACATTGCGGGGAACACGGGACCGATTACGCTGGAGGAAATCGAAGGGAATCTCGCTTCGATGGCGGAGTTGGCCAGAGCCAATGGGATTCGCGTGGTGCTTTCCTCGGTGATGCCGGTAAGCAACTATGGGCACGATCGAGAGGGTAACCCGGTGGACATGCGCATCAAAAGAGCGCCGGAGAAGATTCTGGAATTGAACGCGTGGATCAAAAAATACGCTGCGGAGAAGGGACACGCCTACCTTGACTACTTCTCCGCCATGGTGGACGAGCAAGGACTGCTCAAAAAAGAACTCAGCGAAGATGGGCTTCATCCCCACGCGGCTGGCTACGCGGTGATGGCACCACTGGCCGAAAAAGCGATTCAAGCCTCGCTAAAAGGAAAGACAGTGAAGGAGTAAACAGAAGCTTCGCTGGGAATCACATGGGTTCATGTTATGAACCCGTAACTTGACCGCCGCGAAGCGCTGCGTTAGGGTGTAAAGAGTTTCTCCCTAAGTGGGGCAAGTCGCCCACGCACAACGAGGAGGAATCCCATCGGCCACCCGGTACCTGTAGCTGGCAAACCTTCCAATTGGATGCGACGTACCGTTCACATCTCCGGACAAATTGAACCCTTCTTCGGCACGCTGGATGAAAATGTGCGCCTGCTCGAGGATTCGCTGCAGGTGCGCACGCATCTCCACGACAGCCGGCTGGTCATCGAGGGAGAACAGGACAGCGTGGACCAGGCCGTGAAAATCGTCGAAGAGTACAACCACCTCACACGGCGCGGACGCACGCTTTCCTCCGCGGAAGTGAAGTCGCTGATGCGCGTGGCGACGGAGGAACCGCACGAATCACCTCGGGGGATGTTTGAGCACGGGCGCGCGCGTTCCTTCGGCAAGAAACAGGTCACTCCGAAAAATGCCAGCCAGCGCCGCTACATGGAAGAGATCGAGAAGCATGACATGATGTTTGGGATCGGTCCAGGCGGCACGGGCAAGACATACATCGCGGTGGCGATGTCCGTGAGCGCGCTGCTGACGAAGCAGGTAAACCGGATTATTTTGGCGCGACCTGCGGTGGAAGCGGGCGAGCGATTGGGCTTTTTGCCCGGGACGTTGCAGCAGAAGATCGACCCGTACATGCGCCCGCTGTACGACGCGCTTTACGACATGCTCGACGCGGACAAGCTGGAACGCTTCCTGGAAAAGGGAATCATCGAGGTTGCGCCGCTGGCTTTCATGCGCGGGCGCACGCTGAACGATTCCTTCGTGATTCTCGACGAAGCGCAGAACACCACCAGCGAGCAGATGAAGATGTTCCTGACGCGGCTGGGGTTCAATTCGAAAGCGGTCATCACGGGCGACATCACGCAAATTGATTTGCCGCCGGGCAAAAAGTCCGGGTTGATTGAAGCGCTGGAAGTCTGCGGGAAGATCGACGGCATCGCGGTGGTCCATTTTGCGGAAAAGGATGTGGTGCGGCACAACCTGGTGCAGCAGATCATCCGCGCTTATGAAGAGTATGATGGAGATCGCCCGCAGCGTGGCGCAAACACGACAAACGGCAAAGCGGGAGCCCAGGCGAGAGAGTCCGGGAAAGAACAAGATAAAGAAATCCAGCACGGATGATTGTGAACTGCCAGCGAGCGGTGCGCCTGGCGCGGCGTCCACTCGAATCGTTTCTGCGCCGCGTGAAAAACGAACTGGGCTTTGAGGGAGCGGGCGTCACGGTTTGCCTGGTGAGCGACGCGGAGATCGCGCGGATGAATGAGACGTTTCGGAAGAAAAAAGGGCCTACCGACGTGCTTTCGTTTCCTTCGGCCGCGCGGCGAAGACCGGTGCGACTGCGGCGCGGTTCCGCCGCAGCGATAAACGGCGAATATTTAGGCGACATTGCCATTTCTCCGGCAACCGCGCGGCGTTACGCAAGAAAGAAGGGACGTAAGCTTCCCAACGAACTTCAAGTGCTGATTCTTCACGGCGTCTTGCACCTCCTGGGCTACGACCACGAAAAAGATCATGGCGAAATGGAGCGGATGGAGCGGAAGCTGCGAAAACGGCTTGGACTGGCGCGATGAATTACAGCTGGCTGTATGCGCTGAGTGTCGTGCTTGTGGCGGTTACACTGCCCATTTTTTCCTACGTGACATTGATCTACCGGGAACTGGGCCGCATGACCACCGGCCGCGTCCATGAGCACCTGGAAATCTTCGAAGCGGAAATCGAACCGAAGCTGAAAATCAACCGGCGGAGCGGCGGGCGGACCTTCCGCATACTGGGCCATTTCCTGCTGGCCTTTCTAGTACTGGAGACGACGCGGGGCGTAGTGTACTTCGTCCCGGGCACCTGGGAGTCCTTCGTTGAGTTCTCCGTGTTTCTTGCGATTGAAGTGGTCTTCGCGATGCACTTTATTCCGGACATGCTGCTGTACCGCACCACGGGACGCTGGCTGCTTCCGCTGCTGCCGATGATTCGGGGAGCGATGTGGTTCGTCTGGCCGGTGCGCGTATTCCTGGAAGGCGCGGAGTCGCTCGCGCGGATCTCGGAGCATGAGGTCGAGAAGACTGAAGAGCAGCGCACCGAAGAGGGAATCGAAGCGCTGGTGGAAGCCGCGGAAGAAGAGGGCATCATCGAACCGGAACAAGGCGACCTTATCGAACAGGTCGTCGAATTCAGCGACAAGCGCGTGCGCGAGGTTATGACGCCTCGTCCCGATATCGTGGCAGTGCCCGCCGAAGCGACCCTCGAAGAGCTGCACGCGAAAGTCGTGGAGACGAAATTCAGCAAGATCCCTGTCTACGAAGAATCACTCGACGATATTTTTGGCGTGGCGTACGCGCAGGACCTTCTGCACATCGCGGACCAGGATTTGCCGAAGCGCAAGGTGCGGGAACTGGCTAAACCCGTTCTGTTTATGCCGGAAACCAAGGTTGGCTCGGAATTGTTGCGCGAGATGCGTCAGAAGGGCTGTCCGCTGGCTGTGATCATCGACGAACACGGAACCGTGGCAGGCATCGCGACGGTCGAAGACCTGGTGGAAGAAATCGTCGGTGAAAGCCTGAATGATGGGAGGCCGCCGGCGCCGGATGTGGTGCGCGAGGCAGATGGTGGTCTGGTGATGCGCGGCAGCATGGCCATCGGCGACGTCGAGGAATTGCTTGGCGTGAAATTCGGCGACAAAGCAGATGAGGCAGTGACTACCCTCGCTGGTTTGCTCAGCCACGCGTCCGGCAAAGTTCCCGCACCGGGAGACAAGATCGATCTCGAAGACCACCGCTTCGAAGTGCTGGAAGCGAATCAAAGAAAAGTGCTGCGTGTGCGGATCCGCAAACAGATGAAGGCTGTGCGCAGGAACCCCTAGCGATCCTGGAACGGAATTTGTGTCCCGCCTTTCCAACCCGGGGTGATCAATGGGAGTGCGCTGGGGAGCGACTCAGGGTGTGTAAGTGACGGAGCGTGAGAGGGTGATGCCTAAAAAAGAAAACGACGAGAAGAAGGGAACGTTTCGCTCCGGGTTTGCGGCCATCATCGGACGGCCGAACGCGGGGAAGTCGACCCTCATGAATCGTCTGGTAGGGCAGAAAATCGCGATCGTCACCTCCAAGCCGCAGACCACGCGCAACCGGATTCAGGGAATTGTGACCAAGCCGCAAGGGCAGATCGTCTTCATTGACACGCCGGGTCTGCACGAGGCGAATTCCGCGCTGGGCCGGCAAATGATGAAGGAAGTGGCCGCGGCGCTGGAAGGAATCGACGTGCTGCTGCTGATGGCCGATGCCAGCCAGATGCATCCCCAGGCAGACGATTTGCTCCTCGAGAAAGCAAAGCGGTTTCGTGGGAAAACGATTCTGGCATTGAACAAAATCGACCGTTTGCCTAAGCCAAAACTGCTCCCGCTCATTGATGCGTTTGCGAAGGCCTTCGAATTTGCCGCCATCGTGCCCATATCCGCATTGAAAGGCGATCACTGCGAAGAGCTCCTGGACGAGATTCTGAGGCGGTTGCCGGAAGGCGCACCGTACTTTCCCGAGGATCAGGTTACGGATCAGCCGGAGCGCTTTCTGGCGGCTGAAATCGTTCGCGAGAAGGCCATTCAGGTGATGTACCACGAAGTGCCATACGCACTGGCGGTGATTGTTGAGAAGTTCGAAGAGACGCCCAAATTGCTGCGCATTGAATTAACTATGCATGTGGAACGCAATTCGCAGAAGAAGATACTTATCGGCCATAAAGGCGAGATGCTCAAGAAGATCGGAACGGAAGCACGAAAAGAACTCGAGACCATCCTTGGCACAAAAATCTATTTGGGATTGTTCGTGAAAGTCGTGCCGGATTGGCGGGAAAACCCCCAAAAGGTGCGTGAACTGGACTGGCGTTTCCAACTGGAAGGGCTCACCGGGAATCGTGACGACAAGGAATAATTAGTAGTCTTCCACGAGGGAGCGCGAGATGGGACATGTCGGCATTTAAGGAGCCGCGGCTCCTGAACTCCCTGCTCAGTAGGCCGAGGGGGCGCCCTGACGCCCATATCCTCCAAAAGACCAGCGAACAGAAAAAGTGGAATAAAGCCCGTAAGGGCCCGTCGTGCGAAGATCTGCGGGGCCCAGGGAACGGCCATAACGTCCCAGATAGTCCACTTGATGCTGCGTGGCGCGCAGCTCAAAGTTTCTGGGCAATTGAAATCCGATTCCAATCGAGCGGTCGTAAGCGATGGGTTCCATTGACGCGGCGTAAGTTGTCTGCGGGATATTTCTCCCGAAGCTGAATCTCGGCTCAAAGAACATGAAAAAATGACGCGCCGTCGTGCGACCGAGAGGTTGCAGCTCAATGTAGCCGCTAAAGAGATAACGCGCATAGGCCGTGCAAGTGGAGGTGGTCCCTCCCGCAGTTACCGGCTGCGGAAACATACATCGGCCAAGGTCCGGTTCGTTATGCGAGGGAGCCACGGCGAAATCAGTATAGCCGCGAATCCAGTTGTGGGGGAAAAACGTACTCGACTGTGACGCGGCCGGCGATGATTTTGCGGACAGGATTGCAGATGTTTGCGATCGTCCGTGCGGTACACAGAAGCACAACAGAATGCCAACGACGAGTGCTATCTTCATCAAGGAAGCGCTCCTCATTTCTGACTTGCGTCCGTATTCCTGATAGGAACCTGTAATGACAGGGGAAGCGCCAAATGAAAGGCACTGCGGCTGGTTTTTTTCCAGTTCGAACGACCGCCCGTCCAAACCAGACGTACAGGGTCAATGACCACGTTGGAGTGATTTTACACGAGTTGCGAGCGAATAAAACAAGCGAATCGAAAATAGTGTGAAAGACTAAAGGAGAAAGAAAGTCCAGTGCTCGTCCTAATCCGGGGCGGCAATTCCCAGGGATTTCATCTTGCGATAGAGATGGCTGCGTTCCAGGCCGAGGGCCGTGGCCGTCTGCGTCATGTTCCAGCGGTGCTCCTGCAGCTTTCGCAGGATGAACTCCCGCTCATAGGCGCTGCGAGCTTCATGCAAGGTCGGGTAAAGGTGGTGAGGGCTTTCCGCGACGCCGCGGAACAGTTCCGGCGGGAGGTGATGCGGCTCGATGCGCGCCATGGGGCAGACAATGACCAATCTCTCGACCAAGTTTCGCAGCTCCCGAACATTTCCCGGCCAGGGAAAGCGGAGGAGGATTTCCATGGCGGAGTCGCTGAGCTCGCGTGTTTTCTTCCCGTATGCGGAGCTGAATTCCCTCAAGAAATACCTTGCCAGCGTGGGGATGTCTTGCTTCCGTTCACGCAGGGGCGGCACATAAAAGGGAATGACGTTCAGGCGATAGAAGAGGTCCTGGCGAAAGGCGCCGCGGGCAATTTCCTGTTCGAGATTCTTATTCGTTGCGGCGATGACGCGGACGTCCACGCTCAAGGTTTCGTTGGATCCGACGCGTTCGAAGCGCTGTTCTTCCAGAACGCGCAATACTTTCGATTGCGTGCGGAGACTCATGTCGCCGATTTCATCGAGGAAGAGAGTCCCGCCGTCTGCTTTTTGAAATTTGCCAGTCTTGTCTTCCGTAGCGCCGGTAAAGCTGCCCTTGACGTGGCCGAAAAGCTCGGACTCGATCAGCTCCTCGGGAATCGCCGCGCAATTGACTTCCACAAATGGGCCCTTGCTGCGAAGGCTTGCCGCATGCAACGCGCGGGCAACAAGCTCCTTGCCGGTGCCACTTTCGCCATAGATCAGGACGCGGCCGTTCGTCGGCGCGGTCACGGCAATCTGCTGACGCAGAGCCTTCATCGGAACGCTGTCGCCGATGACCTGGTAGCGGTAGCCCAACTCGCTGCGCAGCAATTGATTTTCATCTTCGAGGCGGCGCTGTTGAAGAGCGTTGCGAACCAGAACCACGATCTTCTCAAGCGAGAGAGGCTTCTCGATGAAATCGAAAGCGCCCAACTTGGTGGCCCGCACGGCTGTCTCGATGGTGCCGTGACCTGAAATCATGATGACTGCGGGGGGGCGGGGTGTGGCTTGCAATCGGCTTAACGCTTCCAGACCGTCAATGCCCGGAAGCCAGACGTCTAGGAGAATGACCTCGAGATCACCCGCCATAGCGCGATCCAGGGCCTCCTCAGCGGAGCTTACCGCTTCAACATGATAACCCTCGTCTTTGAGGATCGAAGAAAGGGATTCGCGGATTCCAGCTTCGTCGTCCACCACGAGCAGATGCGGTCTTGGGGTCATCGAGTCGCGTCCGTACCATTGTGGTCGGCAATGGAGGCGGGCGTCAATTCCGCAACCGGGAGCTCCACGAGGAAGCGCGAACCCACGGGGAGATTGTCTTCGACGTGGATGCTTCCGCCGTGTTCCGCCACGATACGAGCGGCGATCGCGAGACCCAGACCGGTTCCGCGATCCTTCGTCGAGAATTGCGGCAGGAACAGCTTGTCCTTGTCTTGTGGCGAAATTCCGTGCCCCGTGTCGGAAACGCAGATCTCGACCGTTTCTGCATCGGAATGGGCCCTGGTTGAAACGACGATTTCCCGGCAGGCCGAGTTCTCCAACGCTTCGGCGGCATTGTCGATGAGATTCACGACCACGCTGCGCAGCAACACGCCGTCCGCGCGTACAGCGGGCAGATTTTCGGCGAGAATCGTCTTGAGGGTAATGCCATCGAGTCGTCCCAGGAATACTTCCACCGCCTGGTGGACGATGGTGTTGGCGTTCGTCGTAGCGAGCTTGGCGCTGGGGAAGCGCACGAATTGGGAAAACTCGTTGACCAGCGCGGCGAGCGTGGAAACCTCCCGCTCGATCAAGCGCGAGCATTCCTGAACGAGTTTAGCCAATTCGGAGTCGTGAGAAATTGCCGATTGGGCGGGGTCGCGACGCTCAAGGAACCGTGAGAGGCGCTGGGCCGAGAGCTGAATCGGGGTCAGCGGATTCTTGATTTCATGAGCGATGCGGCGCGCGACTTCCTGCCAGGCCGCTGATTTCTGGGCTCGGAGCATTTCCGTCAGGTCGTCCAGGACGAGGACGTAGCCGGTGTTCGCGCGGCGCGGTCCGAGGGAGCTAACAGTGACGGCGAGGTGCAACACGCGTCCCGCGACGACCGTCTCGATCTCGCGGGAGACTACGCCCATGCGCAGGGATCTGCGCATCAGGTAATGGACGGTGCGGGCCGCATCAGCTCCGAGGAGTCCTTCGAGAGTGTGAGAGTCGGAGCCACTCACCCCGAACAGCCGAGTAACTGAAGTGTTCAGGCGAAGAATCGCTCCAGTTGCGTCGAGCGAAATGACTCCGGTCGGAATATTTTCGAGCACAGTCTCCATCAACTGCCGCCGCCGCTCGAGTTCCTGAACGGCCTGCTGAAGATTACGCGTGAACTGATCGATTTGAGACCGGTTATCATGCAACTGTGTGGTCATGGCGTTGAACGAGCGCACCAGCACGCCCAGCTCATCTTGAGCTTGTTCCGGGACCTGGTAATCAAAGTTGCCGGCTGACACTTCACGCGTCCCTTCCGCGAGCGCCTGAATAGGGATGGTTACCTGCTTCGCCAAAAACAAAGCCATCCACATCACGGCCGATAACAGGAGCACGGTAAAAAGGAGGAGGATCAGGAGCATCTGGTGTTTCAGCGCGCGTAGATCCTGCTTTTCCTGGTAATACTCGCGCGTCTGGGATTGGATTGACGTCAAACGTGAGAGAATGTCCGGAGTGGTGCGGTAGGCAGCAACGACAAATCCTGCATTCCGGCCAGCCCGCGAGTCCGGCACCCTCGCGGCAAAATAATTTCTTCCGCCGGCTTGCCAAACTTCCACTCCACTCGGCAACGACCGCAAGTATTCGCCAAGAACATTAAGCTGCACACAAATTGTGCCGCTGCGATCCTCGGGTTGGTTGTCACAGGTGACGCCACCGCTGATTGCTTTACCGTCCCGGTTCAAAATCCAGATTGCGTCCGCGCCTCTCGCAAGTGCGCGCCGCAGGAAGTCTTCGCCGGGCCGGCTGGCATCCGCCTGAGCCTGCAAGGCCGTCCCGCGAAGCCGGGGCAACTGCCCTCGGCCGAGATCATTCAACAGTTTTTGTGTCTCTTCCGATGCGACCTCGAGCGGCTTCGGGAACCAGAGCAGCAGACTGCGATTAATCAGCGAATAGCTGACGACGAACATGAAGATGATGGGCAGGAGCGAAATGGCCATGGCTCCCACGACCATTTTGGTTTTGAATCGAGCACCGAGTTGCCCTCTGCTACGTTCCGCCCACAACCTCAAGGTGGTGCGTGCCAGAATGAGGCCAAAGACAAGAAATGCGGCGGTGATAAAACTCGATACGGCGTAGAGCGCCATCACCGCACGCCAACTCTTCGGTTCGAAGGGCACGTCGAGCGATCCGAAGGTGAACACCGCGGCGAGGAGCAAGGTCAGCAGGATCCCGCCGATGGCGAGACCCCAGCGCTGTTTGCTGTCTAACCGGCTCATGATTTGGTCTTCAGATTCCGCGAGAAGGCGCAAAATCGAGTTGCACTGCCGCGCATCTCACATCCATCGTGAACGTTCTTGGTCCTCAGTGGCAAATTGTGGGCAGAGTGTGTCCCTGTTGTTCGCCCGGGCATCATTCTGGCAAGATAGCCACCGTGCCGAGGCAAGTCAAGATTCCTACCTGTCCTTCGCTTGCAAAACCTGCCCGCGTGGACAGGTATTAGCGATTTCAGAACGATGGACGAAATTCTGGCTCCTTTCTCCATCGTCATTTGCTAAGGTGAGCGCTGGGTGCAAACCCGCCAGGAGTACTGCGGATGTCCGTCCGTCTGGGCGAAATCTTAGTTAAAGAAAGCCTGATTACCCAGGACCAGCTCCAGAAAGCGCTCGAGTTTCAGCGCACCAACGGGGGCAAGCTGGGGAGTTGCCTGACGAAAATGGGCTTCATCACCGATGATGACATCACCGGTGTGCTCTCCAGGCAGTATGGCGTTCCTTCCATCAACCTGAAGTATTACGAAATCGATCCAAACGTTATCAAGCTGATCCCGCAGGACACGGCCTCGCGCTACCAGGTGGTCCCGCTGTCGCGAGTCGGCTCCGTACTGACTATCGCCATGACGGATCCCACCAACGTCTTTGCGATGGACGACATCAAGTTCATGACCGGGTTCAACGTCGAGCCGGTGGTAGCGTCAGAATCAGCCATTGGCGACGCGATTTCCCGTTTCTATGGGTCCTCGTCAACGAACCAGGAAGAACTCAGCAACTTGATGAAAGATCTCGTTGATGAAGACAACGAGCTCGAACTGGCCGCCGAAGAAGCAGAGCTGGACGCTGCCTCCCTCGAGAAGGCGGCCGAAGAAGCTCCGATCATCAAACTGGTCAACCTGATCCTGACGGATTCGGTCAAGCGCGGCGCCAGCGATATTCACCTCGAACCCTACGAGCTCGAGATGCGCGTGCGTTTCCGCATTGACGGCCAGCTACAAACCGTGATGACTCCACCTTTGCGATTGAAGGATGCCATGACCAGCCGTTTGAAAATCATGGCCAAGCTGGACATCGCGGAAAAGCGGTTGCCCCAAGACGGCCGCATCATGATCAAGTACAAGGCGGACGGAAAGAAAAAAGAGCTCGACTTCCGCGTCTCCACCGTGCCGACCCTCTACGGCGAAAAGATCGTACTCCGGTTGCTGGACAAAGAAAACCTCCGGCTGGACATGACCAAGCTTGGCTTTGAATCCGAGTCGCTTAAGAAATTCGAACGGAACATTTTGAGGCCCTACGGCATGGTACTCGTTACGGGCCCCACGGGATCGGGGAAGACCAATACGTTGTATTCCTCCGTCGCGACCCTGAATAAAGTGGACACCAACATCATGACCGCGGAGGACCCCGTCGAATTCCAGTTGGCAGGCATTAACCAGGTGCAGATGAAGGAGCAAATCGGTCTGAACTTCGCGGCCGCGCTGCGCGCTTTCCTCCGGCAGGACCCCAATATCATTCTCGTTGGTGAGATCCGCGACTTTGAAACGGCAGAAATCGCGGTCAAGGCCGCACTCACAGGCCACTTGGTCCTATCAACCCTGCACACCAACGACGCGCCTTCGACCATCAGCCGCCTGATGAACATGGGTATTGAACCTTTCCTTGTAGCCACTTCAGTGAACTTGATTTGCGCCCAGCGCCTCGTGCGCCGAATTTGTTCGAATTGCAAGGAAGAGCTGGAAGTCCCCCACCAGGCGCTCATCGACGCCGGCTACTCGCCCGAAGAAGCGGGGACAACCAAGATCTATCACGGCAAAGGCTGTACCACTTGCAACAAAGGCGGTTACAAGGGCCGCACCGGTCTCTACGAAGTCATGGAGATCAATGACGAGCTGCGCGAGTTGATTCTCGTTGGCGCTTCGGCCCTCGAATTGAAGAAGAAGGCGATCGAGCAGGGAATGCTCACGCTGCGGCGAAGCGGCCTGGTCAAGGTCGCGGCAGGACAGACCACCATGGAAGAAGTCCTGCGCGAAACGGTTTTATAGAATTGAGGGTGACGGATGCCTGGCATCACGCTGAGTGAACTACTAAAGAAGATGATCGAGATGGGGGGCAGCGACCTCCACATCACCACGAATAGCGCGCCCCGTGTACGCGTGCACGGGCGGCTCCGGCCTCTTGATATGCCACCCCTGACGGCGGCGGATACCAAATCACTTGCGTATAGCGTTCTGACCGATGCGCAAAAACACCGCTTCGAGGAAAACCTGGAGCTGGACTTCTCCTTCGGTTTAAAGAACCTGGCCCGCTTTCGCGGCAACGTCTTCAATCAGCGGGGCGCGGTCGGCGCCGTCTTCCGCACGATTCCCTGGGAAATCAAGGGCTTTGACGCACTCGGGTTGCCGCAAATCGTGAAAGGCTTGTGCGACAAACCACGCGGACTGGTTCTCGTGACCGGACCAACGGGCTCCGGTAAATCGACCACCCTCGCTGCCATGCTCGACAAGGTCAATAACGAGCGTGAAGAGCACATGATTACCATCGAGGATCCCATCGAGTTTCTTCACAATCATAAGAAGTGCCTTGTGAACCAGCGCGAAATTCACGCGGACACTCATTCGTTTGCGAATTCGCTTCGCGCCGCACTTCGTGAGGACCCCGACGTCGTACTCATCGGCGAAATGCGCGACCTCGAAACCATCGAGTCCGCTCTGCGTATCGCCGAAACCGGCCACTTGACTTTTGCCACCCTGCACACCAATTCGGCGTCTTCCACCATCAATCGTATTATTGACGTTTTTCCTTCCCACCAGCAGCCACAGATTCGTGCCCAGCTTTCCATGGTGCTCGAGGGAATTCTTTGTCAGGCGCTTCTGCCGCGCGCCGATGGACGCGGCCGCGCCATGATCATGGAAGTTCTTATTCCGACGCCGGCCATCCGCAACCTGGTCCGCGAGGATAAGATTCACCAGATCTACTCCGCGATGCAGACAGGGACCGGGCAGACCGGGATGCAGACCTTTAACCAGGGTCTCGCGAACGCCTATTTTTCTAAACTGATTACGCTGGACATGGCGATTTCGCGTTCCTCGAATCCCGATGAATTGCAGGACATGATCAACCGTGGAGTGACGACGCCAGGCAACGGGGCCAAGGCTCCCGTGGTCAGCAAACGCTAGGAGACTGGATTTTGGCTGAAAGGCCATATGCCGAAGAGATCGAAGGGGTGAGGAGGCAATCAAATGCCGGACTATAAATACCAAGGAACCAGCCGCTCAGGCTCCAGCGTCAGCGGAGTAATGACCGCTTCCAACAAGACTGAGCTGGCGAGCCTGCTGAAGCGGCAGCAAATCACCGCCACGAAAATGACCGAAAAGGGCAAGGAATTCAGCGTGCCCACTTTCGGTGGCGGCGTGAAGGCCAAAGAGCTCGCGATCTTCACGCGACAGTTCTCGGTCATGATCGATGCCGGTCTGCCGCTCGTACAGTGTCTTGAGATTCTGGCGGGCCAGCAGGAGAACAAGGTCTTTCAGAAGGTCCTGACCGGAACGCGCAGTCAGGTCGAAGGCGGCGCGACCCTCTCGGCGGCAATGCGCAGCTCGCCAAAGGTCTTCGATGCCCTGTACGTCAACATGGTCGAGGCCGGTGAGACGGGCGGTATTCTGGATACCATTCTGCAGCGCCTTTCGTCTTACATCGAAAAGAACGTCAAACTGCAGCGCGCCGTCAAGTCCGCTCTCGTCTATCCAGTGGGCGTGATAAGTGTCGCTGCCGGCGTCATCACTCTGTTGCTCTGGAAAGTGGTGCCGATTTTCGCAACTTTGTTTGCTGGCCTCGGCGTGGATCTGCCGCTGCCGACGAAAATCGTCATAGCCATGAGCAATTTCGTTGGCAGCATTTTTGGTCTTCTCTTCCTTGTGGCCATTGTGGGCGCACTCTTTGGCTTGAAGATCTGGTATGGCACTCGGCAAGGCCGGTTCATACTCGACACCATTGTCCTGAAGCTGCCGATCGTTGGCATTCTGATGAGAAAGATTGCCGTGGCGCGTTTTACGCGAACGCTTGGCACGCTGATCTCCAGCGGCGTGCCCATTCTCGAGGGTCTCGACATCACCGCCAAGACCGCCGGTAATGCGGTGGTCGAGAAGGCTTTGCAGCAGGTGAGAAAGTCGCTCGAAGAAGGCAAGTCGCTCACGGAGCCCTTGAAGGAAGCCGAAGTGTTTCCCGGCATGGTTACACAGATGATCGCTGTCGGCGAACAGACGGGTGCAATGGATGCCATGCTTCAGAAGATCGCCGATTTCTACGAGGAAGAGGTGGACGCGGCCGTGAAGGACCTGCTGACTGCCCTCGAACCCATCATGATCGTCTTTTTAGGCGTGATCGTCGGCGGCGTGGTCATTTCCATGTACTTGCCGCTATTCTCGCTCATCGGCAAGCTGAGCGGTGCGCACTAACCGGGCTTCCGCCCGCATGAAGTAATCCTCTTGCGGAGGACAGAGCACCGACTCTCTGTCCTCCGCTTATCCGCCTATACTGGGGAAGGCCCGCATACCGGGGGCGAAGAACGGGCGAGCAATGGATCAGAGCTTTGCAACAAGGGAATGGCTGGAGTGGTTGACGCGTGTTCGTCTCCTGACGATCACGCTTATCCTGACTATCGGGGTCGTTTGGCCGCAATACGTTCCCGGTCTCGGTACCAATCGCTTTTTTCTCCCGCTGATCATTTTCTGGCTGACTCTCGGGATTCTTCATCTGATCCTCTTGCGATGGCTCTCGCAAGCACACTGGCATGGCGGCCTGCAGATCGCCGGCGACGTGGTGATGATTTCCTTGCTGGTTTACTCGACTGGTCTTCAGGAGAGCTATTTCATCTCGCTTTACCTGCTGGTGATCATCGTCGCCAGTATCCTGTTTTCTCGCCGCATCGCTTTCTTGACAGCCGCGATTTGTGTCCTCCTCCTCGCCGCCATGACCGTGATGGCCTATACGGGGAAGATTCCTCGCACGTTCGCAAGCCTGCCGACGGCCGAGAGCCTTCGCACCTGGCTGGTCATGAATCTCCTCGGTTTTCTCGCGGTTGCGTACCTGGCCAGTCTCCTCTCGCAATCCCTCCGCAGCAAGGGCCGTGAGTTGGAGGAGAAGCGCGAAGAACTGCTTAGCCTGCAGGATTTCACCGAAGATATCATCCACTCAATGCGCGGCGGTTTAATCACGACGGACCTGGGAGGGCGCATTCTGCTGTTGAACCGTACGGGCGAGGAGATCCTTGGACATCGCTTCTCTGACCTGCGCGGCAAATCCCTGAAGGAGCTAAATGACGACTTCTGGCTTCCCGGTCAATATGCGAACGCCGAAAGGCTCTCGCTCAGAAAAGAGATTGACTTCCGCACCCCTTCCGGCGATGTGCGCTATTTGGGGATTAGCATTTCTCCCTTACGTTCGCGCGACGCTGAGCGAAGTGGCTATGTTTTCAACTTCCAGGACCTCACGGAGCTCCGCCGTCTGGAACAGGAGGTTGCCACAAAGGAACGCATGGCCGCCTTGGGACGTCTTTCCGCTGCTATTGCTCACGAAATTCGCCAGCCCTTGACGGCAATGTCTGGTGCGGTCAAGGAGCTGGCGCGCCTCGTGCCCCTGGAAGAAGACGAGAAGCGTTTGGTTCACATTGTCAGCAGGGAATCGGAACGGCTCAACAATATCATCACAGACTTCCTGAATTATTCGCGGGAGAAGACTTACGAATTTCAGGACGCTGACGTCCGCAGCCTGCTTGACGAAACGCTGACGCTCATGGAGAAGAAACCTGAGATCGGCGCTAAGTACCAGATTGTCCGCGCGTTCAATGGACAGAGGCTGCGCGCGCGCGTGGACGCCAATAGGATCAAACAGGTCTTCTGGAATCTCTGCGACAATGCCCTGCGAGCGATGCCGGATGGCGGGACCCTGACGGTGAAGCTAGAACAGTATCCCTTCTGGCTGCGCATCGCCTTTCGCGACACGGGAATCGGCCTGGATGCCAAACAAAGGGCGAAGATTTTTGAGCCTCTTCAATCGGGTTTCAAAGGTGGAACAGGGTTGGGACTGTCCATTGTCTATCAGATTGTGCAGGCGCATAGTGGGAAGCTGAGCGTGATTTCAGAGAAAGACCGCGGCGCCGAGTTTATCGTCGAGCTGCCGCGAGTCGTGTGAGAGGTCATGCAAGGAACCAAGGCGGCCATCAAAGAAACCGGACGCGAGATGCCGCATATTCTCGTCGTCGATGATGAGAAATCCATCTGCGAGCTGCTGGAGATCACTTTCCGCAAGGAAGGCCACCGCGTCGAAGTGGTACACAGCGTCGATGCCGCCAAGCGCAAACTCGAATCGCAGATTTTTGATATCATCATTTCCGATATCCGCATGCCTGGCGCGGGAGGAATGGAACTCCTTAAATTCGCCAAAGAAATCGCTCCAGGTTCCTTCTTCCTCCTGATGACCGGAGTCCCCGCGCTCGAAACCGCCATCGCCGCGATCAACTCCGGGGCTGACCGTTACGTGATCAAAGGCGACGCACTCGTCGATCAGTTGCGCCGCACCGTTCGCGAAGTGACCGAAAGTCTGAAATGGAAGAACGAGGCGGGATACCTGCGGCGCGAACTGCGCCGGCTGACTGGTCTCGACAACATCATCGGGCAAAGCCCAAAGATGCGCTCCATCTTCGACTTGATTCAGACTGTCGCGCCGCAATCCAGCCGTGTCCTCATTACCGGAGAGAGCGGAACCGGTAAGGAGCTAGTTGCGCGGGCCATTCATGAGAATAGCCAGCGCGCTCAAGCTCCTTTCATCACCATTAACTGCGGCGCATTTCCGGAGACCCTTCTGGAATCCGAGCTTTTCGGGTACATGAAAGGCGCGTTCACGGGCGCGAACGAAAACCGGCAGGGCCTATTCCAGGCCGCTCATGGCGGAACGCTCTTCATGGACGAAATCGGTAACATGAGCCTCACCATGCAGGTGAAGCTCTACCGCGTTCTGCAAGAGGGCAAGGTCCGGCCGGTTGGCAGTACGGACGAATCGGATGTGGATGTCCGCATCATAGCCGCTACGAACAAGGATTTCGAAAAGGAAATTGCAGAAGGCCGGTTCCGCGAAGACCTTTATTATCGGCTCAGTGTGATCCCCATCCACGTGCCACCTTTGCGTGAACGCCGCGAGGATATACCACTTCTGGCGCGCTACTTCCTCGAACGGTTTCGCAGGAC
>WNGD01003085.1_pt1 | contig 17169 bp, 17 predicted proteins | sample 5400671 | NCBI WGS metagenome assembly WNGD01 (sample SAMN13153369, study PRJNA577476) | soil metagenome | isolation source: 40 cm soil or saprolite under grassland replicate 2 | place: USA:California | collected 2016-06-15
CTCGATGAGATCGTGCTTCTGCCTCTTTATCCGCACTACTCGTTCGCGACGACTCTCAGCAGCTTGAAAGAATGGCGCCGCGTGTATGGAGAGCCGGACGGCGGGCCGCCGGAACGTACGATTGACCATTTCTACGATCATCCGCTCTACATTCAGGCACTGGTCGAACGGATTGGCTCGGTGCTGCGCCAGTTCGAAGACGGCGCGAGCATTCATCTGGTTTTCAGCGCGCATGGACTGCCGATGAGCCTGGTCGAGAAAGGCGATCCGTATCCCAAGCAGATCGAGGGCACCGTGCGCGCGGTTTGCGAATCGGGGGCCAAGCAATACGATTCGTGGCCGAGGACGCATCTGCTTTGCTACCAGAGCCGCGTGGGTCCGGCAAAATGGCTCTCGCCGGCGCTGACGGAAACCATTGAGAAGCTCGGCCGCCAAGGTGTCAAGGAAATGCTGGTGGTTCCCATTTCCTTCGTGACGGAACACATCGAGACGCTTCACGAAATCAACATCGAAGCACGGGAAGAAGCAGAAAAGTTCGGGATCAAGACGTTCCGCATGATGCCGGCGGTGGGAGATTCGCCGCTGTTTATCGCAGCGCTCAAGGACCTGGTCTTGCGCACCCTGGGAATTGCAGCGCCGGCGGAACCGTTGACTTCGAAACCCATGCCTGGCCCGACCGCTTGAAAGCCTCGCGTTAAGTGGCAGCTTTCTGCGGTGGCTGAAGCACCTGGCGCGAGGTCGCGACGTCTTCCTCGCGCACCAGTAGTCGAAACGTGGAGCCGCTCCGAGTCAGGTCTTCGATCTCGGCCCGAACGCCAGCGGATGCAAGCGTATCTCTGGCCGTCTCCGCCTGATCCAGGGTTCCAAAGGATTGCACGGCAACAAGTTTATTATAGCCTGCAGACACTCCCTCGGGAGGCTCGAGCACACCGCGCGCCTCGGCCACATCCTCTTCGCGAACCAGAACCCGAAAACCTAGGCCGCTCCAGGCAATATGCGGCCGCATGCCGCCCGCTGTGTCGGCCTGGACCATGGCGTCAATGCCCGCCGATTCGAGCATGCTCTTGGCAAGGTCCGCCTCACTCTGCGAGCCAAAGGCCTGAGCCAAAACGAGTTTGCTGTGGTCCATACGGCCATTATACGCCACCCTGCGGTCGCGAAACCGGGCGCAACGGCTCGGTCAGGGCGCCATTCTCAAAGGCGCCTCGCTTGAGCAAAATCGTTCCCACTCAAGGTATAATTCGCGCCTAGGCCTTCGGACAATGACATCTACATATCACTCCGGAATTCACCGATTTGCCGTTTTCACCGTTTGCTGGACGATCCTGCTGTTTGTCGCCGGCGCGCTGGTGACGTCCAAGGACGCGGCGCTTTCCGTAAGTGACTGGCCGAAATCCCACGGGTCGTGGGTGCCTCCGTTGCGCTCTCTTCAAGGAGGCGATTTTTTTGAGTTTTCGCACCGCTTCGTTGCCGGTGTTTTAGGGATACTCACGCTGCTTCTCGCGGTGTTGCTGGTGGCGGGGGAGCGCCGGGTGTGGTTGCGCTGGCTTGGTGCGACTGCCGTGCTCGGTGTGGTAGTGCAGGCCATCCTTGGAGGCCAGGTGGTGATTCAGTTGCTGCACTACTGGCTCCCGGTGATTCACGCATGCTTTGCCCAGATCGTTTTTGCCGCGGTCCTGGCGATCGCCGTGTTCACCAGCAAATGGTGGGTCTCGGAGAGGCCACAACTCGAAGATAAAGGCTCGCCGTCTATTCATTTTGTGGCCATGCTGAATGCGGTCGTGATTTATTTGCAGGTGATCCTTGGCGCGGGATTCCGCCACAAGGATATTCCGATCTGGCCGCATGCCGCAGGCGCGTTGGTAGTGCTTGCCACGGTCACGTGGACGGCGGTGACGCTGCGAAGGCGGTTTGCGACATCGCGAGAATTTGGCGTTGCGCGGATGCTGCTCCACGCCATTTTCGGGATGCAATTTCTGCTGGGGCTCCTGGCCTACTGGTCGCGCCTGACAACAGCGGAAGCGCCGCAACCGATACCGTTGATGGTTTGGTTGACGGTGGCTCACACAGTGGTGGGCGCAATCCTGTTTGCGTTCTCGGTGCTGGTGGTCTTAATGTGCTACCGCTTGGTGCCGCGCGGCCGGGAAGTGGGCGCGACAGCGGCATCCGAGGTTTCAACGGGATGAGCACGGTTCGCACCGCTGATCTGACCCTGGCTTCGCGCGCCAATGCCTATGTCGCGTTGACCAAGCCGGACGTGTCGTTTTTGGTGTTGATCACTACCGCTGCCGGTTATTACATGGGCGTACGCGGCCCGGTTAGCTGGCTGCGCATGAGCCATGTGATTTTCGGAACACTGCTGATCGCCGCCGGAACGGCAGCGCTCAATCACTACCTGGAGCGCGAGTCGGACCGATACATGCGGCGGACGGCTTCCCGGCCCTTGCCGAGCGGCGTGCTGCAGCCGGGCAGGGCGCTGGCGTTCGGGGTGGCGCTCGCAATGGCAGGCGCGGTGGACCTTTACCTCGCTGCGGGACTTCTCGCTTCCGGCCTCGGCGTTCTCACCTGCCTCAGCTACTTGCTGGCGTATACGCCCTTGAAGAAACGCACGGTGTGGGCGACTTTTGTCGGAGCGTTTCCCGGCGCGGTCCCGCCGTTGATTGGCTGGGCCGCAGCCACAGGCTCCCTGGACCGGGGGGCCTGGCTGTTGTTCGGGATTTTATTTTTGTGGCAATTTCCGCACTTCTACGCCATTTCCTGGATGTACCGCGAAGATTACGCGCGCGCGGGAATCCTGATGCTTCCGGTGGTCGACCGGGAGGGCACCCGCACCTTTCGGCAGATCATTCTTTACGCCACGGCACTCGTGGGTGTCAGCCTGCTTCCTGCCGTGCTGGGCCTGGCCGGAGTAGTTTATTTCTTCGGGGCGCTGGTGGTGTGCACCGCTCTGGTCCAGGTCTGCCTCTGGGCCGCGAGCAACAAAACCAACGTGCGGGCGAAGTGGCTTATGCACGCGACGGTTCTGCACATTCCCCTGCTGCTCGGGTTGATGATCTACGATAAACTCCCGCGATGATTCAACAGATCGAGATGGCTTGAAGCTGCTGTGGCGGGCTTCCGGCGCGGGTCGGGAGCGTTGTGTGATAGAAAACTCGTGACTGGTGACTCGTGGAAGATGAACGCATGAGGAATCGAGCAAGACCATGATTTCCAATGCAGCGCTGAATGCCTGCCTGAACGGGCTGAGCGGAGTCCTGCTGGCCTGCGGCTACGCAGCAATACGCGCAGGAAAAAAGGGCGTACACAAAGCCCTCATGTTGTCCGCGGTAGGCGTATCTTCGCTTTTCCTGATTTCGTATCTGACTTATCACATTCGCGTGGGAAAAGCAGTCTTGTTTCAGGGGCAAGGCTGGATAAGGCCGGCGTACTTTACGCTGCTGACTTCACATACGATCCTGGCGGCAACCATCGTGCCCTTGATTATCGTGACGCTGCGCCGCGCTTGGCTCGGGCGATTCGATAAGCATCGTCTAATTGCGCGCTGGACGCTGCCGCTGTGGTTCTACGTGTCGGTCACCGGGGTGATCATCTATTTCATGGTCTATCAAATTTTTGTCCCAAAAATTCCGTAGAAACTCAAGTTTCCGCGGATTCGTTCTACCCGGGTTCTCCGTCCTTGGAAGATAAGGGTAAGGAAAGGGGCCATGCACTCCCCCGCACGGGGCTGCTAGGCCCGTTTCCGCCCCGCCGCGGACCATCCCACAAACGGCTCCCATCGCAAACGATACCCGGGTCACCGCCAGACGTGACAGACCGCACAGACTCCTAGCGTCCTGGACGTTAGACGGAAGTAGAAGGCAGGTGAGCAATGAGCAAAAAGAACCTAACAAGAGAGCAGGCCTTCGTTGCGGGCACAATCGTGGCACAGTGTATGCGCCTTATCCGAGTGGAAGCAGAGCGCCTGAAGATTCCAGGGACGTCCCTCGCGGCAGAGGTCGCGAGGGCGCTTCCGAGGATGTACGCGACGTCCATGAAACTCCAAAAGATGCTGCGTCGTTCGAAGCCATCATTTCTTCCACGAACTTCCGTACGCTGACAACAAAGGAAAGCTTAAAAGGTGATGTGCGACGTCGTCAGTGGGTGCGGGTAGCACAGCTGTCGAAGGTAGCGAATCGCCGCAACCGTGAAAATCAGAACCTAAAACTGGTTGTTGTCGTCCTGGCGGAAGCCGGGGGGAACGAGCGCTCCGGTTTGCGGCGAGCGGACGGCCTGGCGCGTGCCGGATTTGGGAAAAACGATGTGCCAGAAGTCGGTGTTTGGCGAGCTGAAGGTGATGCCAACAAAGCGGCGCTCCCGCTTCTCGCGCAGGGAAGTGACATGACACTCGGCCGATTCGGCCGTCATCTCATTGAAAATACGGATGTTCTGCCCGGGAATGAGGGGCGTATCCATAAGCAGGAGGGCTCCGTGGGCGCTCACCACGTAAGTGGCAGCCTGCAAATCAATGGTTTCGCCTTCGGGGAGGCGGCAACGTACTTTCACTGGGATCTGGAGCGGCAGCCGAACCGTGCGCCGACGTTCCGGGTATCGAGTTCTCTGCATAAGAGACGCCTTTGCAATGGGACAGCGGGACAGGTTCCGAAATGCTGCCATGAAAAGCCAAGAAAGGCAAGGAAAATAAAGATTTGGGACGGCCAGTACTTTTACCCTGTACGGGCGCAAAGCCCCGTCCTGGAGGGCGGGGATAGGAGCCCCTTATAGTGTCTTTTGTTGTTGAATGTAGTCCTTCAGGAGGTCGCTGAGGGCACCACCGCAACGAGCCGCGAAGTAAGACGGCGACCAGAGCACGCCTTTCCAATAGCGTGCTGCCAAGTCAGGTCTCCACAGTGGAGGGAGGAGGTCAACGCCTTGGCGGCGATCTCACTTGGCGGTCGTGGCGGCGAGCTCATCGAGGACGGCGTTCGTGAATTGTTCGGTGTTGGCCTTCCCGCCGACGTCCCTCGTGGTATAGATACCATCGCGGTAGGTCTTTAGCAGGGCGGCTTCAATCCTCTCGGCGGCAGCCCGTTCGCCTAGGTGATCGAGCATCAACAGGGCACTCATCAAAAGAGCGGTGGGATTGGCCAGGCCTTTGCCGGCAATGTCGGGGGCGGTGCCGTGGACGGCCTCAAACATGGCGCAATGGTCGCCAATATTGGCGCTCGGGACCACGCCCAGGCCGCCTACCAACCCTGCAGCCAAGTCGCTCATCACGTCACCATAGAGATTGGGCAGCAAGAGCACGTCAAACTGCAGAGGATCCATCACGATCTGCATGCAGGCATTGTCGACGATCAGCTCCTTATACTGAATTTCGGGAAATTGGGCGGCTACGGTCCGGGCCGAGCGCAGGAACAAGCCATCGGAAAGCTTCATGATGTTGGCTTTGTGGATGGCGTGAATCTTCTTGCGACCGCGGCGGCGGGCGTAATCAAAGGCGAAGCGCGCGATGCGCGTGGAGGCCTTTTCCGTGATGATTTTCAGGCTTTCCACGACTCCGGGAACCACTTCGTGTTCGAGGCCGGAGTACAAATCTTCAGTGTTTTCCCGGACGATGATCAAGTCTACGTCTTCAAAATGGGATTTCACCCCCGGAATGTTTTTGACGGGCCGCAGATTGGCGTAAAGATCCAGCGATTTTCGGAGCGCCACGTTCACGCTTGGCGCGCCTCCGGCGATCGCCGTGGCCATGGGCCCTTTCAGGGCCACGCGGTTGCGGCGCACCGAATCGATGGCCGCTTGGTTGACACGCTGGCCTTGATCGGCAGATTCACCGGCGCGTCCAGAGATTTCTTCCCACGCAATCTCGACGCCTGAGGCTTCCAGGATGCGCCTGGTGGCGGTCGAGACTTCCGGGCCGATGCCTTCGCCGGGAATGAGCGTAACGTGGTGCTTCATGGCTGCATCTTATTGTATGCGAAGCGTTTGCGGATGTCGAAAAGGCGCTCGAAAATCGATGTTTGGAACCGGAGGACGAGCGGTGCGGCGGTCCCGACGTTTTGCTATAATAAAGTAGTTGTGTTTAGCGCCGTGGCACGACCCGCGGTGCGGAGGCCAAAGGAATTATGCTTAACTTGACGCCCAATGCCAGTTCCAAGGTGAAAGAAATCATGAATATGCAGAGCCCGATACCTACTGCCTTGCGCGTGGCGGTGGTGGGCGGCGGCTGCTCGGGTTTCCAGTATCACATGGCGTTCGAAAACAATACCACCGAGGCGGACCAAATCTTCGACTTTGATGGCTTGAAGGTAGCCGTGGATCAAATGAGCTCGATGTACCTGGACGGAGTGGAGATCGATTACATCGAGACGCTGGAAGGCGCTGGATTCAAGTTCAACAATCCCAACGTGAAGAGCACCTGCGGCTGCGGGAGTTCGTTCAGCGTTTAATTTGGGCGAGGAAAGCGCCAAGGCAATTTTTGCAAATTTCTAGGCTCCTGGACGACAATGTTCAGGAGTCTTTTTTTATGTCCTCGAGCGAAGCCCAATGGGACGCCAAGCACAGCCTGGCGGCGAAGGATGCTGCTGAGGCTCCAACGGGGATTCTGACCGAGTTGTGGCCGCTGCTGCCCGCGGGCGCCGCGCTGGACTTGGCCTGCGGCAGCGGAAGAAACGCGATTTTCCTGGCCGAGCACGGCCGGCCGGTTACGGCGGTGGACTGGTCGTCAGCGGCGCTGGGCATCCTAGAAGAGCGCGCCCTCGGTCTGAAAATTCCAGTGCGCCGAATTCGCGCGATGGGTGAAGTGAAGCAGGCGACGCGCCTAGGAATCGACGTGGTGCAAGCGGATCTGGAAAGCACGGAGCTCGAGGTGAACGGCTATTTCCTGATTTTGTGCGTGCGATATTTGCAGCGATCGCTGTTTCCGCAGATCTGCCGCGCTTTGCGTCCTGGAGGGATGCTGTTGTTTGAGACCTTCACTAAAGCGCAGTTGGATTTTCCGAGTGGACCGCGGGATCCGGCACACCTCTTAGATAGGGGTGAGCTCAGGAGGGCCTTCCCGGAATTGGAGACGGTTTTTTATCGCGAGTTGCGCGCGGAGCAGGGAATTGCCAGCCTTGCGGCGCGCAAGCCTCAGGGCTCGAGCCGCCGTCAATAAGGAGACTGGCGAGCCTTTTGTGGCATGGTTTGCAATCTCGCGCGGCAGTTCGTATGCTTTAGTTCAAGCATGAAAATAGCCCTCGCTCAGTTCAATCCCACTGTCGGCGATTTTGCAGGGAATTCGTCTCGCATACTGAGTCTTTCGTCGCAAGCACATGAGCGCGGAGCAGGGCTTGTGGTCTTTTCTGAACTCTGCTTGTGCGGATACTTTCCACTGGACCTTCTCGAGCGCCCGGCCTTCATCGACCGAAATCACCGACAACTGAAAGAGCTCGCGGCCAAGATCCCGGTGCCGTCGATTGTCGGGTACGCGGGACGCGTGAAAAACGGTACAGGGAAGTCCATTGCCAATAAAGCCGCGCTGATATGCGCGGGTCGCGTCGTTTTCGAGCAAAGCAAAATGCTGCTGCCGACCTATGACGTGTTCGACGAAACTCGCTACTTCCAGCCCGCGGACCGCCAGTACGTTTTTGGGTTGGACGGAGAGCAGCTTGGCATCACCATTTGTGAAGACGTTTGGAACGACAAGAATTTTTGGGCCAAGCAACTGTACGAGCGCGATCCGGTCAGCGAGATTGTCCGGCAGGGAAGTACGGTGTTGCTGAACCTCTCGGGTTCGCCTTACGCGCTCGACAAGCGTGCGCTGCGTTTCGAGATGCTGCGCTCCATCGCGTTGACACACAAACGGCCAGTCATTTACGTGAATCAGGTGGGAGGCGACGACAGCCTGATTTTCGACGGCGCGAGCATCGCCTTGACGGCGGAGGGCAAGGTGGCCGCGCAAGCCAAAGCTTTTGAGGAGGACCTGGTTATTTTCGATACGGCAACCGGAAAAGGCGACATCCATGAACAGCCGCACGAGGAGATTGCTTATGCCTATCGCGCCCTGGTGACAGGGACGCGCGATTATGTGCGCAAATGCGGCTTCAAGAAGGTTTTGGTAGGTCTAAGCGGCGGCATCGATTCGGCCGTGGTTGCGGCCATCGCCGTGGATGCCCTGGGATCGGAAAATGTGCTGGGCGTTTCCATGCCGGGACCATTTTCGTCGCCAGGGAGCAAGACGGACGCGCAGACTCTGGCAAAAAATCTCGGCATACAGTTCCTCACCTTGCCGATTACGGAAGTATTTCAAGCTTACAAAGGCGCGCTCGAGCCCGCTTTTGGCGATCGGCCCGCGGACGTCACGGAAGAAAACATTCAGGCGCGGATTCGCGGGAACTATTTGATGGCGCTCTCCAACAAATTCGGCTCCATGGTTCTGAGCACGGGGAATAAGTCGGAGAACGCCGTTGGTTACTGCACGCTCTACGGCGACATGGCCGGAGGGTTGGCGGTGATTTCGGACGTGCCGAAATTGATGGTGTATGAACTGGCGCGGTGGATCAACCGCGAAAGGGAAGTGATTCCCCGCTCGACCCTCGAAAAGCCGCCCTCGGCCGAACTGCGGCCCAACCAGAAAGATGAGGACAGCCTGCCTCCCTACGAGGTGTTAGACCGAGTCCTGAAGGCTTATATCGAGGATTTGCGCAGCCCGCATGAGATTGCCGACCACTACGGGTTTGACTTAAAGCTGGTGCAAGACATTGCGCTCCGCGTCGATCACAATGAGTACAAGCGCAAGCAAGCGGCACCAGGACTGAAAATTACTTCGCGGGCGTTCGGATTTGGGCGGCCGTTCCCGATTGCGCAGAAGTTTATTCCGTAAGGCTTTAAAAACGCGGACAGGCATCGATGCCTGTCCTACATCAATTATATGAAGAGGTCTTTTGTGAAAAAGCTCCTGAAATTGATGGCCATGGCCGCCGCGGCACTGCTTCCGTTGCATGTGCAGGCGCAACAGCAAACGCCTGCCGCAACGGGGACGGCGCCCACAGCCTTAGCCTCCCCCTCTCAGACGCAAAAGCATATAGAAGCTTATCTCCGGAACCTTTATGCGTTCGGGCCGGACGTCACGCTGACTGTCGGGCCGCTAAAGGAGTCGCAGGTCGAGGGAGTTTTAGAGACAGACGTTAGCGTGACCCTCGGCGAGAACAGGCAAAACGCGAAGCTTTATGTGAGCAAAGACGGCCGGTATCTTTTTCGCGGCGAACTGTCGGACCTGACCAAGGACCCGCTGGCGGAGAACCTGGCGCTGATGCGGATCAGTGATGCGCCGGCGCTTGGAGACCCCAAGGCGCCTGTGACCATCGTGGAATACTCCGATTTCCAGTGCCCCGTCTGCCGCAGCCTGCATGACACCCTCCGCGGCATCCTGCCCAACTACCCGGGCAAACTGCGGGTCATCTTTAAGGACTTTCCGCTCGAACAGCTCCATCCCTGGGCCAGAACCGCAGCCATCGCCGGGCGCTGCGCCTACCAGCAAAAGCCGCAGGCTTTCTGGAAAATGTACGATCTGATCTACGACAACCAGGAGATCATCTCGGCGGAAAACGCCTGGGGCAAAATGACCGACTACGCCACCGAGGCCGGCTTGGACGCGGCCTCCTTCAAGAGCTGTATGGCCGGCCCGGAAGCGGCGGCAACCGTCAATGCGAGCCACGCCAACGGCGAAAAGCTCGAGGTGAACAGTACGCCGACCGTTTTCGTAAACGGCAGACGCATGGTCGGGGCCGACACACATCTGCTCGAGCAGTACATCAACTACGAACTCGCCAAGCTGAACACCAGCAAGTCTACTGAGAAAAGATAAATGCGTCACGCGCGCGCGGTGGGGAGTAGGAACAAAAGGACAGAGCGATCCGGCTTTTGCTCCTAGGCCTGCACGGCAAAGTCGCCGTGGGGGCCGGCCTTGCCTATTTATTAGTTAACATAATATAACTTATAGGACGCGATGCGCTGCGGGCTTTTCTTCGCCTTTTCGACAGGTTCGGTCTGTTCGTGGGCTCAAAATTGGCCGACGAGGCGTTTTGGTAGCTCACCAGGAATGCACCTTTCCGATGTACCAAGTGCAAGGGACGCCTTTGGTTAGGGGGGCTGGCGCACCCGGCGCCAGCCCGAGACATGCCCAAGCCGCAGGTGTGACAGACGCCAGAAGGAATTTCAGATGAATCAGCAATTCAGGACGACTCTCCATCTGCCACGCCGCTGACCCCGGTGAAATTGGCAACCGAACCGGGATTCCCGAAAAGCCACTTCCCTGCCGAACCGGCAGCAGCTGCGAGAGGCTGCTCCTCGGGACCGCAGCGCATCGCGGAGGGGAGCGACAACTGGCGACAAATGCGCCGATCCCCCAACCCGTCGCTCCTTGTCGCTTGCGGGGCGTCGCCGGACATCGGATTCTGCAGGTGCCTCCGGGGGGTCCGACCCGCTCGGATGGCCGGAGCGGGATGGTGCTCGCAAGGTATTGGCGGAGGCGGCCAGACCGGTCGCCGGTTGCGGCAGGCTAGCGAAACCGGAACGTTCAGCCAAGAAAAAGGAGCACGTTGATGGAAGGCCAAGCGAAATCATCATGGTTCGGAGCGGCTACGGAGACCGGGTTTAGGAGGGCGATCCTGCAATCGGTCCTGATTACCCTGATTACCTGGTTTGGCGGCCCCACGCCGTCTGCGGCGCAGGAACCTGACGACGGCAAGGATCAGCAGGTCAGCACAGCCGATGATTTCCTGCGACTGACTCTAGGGCCGATTGCCATTGGACATCACGGCGTCGGCCCGTACAATCCGGCCACGAACCCCGGCTTGCCCATCGAGAACACGGTCGACTCGGTGAAGCTGGCTTATAGCCTGGGCGCGCGGGTGGTTGAGGTCGATGTACAGCTTACGCAGGACGGGAAGCTGGCCGTTTTCCATGATGATTTTCTGAGCGACTTCACTTGCATTCATTCGCTGACGCTCGATCAGCTTCAAACCAGACTGCCGCTCGTGCCGGAGCTGCACCAGGTGCTGGACGTCGCGCGTCATGTTAATCGAGAGGCGGGTGACGACCTGGGTGGCATCTTGATTGTGGAATTAAAGGCGTTTTCGCCGCATTGCGACCCTGCGGACGAATTCGAGCAGCCGCTGGTAACCGCGGCGGTGAACGAACTGCGTCAGGCAAAGATGACCAATCAAGTGATGTTCGATTCCTTCTCGCCGGCCTTGCTGTATCTGGCTTCGCAGGCGGCGCCGGAGATCCCGCGCGAGCTGGATCTGGACGGCCTGCAATTGCTGACGCCGGCACAGGTCACAGCCGTAACGGGATTGCCGGTGACCATCATCAACAAGAAAATCTCGCTGGGGTTGACCTGGGCGGAGATCGGGCCGGTGTTTCGCCTGCCGGGCTATGCATCGCCGGAACAATTCCTGATCGCAGGAATCGTCACAGGCGTGCGCGTGGTTGGCGCAGAGATGGACTTTCTCGGGCCGGCGGAGCAGCAACAGCCAGGCAGCGGCGCCGCGTTCGTAGGAGCGGCGCACTCGCTTCGCATGCGCGCATTTGCCGATCCTGCGAACACCGAGGCGGACTGGAAGTTCTTCGCCTCGCTGGGCGTGGACGCCATCTACAGCACCATTCCCATGGGCGCAAATTTGCAGCCGCCGATTCCCGGCATTTAAGCGCTGGCGCCGGTGGCTTGATTTGCCCGAGTTGGAAGAGGCGCCTTAGCGGAATTGCGGAGGGAATTACTTCCCTGCCCCTCCGCGGCTCCGCGAAGGGCCTCGTCCCTGCTGGAGTGCCGCTGCTACCGGATGCCGATTTTGTGGAGGAGTTGGGTGAAGCGAGGCTCGGAGCGCAGTGGGTCGGCGATGGGATCCACACCAAGGTACACGAGGCGGTCGTTGTGTTCCTGGTAGGCGCGGTCAAGCCAATCGAGCGCGGTGCTCTTTTCGCCGAGGCCCAAATAGATGGCGGCGAAATAGAGCGAGGAAACATAGCGCGACTGAGCGACGTGCTGGAGATCTGCGAGAGCTTTGCGTGCGCCCGCAGGATCGCCGGAGACAGCGAGCGCATGTCCGTACAGAGCGATCAGAGCCGGACGGTCGCCAGAGAACTGGCGCCCTTTGGAAAACTGCTCCAAGGCCTCGGCGTACATCTTCTTTTCGCGATACGCCGAGCCAAGCCAAATATAGGCCAACGGGTAGGTCGGGTATTGCTCGATGGTGCGGCGGGCCTGGTCAATGGCCGCGTCGAAGTTCCGCGCGTGGTAATGAATCTCGGCGCGGACGGTGTTAAACAGCGGCGAAACCGGATCGAGATCCAACGCACGGGAGTTTTCTTCCAGCGCCTGCGACAAGCGATTGCCCATAATGCAATAGTGACCATACCAGATGTGCGGGATGGGATTATTCGGGCCGAGCGCCAAGGCCTGCTGGAACTCACGCTCCGCCGTATCGAAGTTCCAATCGTAGCTGAACGCCACGTTGGCGAGAACGGCGTGGGCTTCGGTGAGCTGAGGATCGAGCTGCAACGCGCGCTCCGCGGCCTCGCGAGCCTTGGGCTTGGCCTCGCTCGGCGGCAGGTCGTCGTAGGGAACTTGTGCGAGCAGAGCGTACACGCTGGCGACCCCGGCGTATGCGAGGGCGTATTGTGGATCTTTTTGGATGGCCTGCTGATACGCTTCGAGGCTTTTGTGCAAATCTGCGCGATTCGTCCAATAAAAACGCCCGCGGAGATAGGCATCATACGCGTCTGGGTTCACCGTGCGCTTTGTAACCGTTGCGCCGCCTTTGCCCGGATTCAGCGCCACGCGAATCTGGCTGGCAACAGCGGCTCCGACGTCGTCCTGGACGCGCAGGATGTCGTTCAGGTCGCGATCATAGGAATCGGCCCAGAGGTTTGTTTGGTCGCTGACCTGAATGAGCTGGACGTCGATGCGCACACGGTTGCCGTCACGGAGGACGCTTCCTTCCAGGGCGTACTGGACTTCGAGAGCGTGGCCAATCTCAGCGATGGGCTTCCCGGCAAGCGCGGTCGAAGAAGCAGGCGCAATCACGCCGAGGTGCTGTGGGTCGAGGTTGCCGAGCCGAGTAATCATTTCGTCGGTCAGACCGGCACTGAAGTAGTCTTGCTTGGGGTCGCCGCTGAGATTCGTGAAGGGAATGACCACGAGACGAACTTTTCTCTTTAGGAAGGCACTGGGTTGGATCCACCTAAAGACTGCGTATGCCATGATGAAAATCGCGGCGACGGCTGCCAATGCCTTAGCAAGCCGTTTCCGTTTTGAACCCACCGCGACTTGGGCGCGAGCGCCAGCCAAATCGTCGTCGGTGGCAGAAGATGGTTGAGCAGGTTGCGCCAAAAGGCTTTGGTTGCCGTTGTCCGACTCCGTAGAAACATCAGCGACATCGAGTTCAGGCTCGAAAGCCGCATCGGCTTCGGGATCGTCCGCCGGCTGGCGCTTCTTAAACCACTCGTCGAGCTCGCTCGCGTAAGCGTAGACCGTGGATCTCTTTTGGTGCTCGTGCCGACGGACCGGAAGGCCTTCGCTCTTCTCCCAGCGCTGCACGGTGCGAATCTCCCGGCCGAGGTGGACAGCAATCTCCTTCCAGGAAACGAGCTTCTTGTCGTGGAGGCGCGACCCGGCGGACCCGTTCGGATCGACAGGTGCTCCGTTAGCAGCCATGAGGGGAGAGTGGCGTCGGCATTTCGGTGGCCGAATTATAACTCAAATGTATACACAATCGGCAAGATGAAACCCCACGAGCAGTCTAGCGGGCTTTCGCGACGACGCCGCCGGCGGGGCCGAGGAGGGAGGATTGGGCCACGCGTCGGCAGTACGCCGCCCGCCAGCCGGCCTGCCCCGCCGGAGCTCCACAACAGCTACTGACCATGGCGTGAATTGCCGTTTGACATTTTCTAATTTGTATAATAAAGTACAACTCTTAGGTATTGTACGTTTTCATACATAAATACAGATTTGTGTTTTTTCGTACAAATCAGGGAATGCCCGAGTTGGAATGATTCTATGCCTTCCGCAATCTACGGCGTGGTGATCGCCGACGTCTTGGCCTCCAGCGCCCGCAAGGATGTGCGCGCCCTGCTGGGCAAAAAGCTCACGGCTGCTTCGGAAAAACATCTGCGCGAGAAGCGTATTCGCCTGCCGTACAGCGTAACCGCCGGCGATGAATTTCAGACCCTTACCGAACAGCTGCCGTCGCTCCCCGCCCTGCTTCTGGACCTGCGCGCCGGGCTGCAGCCGCTGTCGCTCCGCGTAGGGATCGGCATAGGCGAAGTCTCGGACCGCATCCAGCCGCCGGTCAACCACCTCACCGGCGAAGCCTTCCAACTCGCGCGTGTGGCCCTCGAAAACGTCAAAAGCAGAGGCCTCTATAAATTCGAGGTTCTGACTGCCTTTGGCTCGCACAACGAACCTTTCAACCAAACCATCAATCTGGTTTACGGCTTGCACGATACTCTGGTGTCTCGGATCACGGCGAAACAGTGGGAGGCCATCGGCCGCTTCCTGGACGAGCCAGCGCTCGAGCCAACCGCCAAGAGGCTCAAGGTTGATGTTTCGACGGTTTCCCGAAACCTGAAACGGGGATACTATTGGCAGCTCTCTGAAACTGTTAAAGTGGCCGAGGCGTTCATCGAGCGCACCTTCGGCTGATGCCGTCCGAACTCCCCGGGCGGGTTGCAGCAAAACTGCTGCGGCACCGAGCCGGAACGGCGGCTTTTTGCACACTAACGTACAAACTAGAGACTTTGTACAAAGCTATGCAAATCCTCTTTCGGGCGTTCCTGGCGATTTATCTGGCTCATCTGTTGACGGATTTTGTTTTTCAGACCCATCGCCTCGTCGCGCAAAAACGGCGCGGCAAGCTCTTAGCCTATTTCTTTCATGGCCTCACGCATTACCTTTCTGCGGTCATCCTGGTTAGCTTCTTCCTCGCGGGATCCGGTTTGTGGTTGCGCACATATTTCGATCTTCTGGCGCTCACCCTCGTGCATTTGCTCATCGACTTCGCCAAAACCCATTTCAAAGCCTTCCTCAACGGCGACGCCCTCGCTTTTGTTGTCGATCAATTTCTTCACTTTCTGAGCGTGGCAGCCGCCGCCTGGCTGCTCGCGCCGGGCTTGCCTTTTGCTGGCGTGATCGTGTTGCTCGGCATGGGGCGGGCGGTCCCGAGTAAGTTGCTTTTCATACCGGTCATCTACATCGGCGTGATTTTTGGCGGCGGCTATCTGATTCGCGCTTTAACTCGCCCCCTGGCGGAAAGCGTTAAGCTCTACCCGCCGGAGAAGCACGGCGAGCCCATGCAAAACGCCGGACTTTACATCGGCTGGCTCGAGCGCTTCCTTCTCCTCACCGCCCTGTTGCTTCAGTCTCCCGGCACTACCGGCCTCATCCTCGCCGCGAAGGCTATTGCCCGTTATCCCGAATTCAAATCCGAGCACTTTGCCGAATATTTTCTGATCGGCACGCTGCTGAGCTTCTCGATCGCCGTGCTGGGCGGCGCCGTTCTTGCGCGTGTGGTCCTGGGCCAGTTTCACGTCTCGGGTTAAATTTCCACAGAGACGCTTCCGCCGGCCCCTCTTGACCGCTCAGTTTTGCTAGAATTTGTCCGTGGAAACCTCGACGGTGTCGCCGCGGCTTGCCATCATTCAGCTGCACCCGATCAAGGCGCTTGACCCCGTGCAGGTCAAGGAAGCGCGTATCGGGCCGGGCGGCGGGTTGGAATTCGACCGCGCCTGGGCCCTGTATTCGGCGGACGGCCAGTGGGTGAACGGGAAGCGCACCGCTGCCGTTCACTTGATTCGGGCGGCTTACGCACCGGACCTCAGCTCCGTTACCCTTTCCGTACCCGACCGCCGCGGCACTCCCACGAAAACTTTCGAGTTCCCCGGCGGCTCGATGGACGCAGCGCAATGGTTTAGCGCTTTTTTCGACCAGCCTATCACCGTGCGCTATGCTCCCGAAGGCTTCCCCGATGACACCGTCGCCAACGGTCCTACGATCGTTTCGACCGCTTCGCTCGAGGCAATTGCACCCCTGTTCCCCGGACTTACCTTGAGCGACATGCGGCTGCGTTTTCGCAACACGCTGGAAATCGACGGCGTCCCGCCCTTTTGGGAAGATCAGCTTTTCACCGCGGATAAGAACGTTTTCGTGCCGTTTCGCATCGGCGAAGTGCAGTTCGAGGGCAGCAATCCCTGCGTGCGCTGTCCCGTCCCTCCGCGCAATCCGCAGACTGGAGCGATCATTCCTACCTTTCAGCGGCTTTTCTCCGACTATCGCCGCAGCCACATTCCGAGCTGGACTCCCGAGGCGCGCTTCGATCACTACTACCACTTAGCCACCAACACCCGGGTCGCGAACACGGAATCTGGTAAGCTCTTGCGCATCAACGATCCCGTCGTGCTCCTTTAGCGTATTGCTCACGAAGCAGCTGAACTTGCCGGCCATCCGGCTCCTCGCCTTAGGTCCTGGCCACTTCTTGTGAATTAGCGGACCCTGCGGCCTGCCGACCACGAGTGCGATCAGGGACACCTGAATCCCTCCGACAACGCGGAGACAAATCCGCGCTCGGACAAATCCAACCAGACGGACTCAAGAGGTGATTTACCGCGCTGTCGCCGCCGCAACGGCGGTCTTCTCAAGAAGCTGCTCTTTGCGGTAAACGAGGGAATTGATATCGTACGTTGCCAGTTCAAACCCGTGACCGTGTGTGATGGCATCGGTGGGACAAGCTTCTACGCAATAGCCGCAGAAAATGCACCGCGAGTAATCAATGTTGTACACCGCGGCATAGCGCTCGCCCGCAGAAATGCGGTTCGCATCCGTGTTTTCGGCGGCCTCAATATAAATGCAATTCGCAGGGCAAGCGGCGGCGCACAAAAAGCACCCGACGCATTTCTCCAGCCCGTTCTCGTCGCGATGCAACACATGAATTCCGCGGTAGCGGGGCTGAAAATGCACAGGCTCGTGCGGGTAATTTTCCGTAACCGTCTTCCGGAAAATGTTCCGGAAAGTCACACCAAAGCCCTTCACCAGCGCTTCGAACGTTTCACCCACTTCACGCAGTACCGATGGCATACGATAGCAGTCTAACAAAGCATCAGGACCCGGGCAAACCAGCGTGACACTCAATCATTGCTTCAGCGCCTGGACAATCT
>WNGD01005527.1_pt1 | contig 17155 bp, 27 predicted proteins | sample 5400671 | NCBI WGS metagenome assembly WNGD01 (sample SAMN13153369, study PRJNA577476) | soil metagenome | isolation source: 40 cm soil or saprolite under grassland replicate 2 | place: USA:California | collected 2016-06-15
TCGGCTTGATCCTGCCCCAGATCCTCTTCCACTTCTCGCCCCTCGTCGGGTGGGAAGCCAAGAGAGCAACGAGGTGGACCTTTTGGCGGCTGCGTAACTTAGCATTTCTTAAGCTCCCTTAAATTTGGCAGTCAGCCAGCTCGCAGTGATATGAGTTGCATTTTTTGCTCTAAATAATCGATATCCAGCTCCTGGTGGACAACTTCCGTAGTGAATCCCCTATTCTTTGAGAGCGCCATAACATCATAACCAGTTATTTAAAACCATAGATATAGACAAATGTAAGGAGATCAAGGCAGAGGTGAAGAGCAATAAACCAGTCACCATCTTTCTAGGGATGTCGGGTGCTGGCAAGAGCACGCAGGCTCATTTACTTTCCCGGGCGTATGGCTTCACCCGTATCGGTGCTGGCGAGCAGTTGCGTGAGTTAGCTACGCAAGGAGAAGCCCCCATCCATCGACAGATTGAGCTTCTACTGCTCAAAGGATACCTAATGCCGGATGAGATAGTTGTACCGATAATGATTGACCCCATTAAGGCAGCTTGTGATACCTCGGCAGGTTTCATTCTTGATGGAACACCACGGAACCTCAAGCAAGCTGAATTGTTGGATACTTCATTGCAAGAAATGGGAATGTGCAATATCAGGGTTATTTATTTTCATATTTTGCTTGATCAATTAAGGGAAAGAGTTGCTCAGCGCTTAGTGTGCAAGAATTGTCAGGCCCCTAGCGGCTATCCTGGCAGCCGATCGAAGTGCGATTTCTGCGGAGGTATGTTGGCTCCCCGAATGGATGATACCGCTGACGTGGTGGACAAGCGGTGGAGAGAATACATTAAACAAACAGAACCATTAATCCAAGCGTACGACCGTCAGGGAAAACTAATATGTATAAACGCAGAGCGACCGATCCATATAGTATTTGCTGAGATAATCAACGCTCTTCACTCAGTAGACACGTAAATTACGGAAGACTGTCAAAGCCAGCATCAAGCTCGTGGAGCTCAGCGAGAGGGTTTTGCGGAAAAATGTCAGACTCAAACTAAAATGAACTAGAAACAAGAAAAGAGGTTGCTTGTTTCTAGCAATATTGCTATCTTGGCTCTGTGGTCGCCAATGTAGACTCTGCCCTGAAAAAGGGGAGAGTCAATTATATATTAGGCTTTGTTGACAGGTGCCTCTTTTTGCAAGGATCTTAGGCTAACCTCCAATTCCTTAGCGTTGTTTTTCGTTCCGTTAATACTCGAGAGCCCCCACCGGCTTTGTATTCATAAGCGTCTCTGCTGGCCAGCAGTCACATGAGCAGCTCGCGGCGTTGGGTGTGACCGCCAGCTCCGGGTCACGGTCGCCGTGGCGATGATCCGGGCGCTAATAGTCGCGCATGGTCCGGTTGTTACGCTGCTTCGGTTGTTCGCAGCGCTCCAACCTGTCAAGTTCGCCTTGCAGCCATTGCCGGTAGTCAAGTGAGGTCTCTCGGCGGTAATACTGCTCCTGGTACGTCACCCGCAAATAGTCTATCACATCCCACATGGCCTTATCCGTATATAGCGGGTCTTCGGTACGCAGGTACACCAGCTCCTCAAGAGAGAAGCCAAAGGCATTCTCCAGGCATTTGAACATATAGGGCACTCGTGTCACGCCGCCTTTGCTGTTGCGGCGCTTGCGGGCGTACTTTGCAGCCGCGCTGCGGGCCTTGTCGTAGTACGACCAGAACAGCGTGGCATCAAAATCGTGGCGAAGGGCCTGCTCTGCCGTGGCGTAAATCTTGCGGGCGCGTGTCACATCGCTCTGGATAAGATTTGAGTCGTCGTACTGGCGGGCATATGTGCTCACCTCCTCCTCCACCTGGGCGGGGATCTCCCGCTCTGGCCTGTAGCTCCGCTGCTCCTCCACCCGCTCTGCCAGGTCGGGGCTGCCTGTGAGCTTGGCATACTGATCGGCGGGAATGCCTACAAATGCAGCGCCACGCTTATGGATATCTTGCTTTAATTCTTCTTCGGTATATCCTAATACACGTTTTGCAGTTTCGCCGCTATTGCTGCTAGATGAAGAGGCGGAGGGCTTCGGTTTCGATGGTTGTTGTGGCACCTGCTCAGTTTGCGTATCCTGTTCGGATTGTAGTACTGCCTGGGTACTTCGTATAGCCGTGGGACATGCAGGCGTTCCTTTTTCAGCAGTCGAAAAACTCGAAGTACTATCCTCGTTATTACTACCTGTTTGTTCTACTCGATATAGTGAATCACTATTTGCACTACCATTGGAATAGTGATTCACTATTGGAACAAAGGTTCTTACTTCCTCAAGTTGGGCAAGCTGGCAGGTATAGAAGTCCTGGTGCTTCTGGCTCTTGCGGCCTGGCTTGCCACACAGGAGTAGACGGCGGTAGTTCTCGAACTTCACCAGTCGCTTGCACAACTCTGCGTCTGCCAGGATCAGCGGCACGTTTTCCCGCTCTGGCTCGATATAGTCGGGAGAATGTAGCCAGAGGTGGTAATCATGTGCGGTGTCGTAAAAGCCGGTAAAGTCTTTATCGGTGGCGACATAATACGTAATGCTGCCGTCCTGTACAAAGGGCTTGCGAACCCGCTGCATACGGAGCCAGCCTCGCGCCTCTAGTGCCTGCAAGTCCAGGTAAATCTTTCGTTCTTTGACTCCTACTCCTATACCACCCCGCTGCTGCCTTTTCCGGTTTACGAGTTGACTGACTCCAACATAGCACGTATTGCCTGCAGCCTGCCAGGAGACTGCCGCATACCACGTTCGCCAGAGAGCGAACGGCGAGAATTGCTGAGCAAGGCTGAGAAGGTAGTCTTCTCCCGCCAGGCCGTCAAACTCCGGATATTTGTATTTGTTGGGGCGGGCAGAGTGCTCCTGGTCACTGTTTGTAGTCTTGTCGGCTATAGGAATTTCAGAATTTCGGGGGGTTCCCTCTTGCGCAGCATTGGTCAATGCTGCTATACTATCTCCAGACAATTGAATACACCTCATTCCTAAAGAGAATGACAGAGTACGCGGCCCCCTTGACTGGCAATCTTACGGGTCGCTTTTCTGTTTTGGTTGTTTAACAATCCTCACCATGAGGGTCTTACGTGGCCGCTGCTCACTGTTGCCAGCTTCGGCGGCCTGTGGCTCCGGGTCATGGCCCGTTGTCCATCTGTATGGCTCCTCCTTTCCTGTGGCCGTCACATCTTTGGTCTGTGACGGCTGTTTCTGTCGTAATAGTAGCAGTGGTGATGGCGTCATCTTACGCCTACTACTATAGAAGAGTCAAGAACTGCTGTTCTTATGCTCTATATCAGCAGGATACACGATACGGGGAAATGTTTCATTCTCCACAAAGGTTATATACGTGATCGAATGAATCTGTCCGCCTCGTACTGCTGGCGCGGGCGCTCTGACGTATAAAATCTCGCCGGTGAGCGCCCGCGCCTGTGTCGCGGCTGGCAAAGGTGATCGTCTCGCCGCGCTGGTAGTCGCCGCGCCCTGATGGACCGTACAGAGCTTCTAGCTGTCGCCGCTCCTGCTCTGCGGCGCTGCTGGCCTGCTCCGGGTCGCCGTTGCTCATACCTCATCCCTTCCTTATATAGGCATTGCGTAACACGTCGGTGTTACGTTACTGACTGGCCGCCACCGTGGGATCGTCGCTATGGCGGTGACGTTCAAAGCCGTGTCACCTCGCCGGCGCTTCTGCCTTCTGGAATGTTTGCCTGCCCGGTCCTGCTGTGCTTGAGCATCCTCCATAGCTGTGCTACTCCTTTCTTCCAGTGAGAAGGTATTTCCTGAGCATCAGGATGTCCTGCTCCTGCCGATCCACCTTGCGTTGGAAATAATCAACACGTTCACTCAACTGGCGCTGCCCATATAGCGAGCTGAGAGCCAGCCCGCAATTGCACCACCCAGGATGCAACAGCCCATTAGCACGATGTTTCGTCGCAATATACTGGGCCTCCCTTTCGTGTCGCTTCGACAAGCTGTAGCCTGTTGTATGACACGAGGATCTCGCTCACACAATCCAGTCATAGCCGGTAGTCCCGGCGAGTATGGCCTGGCACTCCTCAACGTTGAACGGCGGCGGCGCGGTGAGCTTGTCGAGGTCGCCCGCTCTCCACTGTGCTATAAAATGGTCGTCGTAGACTGCCAGCAACCTTTTGATCTCGGTCGGCTTGTACCCCAACTCCACCAACTGAAGCACCAGGCGGGCCATTTCCTCCATGCCGTGGGTGAAGCCTCGCCTGTAGGCTGCTTCTCTGGCCTCCTGCTGCTCGGCGCTTTCGCTCTCGCCCTGCTGCTGCATACTCTCTCCTCCTTGTTTCTGAATGCATGACGGCCAGCTCCCTGTCACCTGCCCCAGCTCGCGGCGTGGCTGTGACTCCTGGCCACCGATATTGGTCTTGCTGCGCTCACCCGCGTAGATCTCCGGCGTTTGCGCTTATGACGGGCATTGAGTAGTAACGGAACCGAAAAACAACGCTAAGGGGTTACTTGCCTTCTTCCTCTTTACGGTGTTTAAGCTTCGTTAGCTCTGCACGCGCTATATCAAGCTGCTGATACGCAGCAAACAATGGGTCCGAAATCTTTTCGGGGACCAGTTCAACAGTATTGATATATTCTTTATGTACTTCTTCGCACAACACTATTAATCGTTGTAGCAACTCTTCCATTTTCTTATCCTCTCCCCAGGTCGTGTCACTATTAGCGGCAGTTGTCGCTCAACTGCTGCTCTAACGAAACAATCGTTGGAGCAATACTTCCTGATCGACTCCGGGGAACTCGCGCTGGAGGTAGGCTCTGACACAAGAGCGGTAATACGTTCTTGCTCCTGGTCGTCGCTCGATCAGCCCCATTCTCAGGAATGCCGTGGGAGTATAGCCTGACTTTCGTATGGTAGACTCTGAGACTCCTAACCAGGCCGCCAACTCATCCAGCGACAACACTTTCTCTTGCTCGGTCAACACCTGTAGCAGCCTGCGTTGAGGTGCTGGAACCGCATCGAATCGCCTCTTGAGCGAGGCAAACTTTGCTTCGTTAAGAGGAGGTGCAATCGCTTTCTGTACTACTGGCCCTACCGCCGCAACGGACGGGATCGGCTGCGCTTCAACAACCACGCCGGTCATTGGTGGCGCATGGATCTCTTGTATTGACGCACGCTCAATGGTGGCTTGATCAATGTTCATCGTTTCTGGAAGGTGTACCGCCGTTTCCATCGGCTTTCCATCCATTGATACCGTTAGCTTACTCAGCAGCGTATTCTCTGCCTGCAATCGTTCAATCTCCGCCTGCTGTACTGCAATTGTTCCCTCTAGCTCCTTGATTCGCTTCTCTGCCTTCTGCAAGGCACTTTCAGAGCTTGAGGGAGTAGTTGTAGTGGCAATCATCCTTTGTAGATCGCGCAACAGCGACTCATCAATACGGCGTAGCTCTGGCTGCGCCATCGTTCCAAGCATTGGTGTACTTCCTGCATGAAAGGTATTGCGTAGTCTGATCTGCGCGACCTGTGGAACATGATTCCTTACGATCACAGCCTGACCTGGCTGTAATGCCCCAACGGTTTGCTCTACCTCCTTTGCTGGCAGGGGGATCAAATCCTGGTAGATCCTCATGTCCGTTGGATGCACAACCCTGTGCAGGAAAAGCAACGAAGCCTGGGTCAGCACGTCTTTCTCGACTTTAGCTGAACGTTGACTCATCATGATAATACCCAGGCCACGCTTGCGGCCACGAAGCGCGATACGCGTGAGGAGTTGCTTGAGCGGTGTACGTATACCCTGCGGTACAAATTCATGTGCTTCCTCAAGGACGATCTCGTATGGCCGTTTTGCCTTTGAAGCTGCCTCCCATAGCGCCTGAAAATACACCTGCAGGAACTGGTGCATCTCGTCCTGAGCGTAGTCGCTCAAATCGAGAATAACTGACACACCTCGCTCTACTGATGCATATGCAAGAGCACCGGCATTCTCTGGCGTCACGTCTAGCTCTGCATGTTCTGATCTTCCTACTACAAGTACATTGTAAAGCTGTTTAATCCCGTAATACTCGCCCTCAATGTCTACAATCGTCATCGGTAAACCACTGCTAAGCAATTCCTCAATAATCACGGCTGCTGTGTTCGTTTTTCCTGAGCCAGTGATGCCCAACAGCGCTGTACTTCGGCCCACAAAGTCCTCTACAGGGAGCCGCAATTGTTGCCTGACATCTAATGCAAGCATTGAGTCCTTCCTTCCATCACCAGAACGCATAGTGATACTATCGGCGTGGCTTCCTGGCTTTCCAATCGCGCCATATCATTTTGACGCTGTGCCTTTTCCATACCTAGCGCGGCCTGCTGTATCGCGTCCTCTAACTTCCTGATAAACTCGCCTCGTTCCATATCACCTGTATCCATGCAGTGCCTTCCTTTCCCTCTCCATTTCGTTACATCACTACGTTGCGCGTTGCCTGGTCGCCCTGATGGTCTCCTTGATGATCTCCTTCGCGTGTGTGATATGCAATGCCGTGTTACTTTCCCCAGCTCGCGGCGGTTCTGTGACCGCAGGCCGGGGGTCACACTCGGCGGTCTTGCTGTGCTGCCAAATAGCAGAGGCAAACACCGACCAGTAGCCGTAACACTGGGCTGTATACTCTTCAAGATATGCCGGGTCATCGCGCACAACCTGATTAGCTTGTGTGTAGCCCTGATAGGCTGCAAGCCCAAATTCACACAATGCTGCCAAAAGTGTTACATAGCGCTCGTTGGGGTAGCCATCAGCGTATAAATTGCTAATCCTTTCTTTTGCTCTCTGTTCCCCTCGTTCATACGACAAAATACTTTTATCTGGTGGTATATACTCACGCTCTCGCATGATTGTGACTCCTTTCCCTCTTGCTGTGACGCGGGGATCTCGGTCACACTTTCCGCGCCTGGCGGCGGTTGTGCCTGCGCTGCCGCGTCACTATCGCTTGGCTCTGTCAAGCTGCACCTTGAACCAACTCACCACCTGGGGCCATTCATCGGCCTTTAGCTCCTGGTAGCGCGGGCAATCAAACGCCGTTTTTAACTCGTCGTAGATCGTGGCCGGATGCTTGCTGCTCGCCTCGCTTAACTGCCTCACATATGCCTGTACCTGGCGCTGCTGCTGGATCGTGATCGTCTCCGGCCCCAATCGCGCTAAAATATCAGGGATAATATCAGTAACGGCCTTCTCGCTCTCTAGCTGGATCTGCAAACTCTCTAGCTGCCCCTGCACTTGGCCGCGCCATTGTTGCGCATGCTGGCTCGCCTTCCACAACGCCCATACTGCCAAGTCTTCATAATAGGTGGTTAACGTCTGATCGTCGGCCTCCTCCGGCTCCTGTGGTTTGGCTAACGGTTCGGCGGAAATAGTGGCGGTTTCTGGTGCTGGCAATGCAGGACGGACCTTCTGTGCAAAGTGATTGTATAGCACGTCTACGGCTTCAACTTGGTAAGCTATTATCATCTGCCGTATGTGCTCGGCCTTCTCCGGGTGTTCCGGGTCTTCCTCTACCTCGCCGGGGTTAATTCCCAAAATCCATGTAGGGAACCCGCGTAAGGTGAGGACGGGCATTACTTGCGGGCCGCCGCCGCGCTTGGGCTTTTCTCCTACTGCTTTCGGCTGCACCTTTACCCGTAGCAGTTCGCCCGCTATGGCTGCCGTCCTCTGGATGCGCTGTACTTGGCCTTGAGGGTCAAGGTTGAGTGATTCACACACCCAACGCAGCACAACCGCGATACGTCCATCAGCGAGCCTGACGGCTGTAATATCATGCCCTTTTTTGAATGGTACATCTTCCTGTAATACCGGCTCTAGCGCCACCTGCTGGGGCTGCTGTCGGTCGCCTTCTCTAGCGTCTTCCATGCTCCCTATCCTCCATTGAAGGGGTATGTATTTTGCATATCCCTTTGTGATTCTCCTTCTAAAAGGGGTATGTATTTTGCATACCCCTTTGCCCTGGGTCGTAGCCGCGTGTGTGACGCCTGGCGCGGCGCAGGTGACGCGGTGCTCTCGTCACAATTGCAGATCGCGCTGCCTTCATATGATGGCGGGTCGCCAGTCACATTCACCATGGCGGGCCGCCTGTTGTGACTCCTGATCTGATGTCACGGTCGCGGCTCCTGCCCCTTCTGCTCTTGCTGGTTGCTGGGCCACCTGGCCCGCTCCGCGTAGCCTTCCAGCAGATCTATAATGAACGGCTCCGCATCCGGGCGCGTCCTCGCAAGAAGGATGATCGCCCGCGCTGTCTGTACCGTATCATCTTTGAAGGTGTAGCGCTGTCGCCGCCGTCGCTGCTGCTTGTGCTCACTCATCCTTCTCCTCCTGGCTGCTCTGCTGCGGTACTGGCGTCATCGTCAAGAAGCCCTGGCGGTAGGCGCTTACCATGTCATCGCGTAGCTGCCTCACGGCCTTGACCACCTCCGGCAAGGGGAGGCTCATCTCGGTAGTGCAGCGGCGGGCCTCATCCATCATGGCAGCAAGGATGTCCTGCCGCTGCTTGCTGGTAAGCCTGCTGCTCATAAGTCTCCTCTCCTCATTTTAATTATTTCGTTGCATGGTCCCGATAGTGATGCATCGCCGCCGATGCTCTCAACCACTACGGAAGGGGGCACTGGGGAAGCTGCTATAACTCGTTTGACTCTGTATAGCTGACCTCAATGTGCGTTAACGCGTTTTCCAGCGCTTCCAGGAACGTCTCGCCTGTCCCACGGCTGCCTAGCCAGGTCCAGATGTAGCGGCCTGTCTGCTCAGCCTGCATGATGCTGATCGGCTGTGGCAGGTCGCGTAAGAGCCTGATTAGCTCCTGCTCGGTGTAGGTGTTCTGCCGGTTACTGCTCATTCTCTCTCTCCCTCTCAATAGTGCTCTATTACCCTACTGCCTGATTTCGTTACTATACGGCTTCTCCTGGGCCTCGCTGCCTCTGTGCGTGACAGGCAGCTCCGTGTCACACCTGCCGCGCCTGGTCGTGTTTGTGACCACTCTAGCTAAACAGGTCGTCTAGCCGCTCCTCTACCGTCTTCTTCCGCTGTGGCTTCTGCGCTGCCTCTGCCTGCTTCCTGGCCGCTTCCTCTATCTCGGCCTCATGGCTTTGGAGCAAGCGTAACAGGTCGAGCGTCTCTTGCGCATCGTGAAAGGTGCTGCTCATCGCCCCTAATGAGAAGATTTGCAGCATATGGGCCGCGTTATCCCCCTGATAACTGTACTCATACTTGCCTGACGCGACATAGGGCGCTGCCTGCGGCGGCTGGTGCTGGTCGCTCATTGTTCATTGCTCCCTCATGCTGGCCGCTTCAAGGTAGGTCAACGCCTTGCGCATGGCCGCTATGAAGGTCTCGGCGCTTCCGTTGCCTTGTAAGAACTGCCACACATAGCGATTATCGTGCCTGGTGATCGTGATACTCATCGGCAACTCATGCAGCATCTTAGCGAGTGCGGCCTCCGTGATCGCAGGCGTGATGGCCGGGGCCTGGGGCTGTGTGAGCATTTCTAGCTGTGCCTCTAGCCGCCCGAACCGGGCAAGGTCCGGGGTCTGGTCGCCGTACAGCAGGCTATAGAACTGCTCGCCGGTAATGGGCATGTTCTCTAAGAGCGTGCGATCTATATCCTGCGTCTCATAGGCGAGTCTAACTGTGTTCTGTTCTGGCTCTACTGAGAGGATACGGGCCGGGCTATCCTGTACATAGAACTGGCTCCCCTCGCGTCGGATGGTGTACGGCTCTCCCAGCGCAATCACGGTGATAGTAGCTCTCTCAATCATAATGTTATTCCTTCCTGAATGTGACGCTAGATCGTCGGTCATAGGTGCCGCGCCTGGTGGCGTTCGTGACCATTGGCCGGGCGTCACACTCTCGACGCCGATCAGCTCCGGGCTACTCTTGCTCTTTCGGTGGTAGCTTGTCTTTGCCGTAGCCTTCTTGGATCTCCCGTAAAGCAATAGAGGGCAAGCCAACCGCCGTAAAGCCGCGGTTTAGAGCTGCATCATCGAATCGAATGGTCGTCCTGCCTCCGGGGCTGCTCTGCTCGGTGACGGTGGCAAGCTTGCCAATCTGCCCGGCAGCGGTGGTATCGTCGTAGGCGTCTTTGTACTCTACTACCACTACACGGGTATCTTTGCGAAACATTGGGAACGGTACGGGCTGGGGACGGATGCGCAGTGGGTTGCCGCTAAGGAACTTATCACAATACGCTATCAGCTCGCGCCGGTCGTCTTCGTGGATCATAAATTCACGCACGTAGACGTAGGGCTGCTCTAAAAAGCCCGCGCCCTGCACCTCGTAGGCTGGGTGCTGCACCCATTCCTCGCGCTCTATCAGAGCATAGCCCCTGAATTTTAGGCGGTTGTCGTGGTCGGGGTGAAACTCTAAGAGCCTGGCCGCCCGGTACTGCTTCGGCTCGTTCATGCCCGCGCCTGGGGGCATTTTGTAGATCTCCACCCGGATAGTAGCATCCGGGCGCGGCCTGGTCGTGGTGTTCGTCTGAGTAGTAAAAATGGTGCTCATGGGGTTATTCCTCCTCGTCCTCTTCGTAGTCCGATTCCTCGCCGTCTGGCTCTGTATCGAGCGGTACAAGTACCGGGCTGCCGTCTTCGTCGTAGCCGAATAGCGCAACCTCGCATGAGTAGTACGGGCCGATTTCTATAGACCACTGGCGCAACGGTTGCGGGCCTGGGCCGCCTTCTGGTCCTGGGGCAAGGGATACTGTGAGGTCTGGTAACACATCGCGTACTACTGCGTGGGGCTGCGGGTCGGTGGCCTCGCGCTCTGTCTCCCCTTCATCCTCCGGGCGGTCTGCCAGTAGCTCTTTAATCATGGCGGCGCGGGCCTTCGGGCGTTCCTGCGGGCGTGGGTCCGGGTGATAGCCTGCGCCTTCCCCGGTCATCTGCCAGAGCGCGGCGTCAAGCACCGCGCCTCTTAGCTCGCGCTCCTGGCGCTGGTCCTCCGTCTGGTCGTGGGGTGTGACCTCATAGCGGTTATCGCTGTACCGTGTCACCATCCAGCCTGTACGATTCACCATCACGTAAAATCTATGGGTAGCGCCTTCGGATAGTGGCCCATAATGTGACATATCCATCACGCTAATAGTGAGTATGCCGCTTTTCTGTGCGGCTTCGCTCGTATCAAAATAGCCTTCTGCCGCTGCGTAGTAGGTAGAAAGGCGTATCACCTCGTCGCGGCTCGGGGTGGCCTTGCTTCCGTTGGTCCCGTTCTCGCTCATTGGCTCTATTCCTCCTTTTGGGCCTGCCGCTGGTGTGCTGACTTCCAGCGGCGCAGCGTTCAAAAAAAATCAAAAAGGATGCTCATCTAAGTCTGCGAGTCCGTCGTCGCCAGGCTCGCTTGCGGCGCTGCTGCTCACTGCTGGGGCTGCGGGCCTGGGTGGGCGTACATCGGTAACACCTTCGGCCATTGCTCGCAAGATGTGATACTGCCCCTTAGCCCGGTCTACGGCGCTCTTGCTGGGTATGTGATGCCCTACGCGCTCACATATGGCCTCTAGGGTCAAGTAATACTCATTGTGGTAATAGGCCCTCGCGTGTCGCTGTAAGTCGTCGCCTATGATCGTAACGGGTGGGAGCTTGTAGCGGGTGGCGGCCTCGTTCAGTTTCTCAATATCAAATTTCTGGTTATAGCTGATGACGTAGCGCCCATAAAGGCCCCGTAATATGCGCCGCTCCCACACATCAGTTATAGAGGGCGCGTCTGCTAGATCGGCGTCGGTTAAGCCATTGGCGGCGCTCGCCTCCTCACCCATAGGCCGGGATGGCTTCATAAGAATGTCGTCAAACACATCGCCGGAGAGATTCACTAAGGTCACTCTAGCTATGTCGTCACGTTCGGTTAAGCCGGTGGTGTCCACCTCTAAGAATCTCACGGCGTCCGTAGCGCTCATAGCAGAGATCGCCTGCGCCCATTGTATCTGCTCCTCCGGGGGCAGGCCCGATAAACCCTTGATGGCCTGGCGTATGGGCTGCAGTTCGGCCTCTATCGCTTCCATAAGCTGATTGATAGTGTTACGCCGTATTTTGCGGGCCTGGATCTCATCTAGCCCATTGGTACGCGGCCCTGCTTCCCGCTCGGCGCTCAAGACGCCTCTAACGATCTCTACTTTCTGATCAATGTTACTCATGGTTTATTGCTCCTCCTCCTGAATGGCCTCTCCTATCAGTTCGCGCAACTCATCAAGCCCGCGTATCAGGTCGGCGGCCCGCTCTAGAAATTGATCGTATCGATCATCATTGCCGGTATGAATGCTGCGCCGCTCGCGGCCCTTTGTCCACTCCTGAGCATAGCTGCAAAAGTCCTCAAGCTCGGTGCGGTGCTCTAAGAGCCATGCTTGCCGCTCTGCGGCTGTCATGTCCCCTAGGGGCTTTCTCGGCTCCTCCTGCCTACTTGCCCTGGTGTTCTGTCTCGCATTGGTGGTACCGGTGCTCCCCACGTTGCGGCCTGGCGGGGTCCGGCTCCTGGTTCGCCTGGGTCTTCGGTGCTGCATCATGTCGTTGTAGCCTCCCTGTCCACGGTGGGCCGCTCATTCTGCTGTCCAGTACGTTACATCTCGCCCATTACGTTATCGTCCTGGCTCTCCTGGCCCTGATCGGCACCCTGGTCGTGACGGCCAGCTCCCGGTCACAGTTCCCGCCTGGCGCTCCGGGTGCTGCGGGCATCCGAGGGCGTCCATCTCCTCCGCGACATGGGCTACGCGGTCTTCCGGGGTTGCCCGCCTTCTCCTGGCAGCCCTCGCTGCAGGGTGCTGCGGGTATCCAGGGCCGTCCTTCTTCTCCGTATCCTGGTCGGCGCGGTCGTCCGGGGCCATCCGTTTACACACTCACTCCAGCGGTTCAAAAAATTCAAGCGCCGCGTCTGCGTTATCCTCTGTGTTCCCCGAGAGTCCAACGCTGCCGCTGGTGCTGCTGTGGCCTGCTGCGCTCTCATGTGCTGCCGGTGCCTGGTCGCGGTCACGACGGGCGGCGCTGCCGCTCATCTTGCCGTGGTGATGGCCGTTAGCTGCTGCTGCCACGTCTATGCTGCCCAACATGGCGGCTGATATCACACCGTCCTTGATAAGCTTGTAGTACTCGGTGATTCTGAGTGCCAACAACTTATTTACGTGATCGGGCATCTGATGCTCTGAGGCGTCCTGTTCGATCATATCGAGTACCCAGGACTCCCGCAGGATCGCCACGTTGAATACTTTGTACTTTTCGCTGTCTCTCGCCATGTTCGTACTTGCTCCTGGTGGCTCGCTGACTAGGCCGTTGTCTCCGCCTGCCGCTTGGCGTACATCCGGGCCGCGAGTGTAGCGTAGCCTACCACATTCGCACTCTCCGGGTGTTCCGGGTACTCAAGGTGTTTGATACGGCGCTTTACTGCCTCGTAAAAGTAGTAATAGCCTCCCCCGATACAGAGGACCGGCTTAAAGGTTCCTGCAACGACACCGCTATCGCCTTGCCGCCACGTGGACGCCACAAACGAGACGATATCGTCGGCGGTCGTCTTCACGGCTTCCTTGACCAGCCTCTCTAGTTCCGGCTGCTCAACATCCTGTCCACTGACTGAGATCTCCGGGTACGCTTTCTTTCTGCCTGATGCATAGGCGTACATGACTTGCCGCGCCTGGAGCAGCGAGAGGGGTAAGTTATGGTTATTCTCGAAGGCTTCCATAAAGGCGGCGGTCGCCGTCTCGACGCCTAACGGCTTCCCTTTGCAGTATTCCGTTACCGGCACCTGCCCGCGTGCAACATAGAGGTCTGTGGTGCGACCTCCGATATCGATCACCGCGCTCTCGTTGGCGCGGTTGGCGGCGTTCTTGTCGCCGTACGCGATCAAGGCTCCCGCGCCTTCCATGACCACATTGGCTACCTCAATGGTTGCGGTGCGCCACGTCTTGCCAGCATCCACCGTGAACCTATAGGTGCCGTCCAGGGCCTTCTTGATCTGCTTCCTCAGCCCTGGATTCTTGATGTACGTCTCGGCTGGCAGGCCGCCAACCACGTAGAGCCCGAACTCTTTATCCGTCAGAAGCGTCGAAGCTATGGTGAGCATTCCCCGCAAAGCATATTGAGAGGCGTACCGCTCAATGTCACCTCTGCCGTTCCAGGGGTCGCGGGATTGGGAAAGAGCTAACTCTCCTATGGCATAAGCGCCCTCCTCGCCCTCAAACTGCATCACAAAGGCGCTATTTTTATCGACCTCAACGCCTAAGCCCTTCATAGCCGCCTTATTGGTTTTTACAAAAGCCGTAGGAATACTGCGAGCGCTGGGTTGGCCTTTCACCATGATCGCGCCGTCCATTTCGGCATTGCCAAAATCATGCCCGTAAGGGTATACTTTCATTGTCGTCTGTCTCTCCCTGCTGCTATGTGACTGAACTGATACAAACACGGATACGCCGCTCACTCTGGCTGGCGCGTACTTGGAACACACTGCTACGCTACTAGTATGCTACAAGTGCTGAGATTTTCTTGAACTCATGAGTAATAACGCATAAGTGCTACACTTGTAACATACTTCTTTTACACAAGTATACGCCACGATCAAAGGCGGTGAATGGCCCGGTCAACTCTGCGAGGAGAAGTCAACCAGGCCGGGCCGATATTTTCCCCTTACTTACAAGAAAAGAACTTCCTGGTAGCCTTCTGCGTGAAGACGAGCACGATTGATGTCGAGTTGTCTTTGCATAAGCTTTAGCGCCTGATGCATGATGCGTACTCGCTGCCTCATGCATTCGTGCATCAGGCTGTGATGATGCACCCCCAGTGCGCGGGCCGTCTCCTCACAATGCTGCAAGCGATAGGTCGTCCTGTACCACACACTGGCCGCCTCCACCAGTTCGTTGGTCGCGGTTTCGAGGACGTTAATCGTCCAGGATATGCGCCCCTCCTCAGCTATATCGCCGCTACGCTCGGTGGCAAGGCGGCTTATGTCCCTATACGCCTGTACCTCCAGCATCAGTGCCTTGACAATGCTACGTGTAGCATTGAGCGCATGGATCTCGTCGGGCTGGCCTACCGATTTCGCAGCAAAGTCAATGAGCCAGAATTGACGTAGAGTGGCATGGATAGCCGGAACGACGGGTGGTCGTCGTGGCTCCTCCCAGTTGTTGCTGGTCTGCTCCTCCTCTTCACTCATGATGATCTACACTCCTTTCCTACTGGCGGTCAGTTGCGGCCCTCCTCCCTCTTGCTGCATAGCACTGATGGGCGTTGGCATCTCTACCACCAAGTTCTCTTATAGGATGACTAGCTCGGTGCTGCCCTCGCTGCGCAGCACCTTGCGATGTACCTCCATTTGCAGTTGCATGAAATAAAGTGCCCGGTGTGTGACCCGCAATCGCTGTGCCATACAAACATGAAGCAGGCTTCTTATCGTGGTGTCCATGCCTGCCGCCGCTCTCTCATCGCAACCGGCTACCCCATTTGCTACGTCCTCGCCCCAGAGCTGCGCGGCTTGCAGCAGGCTCTTGATCATATCGTTAGAGATAGCGCTGATATCAAGCGCCGCCTCGCCTCGCTTGATAGCATTAGCCAGGTGCGACTCCTCCTGCGCCTCGTACTTCCGCCTGATGGCTTCAAGTGCTCGGCTGGCCACCTCCATTACAAAGCCGATATCTTGCGTGTCTGCTGGTACGCTGGCGGCAAAGTCTAGCCAGAACCGCCGTACACTTTCCAGCGTTGACCCTTCCTCGCTATCACTTCTTAGACCACGAGAGGCAAGAGCAACATGCTCAGGATAGGTATGGGAAACACTCATTGCAGCCCATCCGTTCTGAAAGGACACCGATATAACCTCGCAAATTACTCCAGGCTCTTCCTTAAAATCCCAGAGGAGCCTATCTCCTGGTCGAATCTTGCTTACAGGAAGAGCGACATAGGCTATTCCCCCTGTGATCATATATTTACTCATCGCTACACTCGGTGGCTAGGACGTCAAAGTCAGGGTCATCATGAAAATGCATGATAAAGCCTTGCTGCCCCTTGCCCGACATTCCGCTCTGAGTTGCCCCCGGTAACAATACTCTCTATTCATGATGACTCTTTTCGCAGACGCTCACACACTATATCAATCCCTGCCAGATGTGCCTGTATCTCTTCCAGGCTGTTTTGCATCATTCGCTTTTGTAGAGGAGACTCAGTTTCTTCCTGCATCCCGCGTTCCAACTGAGCAAGCCAATACTTTATCTTTCTATAGTGGTCAAAGATGACATCATGGAACGCTCGTTCACGCTCACTCATGGCTCAATCCTTCATGCAAGCTTCAAAGCCTCATTCACGCGTCTGACCAACGCAGCGATGTCCCTATAGCCCCATTGCCCGTTTAGCTCGGCAACAGTGGTGTCCCTGATAAGCGCCTGGCACTCACAGCAAAGACCAGGGCCGGGCCGTGATCCCCTGGCACATGCACCAGGCAGATCGTCGCCTGATCAAGGGGATCGGGGTGGACCTTCGACGCCACAACGCCGATGGGCCGCTATACTCTCCATGTCGGGCTGCCGGGACAGATACCCAGTCTCCGACGCGGTAACGAAGCGCCGTCGCCAGCTCTCCCTCTTGCGGTCCTGTCCCTGGCTGGCGGCGTGGCTGGTCCTGATTTTGTTGATTCGTCGTTGTCATATCTGTGCCTTGTTTCCTCTCTCTATTCGTCGTCCTGGTTGTCATCGAATATCCCTAAGAAATATCTCCCCGCAATCTCCTTAGTACATTCGCTTCCCATGAAGCGGGCCAAAGCTGCTCAACTCGATCTTCCCAACACTGTTTGAGCCGAGCCAGCCGTTGCTGCTCCTCACAGGTCATATCCTCCTGCTCACAAACATCACACCTCAGCAGATGCTCTACCAACAATCCCCGCATATGAGAAACCATACGCCAGGCCTGCCCTGACGTTATCTCATCCATACCTGGAGCAGGCTCCTGATGCTGGTGTCCATGCCTGCCGCCTCTCATCACAGCCGGCTATGCCATTTGCTACGTCCTCACCCCAGAGCCGCGCTGCTTGCAGCAAGGCAATGATCACATCGTTATATCGCTGTTCGCGCTCCTGCGCCTCGTACTTCCGCCTGATGGCTTCAAGTGCTCGGCTGGCCACCTCCATTACAAAGCCGATATCTTGCGTGTCTGCTGGTACGCTGGCGGCAAAGTCTAGCCAGAACCGCCGTACACTTTCCAGCGTTGAC
>WNGD01003088.1_pt1 | contig 17153 bp, 18 predicted proteins | sample 5400671 | NCBI WGS metagenome assembly WNGD01 (sample SAMN13153369, study PRJNA577476) | soil metagenome | isolation source: 40 cm soil or saprolite under grassland replicate 2 | place: USA:California | collected 2016-06-15
GAGCTCGAGCGCGAGATCACAGGCTGCGAGCGCGAGCTGCGTCGGCTCGGCGCCGACCAGCGCTACCTGCCGCGCTTGCTGACGGTGCCCGGGATCGGCTGGCTGCTCGCCTCCACGATCGCCGCCGAGCTCGGCGACATCGGCCGCTTCGCCAGCCCGCGCAAGCTCGCCGGCTACAGCGCCTCTGCCCGCGCGTCTACCAATCAGGCGAACGCGACCTGCGCGGCCCGCGCTACCTGCGCTGGATCTCATGGATGGGGCCTCCCACGGCCGCGATAGGTTCGCGGCCTCGTCAAGTCCGAATCGACGAAGGAGGGCCAGAGGAGATGGTGTAGGCAGCGATCGACATTCACAAGCGGGTGTTTCAGGCGGCGGTGCTGGACGCCGAGAGCGGCCAGCTCGGTCGGGAGCGGCTACCGGCCACGCGTGAGGCGCTCGATGGCTGGGCGACGCGATGGGCGGGGAAGCTCGAGGCGGTCGCGTTCGAGGCGACGACCGGTTGGCGTTGGGTCGCGCGCGAGCTGCAGGCGCGCGGCTTCGAGGTGCGTCTTTGCGACCCGGGCGAGGCGCGCGCCCTGGGCGGCTCGAAGCGCCGGCCAAAGACCGACCGGCTCGACGCGGCCTGGCTGGCGCGGCTGTTGGCCAAGGAGATGCTGCCCGAGGCTTGGCTGCCGCCCGCCGAGATCCAGTACCTGCGCGACCGCACCCGTCTGCGCCACGCGCTCGCCCAGGACCGCAACCGCTGGGCGCAGCGCCTGCACGCACTGCTCACCCACGAGGGCTGGCCCTGCGGCCGCGGCCGGCTGTTGACCGTCTCGGGGCAACAGTGGGCATCGGCGCTTGCGTTGCCCGACCCCGCCCGCGCGAGCGTCGAGACGATGCTCACGATCATCCACGCGCTCGACGAGCAGATCGAGCTCCTCGACACGGAGCTGCGCCGGCTCGCTCGCAGCGACCCGCGCCTGCAGGCGCTCTGCGCGATCTTCGGCGTCGGCCCCGTGCTGGCGGCGCACATCCTCGCCGAGCTCGGCGCGGCGAGCCGCTTCCGCCGTGCCCGCCAGGTCGTGCGCCTCAGCGGCCTCGACCCCGTCGTCTCCGAATCAGCCAACCTGCGCCGGCGCGGCCGGCTCTCCAAGCAAAGCTCACCCGAGCTCCGCTGGGCCCTCGCCGAGGCGGCCCACCACGCCTGCCGACAAACGAGCCCCGAGCACGCTCTTTCCACGAGCGCCAAGCAGCGTCGCGGCACACAACGCGCCACGCTCACCCTCGCGCGCAAGATCGCCCGTCGCGCCGACCACGTCCTCGCCGATCTCGAGCAGGCCGCCTGACCGATCCCGTGCGAACACCGGCCCCACCAATCGAAAAGCTTGCGACGCGTTCCCACATAGCGCCTGGCACATCCGTGCTGCCCCGCGTTCGAATGAACCGTCGCAGCCCCAATCCGATCTCCTGCGCCGCTCCCGCGAGCGCCGATGTAGGGCAGGGCCACCACACTCGCACCCGAAACGTCTAACCAACCCGACCCGCTCGATTCCCGCCCTTGACTCGCCGGCCCCATCCATGTAGGGCCCTCGTCCAGGCCGCCCAACAGACTGCCCGCCGAACGGCAAGCCCCGACCGCGACCGCTACCAGCAGGTCAAGCAACGCGCCGGCGCCCAACGGCCCACCCTCACCACCGCGCGCAAGATCGCCGCCGCGTCCACCACCTCCTCCTCACCCTCGAACCCGCAGCCTGACTCTACGAACGTGATCGCCCGGCCCGATCCGACGGACACACCCTTGGACGCGCTCCTGGTTGCGCCTGGCACCTCCCGGCTGCCCTCAAGCGGAATGAGCCGTCCGAGCATCAACCCCGATCAGAGCTCCTGCGCCGCACCCGCGCGCGCCGAGATAGGGCAGGGCCACCGCGATCAACACCACCGACCGCATTACGCACCACGACCACCGCCAGCCGGAAGCGTCATTCCTTCGATATAGGGCGCAACCAGTGGCAACCGCTGGCAGGTGCGCCGGGCTTCGATGGTAGCCGGGGTCAGCACACCTGAAGGAAAGAGGGGCGAGGCCGTCAGCGGTCTCGCCCCTCGGTTGACGCTCAGGACAGAGCCCTATGACATCCACTTGACGCGACGTGACCGGGTCGAGTGGATCAGTTCATCGGTGAGATCAGACTCATGCGTTCAACTTCGCGCCCAAGGGTTGGGCGCTCTGCGCGCGGCAGCTGCTTCCAATCAACCAGAACCAGCCGCTGTTCGCGCTGCTCGGTACGACGTACGTCGGTGACGGCAAGACGACGTTCGCACTTCCGGACCTCCGCGGCCGCGTGGCTGTAGGCGCCGGCGCGAGCGCGAGCGGAACGACCTACGACCTCGGCTCGACCGGTGGCGCGGAGACAACCAAGCTGACTGTCGGGCAACTTCCGGCGCATGCGCATTCGCTCGCGGCGACGAGCAACACGGCGACGAAGGAGGACACGAGCGGCAATTTTCCGGCCAGAGGCGGATCCTACGGCACGGACCCACTACGTTCAGATGAACCCGGCGCTGATCGGCAAGCGCGGCGGCGGCCAGGCTCACGACAACCGCCAGCCGTATCTGAGCCTCGAATACATCATGGCCCTCGAAGGCATCTCTCCGTCTCAGGCGTGACGATGTGCGAACCGTAGGAGAGCGGACGGTGGCACGGGTCGAGGTTGCAGGGGACCCGATGGAATTGCGCCCCGACCGTCAATGCCCTTTTTGCGGTACGCGGCGAACCATTTGCGAGCCTAGGATGATCTGTGCCGAGATGGCCCTCCCACGATCGTCGTGGGTGGCGCGATTCGGAGGGTCGAGACGGCACTGCGGCGGAAGGAAGATCGATGCGGCTCTTTGTGGCGGATGGGCACGGGCTGACCCGTGCCGGTGTACGTTGGGCGGTTGAAAGGGACGAAGGGTTCGAGGTCGTCGGCGAGGCGAAGACGGGCGCGCAGGTTCTCGCCCGCATCTCTCAGAGCGCCCCCGACGTGGTGCTCCTCGACACCAGCTTGTCAGGGATGGACGTTCTTACGTGCCTGACGCGGATCAGGAGTAGTCAGTCGGGCGTCAGGGTAATCGTGCTGACCGACGAGCCCTCGCAGCTCATCGCAACGGTCTGCGCACACGGAGCGAGCGGGGTCATCCTGAAGTCGATCGACGCGCTCGACCTGTGCGCGGCGATTCGACAGATCCTCGAGGGTGCGATCTTCAGTCCGGTCGGGTCGTCGGCATCGGCCGATCATCCTGCCGACGCTGCCGGACTCACGCGGCGGGAACGCGAAGTTCTCGTCGCGGTCGGAATGGGCCTCTCGAACAAGGAGATCTCGAGAAAGTCCTGGGTGACCGAGCAGACGGTGAAGTTCCACCTCACTAACGTCTATCGCAAGCTCGGACTCACCAATCGCACTGCGGCTGCCCGCTGGGCGCACCAGCACGGCCTCGTCAGCCTCGCACCGGGAAAGGAGTCGGCCGAGCCGACCACCCGGTCACAGCAGTTCAGGATGGTCTCCAGCCTGTAGCCCCGCAAATACGTCAGAGCAGGGACGCGTCGCGTGGGTGGCGCGGGGCACGCCCGCGCCGCCGCTGCCGGGCGGTATCGAACGTTCCCGCCAGAGCGACGAGCGACGCGCTCACCGCGATGAGCAGGACCGGCAACTCACCCAGGTCGACGAACTGACGAAGAAGCAGCACGAGGACGGCGGAGCTCCAGACGACGATGGTGGTGATCGTCACGGCGCGCCTTGTGCGACTCCGCGCCACGCTAGAGCTTCCAGACCTTGTCGCCCGCGCGGCCGCCGGCGCCGGTGGCGTTGCGGAAGTCGACGACGACCTTGGAAGCGGACATCCGCGATGTAGCTCTCGCCCCGGTTGATCGCGCGGTCATTGGCTCGCCTCGCACAACTCGTGCTCGGGCTCGTTGAGGCCCCGATCGATCGCCCAGCGGGCCGCCTCTGTTCGATTCGAGATCCCGAGCTTCCGATAGATGTTCGTCAAGTGAAACTTCACCGTCTGCTCGGCGACCCACAGCTCGCGCGCCACCGCGCGGTTCGAGAGCCCACGCGCCACGGCGCGCATGATCTCGAGCTCCCGATCGGTGAGCCCCACGGCTTTCGCCGCCGACTCGTAGTTGATCGCAGGGAGCCCGAGCGCGTGGAAGGTCGTTCCTTGGACGGCCTGGCGGATCGCCGAGGCCAGGTCGCGTGGATCGACGGTCTTGATGACGTATCCGCACGCACCCCGTTTGAAGGCGGCCTGAATCCGATCGAGGTTCGCGCCCATCGAGCACATCACGACCTTAACCTTCGGAAACCGTTCGCGGATTCGGCTCAGGATCGAGAGGCCGTCGCCTCCCGGCATCCGCATGTCGAGCAGCACGACATCGGGATTGAGCCTCGCGACGAGCGGGATGACGTCGGCGCCGTGGTATGCCTCTCCGACGACCTCGAATGTGCCGTCGAGCTCGAGGGCTTGGCGAATCCCTTCGAGCATGAGCCGGTGATCGTCGGCGAGCAGGATGTTCATTTCGTGCTCCCTGTCCGCGCGAACAAGTTCGGATCGAGGCAGAGAAGCCTCGGAAGCGGCCGATCCGCGGTCGCCGGCTCGATCCGATCCACGAGCCAGGCTGTTCCGTGAGCGCAGATGGTCTGACCGATGAGAACCGGGTCCGGATACGAGCAGCGCTCGATGGACACGCGCCGCCCGACGGTGATTCGCTCATAGATATGCACGTCGGGTGAAGAGGGCACCGGTCGCCGCAGTCCGCCGCCGCCGGCCTCTGGATCGCACCATAGGTGCGGAGTGCGCGCGAGTTTCCTAGCTATTCGGCTAGGACTTGTCGAATCCCACGGGATCACGATGCTTTCCCGAGCTCGTAGGCGCTGTCCTCGACGAGGCCGTGGGTGAAAGTCCACCGCGCTGCCTCCGTGCGATTCGCGACACCGAGCTTTCGATAGATGTTGGTCAGGTGGAACTTGACCGTCTGCTCGGTGATCCAGAGATCGGAGGCGATCGCGGAGTTGGACAGGCCTCGGGCGACCGCCTTGATGATCGTCAGCTCCCGGTCCGTCAGGCCTTCGGCCTGCGCGGTCCGGTCACGATCGGCGTTCGGCTGGGCGAGCGACTCGGAGCCGGCTCCCTCGAGAGCGCGCGTGATCGAAGACCCGAGCTCGCCTGGGTCGATGCTCTTGAAGATGTAGCCGCACGCACCGCGCTCGAACGCGCCCTGCACGCGTGCAGGCTCCTCGTCCACTGAGACGATGACCACCTTGACCTCCGGATGGCGCTGGCGCACTCGGTCGAGGCAGCTGAAGCCGTCCACACCGGGCATTCGCAGGTCGAGGATCACGACGTCGGGCGATGACCGCCCGACGAGGGGGAGGACCTCCGCCCCCGTCGACGCCTCGGCCACCACCTCGAAGCCGCCGTGGCGTTCGAGGATGCGCCGCATCCCCATCCGCACGAGCGGATGATCGTCCGCAAGCAATACCCTCACCGCAGTTCCCCTCTCCCCTGGCGCCGGAAATTCGTCCCTGGCGTCCGAACGCACCGTAGGCGTGACCCTCGCCCGATACTCCGGACAGAGGTCCTGGATGGACCACGACTAAGGACCTAGACCTTCACCCCGATTGTGTCGCGAGCCTCGCGGGGGACATCGGTTGGATCGAGACGCAGTTGCGGCCCGCGCTCTTGGCCCGATAGAGGGCCTTGTCGGCCGCGGAGAGGAGCTCACGGGCGCTCGTCTCGCCGCGGGCGACGGCTCCGACACCGAAGCTCGAGGTGAGGACGAGCCTCGTTCCATCGGGCGCGAACACGCGGAGCTCAGCGGTCGCGGCGCGGATGCGCTCGGCGAGACCGGCGGCGCCGCTCGGATCCGATTCCGGCAGCAGGATCCCGAACTCGTCCCCGCCGAGGCGCCCGACGGTGTCGAGGCCTCGCACGTGGCCGCGCAGCACGTCGGCGAACGCTTCCAGCGCACGGTCGCCCGTGGCGTGGCCGAACGCGTCGTTGATGTCCTTGAAGCGGTCGAGGTCGGTGGCGAGCACGGCGAGCGGAGTGCCGTAGCGGCGTGAGCGGTCGAACTCCTGCGCGAGGCGCTCGAGGAAACTCCAACGATTTGCCAGGTCCGTCAGCTCGTCCGTCGTCGCCCGCTTCTGCGCCGCACCATGACGCCGCACGTTGTCGATCGCGACCGCAGTCCGGGCGGCCAGCAGCCGGGCGCGCTCGGCGGCCGCGGGAGAGAGACCACCCGCACTGCCGCTCAGCTCGACCCACAGCTCAGATCCGGGCTCGCGCGACGGAATGGGCAGACGGAGGCCGAGCGGGTGCGTGACGGTTCCGATCCTCGCGACGACCGCGTCGTCGGCGCGAACGTGCCCCGCCCGAGCGCCTGTCGTCGCCACCACCGCCTGGAGGACGAGCGCCAGGAGTCGCTCTGGATCGTGTGTCGCTTCGAGCACGTCACCGAGCGCGCGCGCCGGATCGGCACCAGCGCTCGCGCGCCGCGACCTGCGCGCGAAACGCGCCAGGCCCAGAGCCGCGGCAGCCGGCGAGATGCGAGCGAGCGCGAGCAGCGGTGCCCCGACCATTGCCCCACGATCCCCGATAGACACCCCGCCCGCGCTAGACGTATAGCCAGGGAATCCCCGGATGAGCGGCCGGGACGTGTGCGACACTGGCGCTCGATGTTCGGCGCGCCCGAGGCGCAAGACACGTCCCGAGGGGACGACCTCGTCGACGAGTCGAAGCGGCTCACGGCGAGACTTCCGGAGGAGCTCGCGGAGGTCCGTGAGATGCTGGTCAGGCTCGGGAACGAGCTCGAGGCGGCACATCAGCGCGTCGTGCTGTTCGGTCTCGACCTTCACGACAGCGCGCTGCAGGACATCGTCGCTCTCGGCACGGACGCCCACCTCTTCAAAGAACAGCTCGCGAGGGCGCTCGAGGGACACCCGGATGCCGGCAGGCTCCTCGGGCGCATCGACGACCTGCTCGCGCGGCTCGGCATCGTCGACGTCAACCTGCGGAACCTTGCACTCGCGGCCGAGTCGTCCGGGCTCCTCCAACGCCCGCTGGTCGAGACGCTCCGGGAGACCGTCGAGGGATTCGACGGCGAGGACTGCCGCGTCAGCGTTACGGGGGCCGAGCATCTCGACGACGGCGATCTCTCCGAGTCGCAGCGCATCGCGGTCGTCCGCTTCGTCCAGTCGGCGCTCTCCAACATTGCGCAGCACAGTCGCGCGACGCAGGCCTCGGTCGACGTGCGGCGCATCGGCGACACCGTCGAGGTCGACGTCGTCGACAATGGGACCGGGTTCGACGTCGACTCGACGATGCGCCGCGCTGCGGAGGCCGGGCGTCTCGGGCTCGTCGGCATGCGCGAGCGGATCCGCGCGCTCGGCGGCGAGCTGAGCCTCGAGAGCCGGCCCGGCGGCCCGACGCGCATCCGCGCGCGCTTCGGCGTCGGCTCTCAGGCCGACACCTAGCCGCGCTTCCGGCACCTAGACCATGGTCGCGCCACGACTGGCCGTCGGCCCGCTTTCGGTCTCGCACGCCGGGACTACGTTCCAATCACGTCACCCCCGTCCCGACGAATCGATCCGAGCGGACTGCGAACGGGCGGCGAGAGGGAGCGAAATGTCGAGAACGAAGCACGCTGCCGCCGTTCTGATCGCGTGCAAGGACGGCGAGAAGACAATCGGGGACGCGGTCCGCTCCGCGGCAGGCCAGGCGGACGTGTACGTCGTCTCCGACGGCTCGACAGACGGAACGGTCGAAGCGGCGGCCGCGGCCGGCGCGCGCGTGCTCGTGCGCGACCACAGCGGCGGCAAGCCGGACGCGCTCCGGGCCGGGATCGGCGCATTCAGTCTCGCGGCGCGCTACCGCTATATCGCGGTCCTCGACGACGACACGACGCTCGAGCCGCAGTACGTCGAGAAGGTCGTCGACGCGATGGAACGCGACCCCGGCATCGCCGCGGCGTCGGGCCGGATCGACTCTGTGTGGGACCACCAGCGGCGATGGAACCCATTCGTCGCCATGCGGGCGTTCATGTACTGGTCGTACCAGGTGACCGTAAAGCGCGGGCAGAACGCGCTTCGGGTGGTCAACGTCATCTGCGGCGCGAACAGCGTGTTCCGCGCCGACGTCTTCGAACAGCTGATCCGCGACGACGCGCCGTACGCGATCGACGACATGTACTGGCTCGCCGAGATCATCAGGCGCCGGCTGGGGCGGATCGCGTATGTCCACCGCGCGCGGTCGTGGACGATCGACCCTCACACCTTGCGCGACTGGTACCGGCAGACGGTTCGCTGGTCCTGGGGACAGTTCCAGTCGATCCGCGGCCACCGCCTCGGCGTCCCGGTCCAGCGCAACGCCGACAAACGGCTCCGATTCTCCTGGTTCGACGCCGCGTACCTGGCGCTGCTTCTCGACTGGCTCCCGTACATGCTCGAGCCGTTGCTCCTGCCGCCGATCGCGTACTTCTTCCGCGGTCTCGTCGACCCGATCTGGTTCTTCGTCTACTACTTTGCGATGAGCACGGCGTGGATCGCGATCGGCGCGTGCGCGTTGCGGAAGCCGCGACTCGTCCTCCTCGTCCCGGCGATCCTCGTCCTCGATCTCGTCTACCGGTTCACGATGCTGCACGCGTTCGTCAAGACGCTGCTGCAGCCGCGGATCGAGGTCTGCAAGTGGGACTCGCCGACGCGCTTCCAAGTCGGGGAGCGCTGACAATGGCCAACTGGTCTCCCACGACGCTGCCCGCGTCCGCGACTCCCGGGCCCTCGGCGGCCGTCAAGCAGGCCGCGGCGGAGCTCTCCTCCATTTTGCTTCGTGCCGTCCAAGTCAATCCAGCAACCACGAAGGAGCACTTCAAGTGAAGGTCCTGATCACTGGGGGCGCCGGCTTCATCGGCTCGCACCTCTCGGAGTATCTGCTCGCCGAAGGCGACGAGATCTTCGTCCTCGACGACCTCTCGACGGGCTCGTACGAGAACGTCTCCCACCTCCTGGACAACCCGCGGTTCCACCTCGTGGTCGACAGCGTCCTCCACCCAGCCGTCGTCAACGAGCTGGTCCACAAGGCGGACGTCGTGTACCACCTGGCGGCGGCTGTCGGCGTCAAGACGATCGTCGAGCAGCCGGTTCGCACGCTCCGCGTCAACCTCGGCGGCACCGAGACGGTGCTTGACGCCTGTTGCAAGTTCGACAAGCCGGTGCTCGTGGCCTCGACGTCCGAGGTCTACGGCGACCACCGGTCCGAGGAGCCGCTGCGGGAGACTTCGCGGCGCGTCTACGGCGCGACCACACAGAAGCGCTGGGCCTACGCGGACTCGAAGGCGATGGACGAGTTCCTCGCGCTCGCGCATCACGAAGAGGCCGATCTCTCGACGGTGATCGTGCGCCTCTTCAACACGGTCGGCCCGCGGCAGACCGGGATGTACGGCATGGTCATCCCGCGCTTCGTCGAGCGTGCGCTCGCGGGCGATCCGATCGAGATCTACGGCGACGGCGAACAAACCCGGTGCTTCTGCCACGTGCAGGACACGATCCGGGCGCTGCGGGACCTGATGACGGACATCAACCGCACGTCGGGCGAGATCTTCAACGTCGGCGCCAACAACCAGACCTCGATCCTCGGCCTCGCGGAGCGGATCAACGAGGTGACCGGATCGAGCTCGCCGACCGTCCACATCCCGTTCAATGAGGTCTACGGCACCGGGATCGAGGACATGCTCCACCGCGTTCCGTGTACCGACAAGATCCGCAAGACCATCGGCTGGATCCCGGCGCACTCGCTCGAAGGCATCCTCGGCGACGTCATCGCGGGACAGCGGAGCGAAGCGGCGATCGCGGCATGAGAGCGAGACTGGTAGCGTTGCTCGTCGCCCTCGGCACGGCCGTCTTCGCGGCCGCGCCGGCAGGCGCAGCAATCGACGCGTCGATCTCGAGCCCGGGAGCGGGCGCACACTCGCTCTCGGGGTCGCTTCGGTGACGATCGCCGCGTCGGCGGATTCGGGTATCTACGGCGTCCAGTTCTACGTCGACGGCCAGCCGTACGGCATGCTGAACACGTCTCGTCCACGAGTTGGGACACGACGGCAGGCGCGAGCGGCGCGCACACCGTTTCGGCAACGATCAGCGACGGGCGAGGCAAGACCGCGAGCTCGAGCTCCCAGGTGACGGTGGACAACCAGGGCGCCCAGCACGTCGATCGTCACGCCGGCGTCCGGGCCATTCGCGAGCGGGACGCTGGCTGTGAGGGCGAACGCGTCTGACGCGTTCGGCATCGCCTCGGTGCAGTTTGACATCGACGGCGCGAACTTCGGTGTGCCGGTGACGAGGCCCGACTCGGCCACCTTCAGCTACTCGGCTTCGCTCGATGTCTCGGGCTTCGCAGCTGAAGCACATCAGCTGCAGGCGACGGCGACCGACATCGTCGGCAACAAGATCCCGACGGCCGCGCGCTCGTTCAACGTCGGCGCCGCGCCGCCGACGATCAGCCTCGTCGTTCCGCCGGGGACAGTCGGCTCGCTGAGCGGCTTCGGACGCCGTAACCGCTTCGAGGTGCACACCAACACGACGATCGCACAGTTCGCCGCGGCTCCGTTGAGCGGCGCGCCACCGCCGTTTGGCTCTACGCGACTGGGGCACGAAGCGGCAATAGGCGAGCGACCTCGGACACCTATGGGTGATCTGAAACGCCCTCACGAGCCGGCGAAACAGAGGGGTGGCAGGTAGTGGAGAAGCGTAGTCCACTCGAAGTGCGACGCGTCGTCGAGAGCGGTCGACCGCAGATCTTCGTTCCGTGTCCGGTGTGTTCGGCACCAGTCGAGCTCCCCGCACCACCGGAGCGCCTCCCCCGGCGTCTGCAATGCGAGACGTGCTCAACGGTCCTCGTGCGCTAGTCGCCTCGCACGCAACTCGCTCCAGGAACGTCTAGCCCGATCTGCACCGATCGCGGTCGGAGCGCCGTCTGCGATGAGGCAAGGTGACTGCATGCCCGGTTTGCCTTGCCGATTTCCACACAGTCGTCGGCAACGCGGCCGGGCTGTTCGAGGCTTGCGGCTTGAGCCTGCGGCGGTGTCGACTACCCCAAATCGACGCGCCGCAGCGGACGGGCCTGGAACTTCGGCGCGGACCTGGTGTGGTGCGCGACGGACGACCCCGGACTCGGCGCACCTCGACGCGCCGAGCTCGATGTCTGTCACGCCGCTCACCTAGGAAGCGGTCGCACCGCAAGCCGCGCCGGCGAAAATCCCTCCGCCGGCGCGGCACGTCCGCGCTCGCACATCTGGCTCAAGTCGGAGGAGGAAAGCGCCGATGAGTGCCGCACGGAGAGACCGTGCGGGCGCAGCGACTTCACAGGCGACACCTTCGGCAGTCGATCACGCGGATCTCGTCCGTCGCCGCGATCGCCGTGTCGGCGCTCGCACTCGCCGCCGGAGCCTCGGGCGAAGCTAGCCGCGGCGCGGCGACCGGCCTCGTTGTGTGGGGCCACGGCTTCGGCCACGGCATCGGCCTGTCCCAGTGGGGCGCGGAAGGGCGCTCGGAGGCGGGCCAGAGCTTCCAGGAGATCCTCTCGTTCTACTACCCCGGCGCGACGCTCGGGTCGACCGGCGACCGATCGGTGCGCGTGCTCCTGAGTGAGGCGAACGGGTTCCGTGTGGGCTCCGACGCGCCGTTCACCGCGACCGATGCGGACGGGCGCCGGATCGAGTTCGAGCCGGGACTCGTCCGGGTGACATCCGGACGCCTCGGCGAGCGGTTGGTGTCGCTGCCGCTGCGCCTGTCGCCAGGCGGCGCACCGCTTCAGCTCGGCGGCACCCGCTACCGCGGCACGCTGACGTTCACCGCGGCGGACGGAGGTGCCGTGCGCGCGGTCAACACCCTCGACCTCGAGCTGTACGTCCGCGCCGTCGTGTCGTCCGAGTGCCCCGGGACGTTCGGACAGGCGGCGCTCAGCGCGCAGGCCGTGGCGTCGCGCTCGTACGCGCTCGCCAACCTTCATCCCGAGCGCGACTTCGACCTCTATCCGGACGACCGTTCGCAGAACTACCACGGTATGCGCCGCGAGCTTCCGGGCGCGACCGCCGCCACACTCGCCACGCGCGGGAGCGTGCTTGTCTACAAGGGCTCAGTCGCCGACACTCTCTTCTCCGCCTCGAACGGCGGCGTGACGAACGACGGCGAGGACTCCTGGGGGCCGACGCGGCTGCCGTTCGTCGCCTCCCGTCCGGATCCGTTCGACACGAACGGGCCCGCCGCCGAGTGGGGACCCGTCAGGCTGACGATCCAGCGCATCCGCGACGCGCTTCCGGTCGTTCCGGCCGACCTCGCCGGAATCACTCTCGTGCGCAACGCGGCCGGCCGTGCAAGCGCGGTCCGCTTCGTCGCGCTCGACGGCTCCCACGTGGACGTCCCCGGCTATCAGTTCCAGCAGCGGCTCGGCCTGCGCTCGACGTACTTCACGATGGCCGCAGCCTTCGGTCCGGCGCTCGTTCAGGCGTCCGAGCTCTCCACCACCTGACGTTTCAAGGGCCAGTCGACCTGACGCGTCGTCACGAGGGTCGTCCACGGCCCCGCCGGGACGTCCCGTCGCTCGACGAAGGCAGCGCCGGACTGACGTCCATGCCGGCGTTCCGCGCCCGGCGGCTCCGTGGACGCGGTCGTTCGCACCGAAGACGTAGGTGGCGTCGTCGTACACGTACGGCCCGAGTCGTCAATCTGTCCGTAGCACGTCATCCTTCCGTCCCCCGACGCGGCGCCAAACCTTCACCCAGCGGTTCTCGAGCAGCCGTAGTGCCCGCGCCACCGGTCGTCCCACGCAGAGATTGCGTTGTTCCCACTCGAGCCGTTGCCCTGCGGCTCGCCAATCCAGAAGACCGTCGCCGTGACGTTCGTGTGCACCGGCTAGCGAATCGGCCGCTCGCCGCCGCGCTCGCAATGGACGCCGTCGCGAGGACGACGATCGCCGCGGCCGCCGCCTGCATAAGGCGCTCCACGAGGCCGATTCTGCCGGCCGGCTCCTTTGAGATGACACATCGAGGGTCGGGCTCCGACCAACCGAAGGGCTAGGGGGGATCGCAGGCGACGAGACGACAATCGGAGCAAGCCGCGTCTCACGACGCGTGACTCTGCGGAAGGAGGTAAGCATGAGCGGACAGGTAGGCGGCCAGATCCGCGCGCTGCCGTTCACCGGCTTCGCGACGCTGCCGATGCTCGTCCTCGGCGCCGTACTCAGCGCGGTTGGTGTGCTGCTGACGTTGCTCAAGTCCAAGAGCGTCAACGGGTAGCCGACGGATGATTCGTAAGGTCGGAATCGCGCTGGCGGGGCTCGGGCTGGTCGTGGTCGCCTGGGCCGGAGTGACGATTGTCTGGGGCGACCCGGTGACGTCGCTCTACACGCGCCACGAGCAGCACACGCTTTCCAGGCGACTCGACACGCTCGAGCGGCGGTGGGCGGTGAAGGTGGAGAGGTCGCCTTCGCCTACCCCCGCACCGAGCCCGGAGCTCGATCTCGCGAATCGGTTGAAGCGCAGCGCCGTCCGCTTCCGCCGGAAGCTCGCGGAGGGCGAGCCAATCGGGCGGATCCTCATCCCGCGGATCGGACTGCACATGGTGGTCGTCGAGGGAACCTCGACGGACGACCTCGACAAGGGCCCCGGCCACTACAATGCCGCGTCCGGGGCGGCGACAACGTTGCCCGGGATGGGCGGCGTCGTCGCGATCGCGGGGCATCGCACGACCTATGCGCATCCGTTCCGGCACATCGACGAGCTCAGCTCGGGCGACAACATCTACCTGCAGATGCCGTACGGCACGTTCCGCTACCGCGTCTACTTCCACAAGATCGTGTCGAACACCGACTGGTCGATCCTGCGCGGCCGGAGCTACGAGAAGCTCGTTCTCAGCGCGTGCCATCCGCTCTACTCCGCAACGCACCGCTGGGTCGTGTTCGCGCGGCTGCAGGGCGAGGCTCGACCGCATAGCACCGGGAGAGCGACTAGTTCACGCCGAAGTCGATCGTGATGATCGTCGCGGCGCCGCCGCCGTAGACACGCGGCGCAGACGAGACACGCAGCACGTCGACGCCGATCTCGCGCCACACCGGGTTGAGCAGGACGGTCCGGTGCGACGGCGAGCGCAACCACCGCCGGACGGTCGTCCAGGCGAGGACGGCAGTCGAGTCCCAGAGGATGGTCTCGCCGACGAGCGACCCCGAGCATCGCGGGCCGCATTGCTGTTCACGCGGAGCCTATTCCATGCATCGGCGGACGGCGCGAGGGAGCTCGCGGGCGCAGGCTCACCCCCTGCGGGCCGAGCCTGGACGGCGGCTCGACCTATGCCATCGTTCAGCGCGGGCTGCGCACGAGCTGTCTATCGTCGTTGGAGTGCAGACTCCCGCTTCCTTGGCGACGCTGTCGAAGCAGATCGGCCGGCTCGTGCGCTCGGCGCCGCCGCCTTCCGAGCGACGGCGTGTCGACCGGCGGGCCGCCGACCGGCGAACGCCCCGTTACGGGCCGGTCGGCCGTCTCTGGGGCGCCGACCGCCGCTGGCACGGCGACCGGCGCAGCGGTCAGGACCGCAGGCGCGCGGGCACGAAGCTCTCCGCGTAGCCCAACCGACCGCGGGTCGTGGCGCAGTTAGACCTCCGCCAGTGCTCCGACGAGGTCGCTCGCCTAGACCCTGACAGATGCGTTCTACGCACTTGTCACTCGACGGATCCAGCTGCTGCGACGAGTCTCGAGACCCCGGGCGTCCAGGCGGAGGTCAACGAATGAAGGATTCTCGAAGAAGGTCTGCCTCTTCATGAACGGCTCGCCGATCTACTACGAGGACAACGCAACCGGCTCGTTCGTCCTCGTCGAAACCGTCGTGGACACGACCTCCGGCCCCGCGTCCGAATGCACCGGCTCCGGCGCCCCGGCGCGCGCAACGTCACGGTGACGAACAGGTACCGTGACCTGGACGGCTTGCTTCACCGTCACGCCGCGCCGAACATCACCTCGCCGAGCACGTTCAACAAGCGCTCGATCGCCCGCGGCACGACGTCTGTCTTCACGGTGACGGGCTCGGACTTCCAGAGCGGAATGACCGCGTGGATCGACGGACAGCGACTACACGGTGAACTCCGTCACCTTCGTCGACTCGCCATACCAGGCTGAGCCACCGCATGGTTCGCAAAGTCCGCTGCTAGTGAGGGCAGGATTTACTCCCTCAAACGGTTGTCGCAAATTGCCCCTATCGGGTGGCGCAGACTTGCGCGGACGGGACCAAGATCTACTCGACTGGTAAGGATTCTCTTGGACCACTGCGCCCGGCACGCCTGCGGAGGTCAGAGTCTCCTAGCACCAGGATTGATCTCAGAAGGGGTGTGGTACCGCACCCCCTTCTGCTTTCCGATTTCGAGTTGAACGCGCGAGCACGGCGTGGGGTTCGCAAACTCACGCGGCTTCGTATTCGTGGATGAGGCCGCCGAGCCGGTCGCGGCGGTGTAGACGCTCGATCGTCGTGAGCGGGGTCGGCTCTCGGCCGCTTGGGGGAAGTAGGCGCAGTGCGCGATGCGGCCTGTGCTCGTTGTAGTGGCGGCGGTACAGGCGCAGCACGTGTTCGAGGTGGCGTTGGCCGAGGATAAGGATGCGGTCGAGGCACTCAGCGCGGACGGTGCGTACCCAGCGTTCGGCGTAGGCGTTTGCGTTCGGCGCCTGCACCGGGGTGCGGATGACTCTGATGCCTTCGGTTCGGAAGACCTCGTCAAAGGCGTGGCTGAACTTCGTGTCGCGGTCGTGGATCAGGAACCGGAACCGGTGCTGCTCGCTGAGCTCCATGATCAGGTTGCGGGCTTGCTGGCCAACCCATGCACCGTCCGGGTTGGTCGTGCACGCGAGGTACTCGATCCGCCTGGTTGCGAGCGAGATGAAGAAGAGGACATAGATCCGTTGCAGCAACGCGGTCTCGACCGTGAGGAAGTCGCAGGCGAGCATGCTGCCGGCCTGCGCGCGCAGAAACGCCCGCCACGAAGATGGCCCTCGCTGCGGTGCCGGCGCGAGTCCTGCTTCGAGCAACACCTTCCGCACCGTCGTCGCCGAGACGCCGATCCCAAGACCTTTGAGCTCGCCAACGATCCGCTTGTACCCCCAGTGCGCGTTCTCGCGAGCGAGGCGCAGAATCAGCTCGCGCAGGGAGTGTTCAAGCGGCGGCCGTCCCGGCCGCCTATGCGGATAGGTCCAACGGCGGGTGACCAGTTGGCGGTGCCAGCGCAACACCGTCTCCGGCTTCACGGACAAGCCGGCCCAGGCCGGTCTGGAGAGCGGACGCATGAGCGCTGCGAACAAGGTCCGGTCGGCCGGCGTCAGTCTCGCCCGTCCCGTCTGACGACGTAAGATCGCCAGTTCGTGCCGCAACAGCAGCAGCTCCAGCTCGTTCGAGCGGCGCGGCCGCGCCAGGAGCCACATGAAAGCAAACAGGTTCCGGACCACGAGATACACAAGCGACCAGAGCAAACAGACCCTCCCGCAGAGCACAAACGACAGGACCAGGCGAACCTACCCGGCTCCGACCGCCGCGAGGGTGTCACGGACAAGTTTGCGAACCCTACGTCATGTACTTCGGCATGTTCGGCTCGATCTTCCTGCTGGCGCAGTTCTTCCAGACGGTGCAGGGCTACTCGCCGTTCGGCTCCGGCCTGCGCTTCCTGCCCTGGACGCTTGCGCCGATGTTCATCGCGCCACTCGCCGGAGCACTCTCGGACAAGATCCCGGCAAAGAACCTGATCGGCGTCGGCCTCGCGATGCAGGCGGGCGCGCTCGCCTGGATGGCGTCGGTGACGACACCCACCACGCCGTACTCGGAGCTGATCGGCCCGTTCATCGTCGCCGGCGTCGGCATGGCGCTCTTCTTCGCGCCGGTGGCAAACCTCGTTCTCTCGGCGGTGCGGCCGGAGGAGGAGGGCAAGTCGTCCGGCGCCAACAACGCGATCCGCGAGCTGGGCGGCGTGTTCGGCGTGGCGGTGCTCGCCTCGATCTTCGCCCACGTCGGCGGCTACCGCACGGGCCAGAGCTTCGCCGACGGGATGCACCCGGCCCTCTTCATCGGCGCCGGGGTCGTCGCCCTCGGAGCGCTCGCCGCGTTCATGATCCC
>WNGD01003667.1_pt1 | contig 17139 bp, 13 predicted proteins | sample 5400671 | NCBI WGS metagenome assembly WNGD01 (sample SAMN13153369, study PRJNA577476) | soil metagenome | isolation source: 40 cm soil or saprolite under grassland replicate 2 | place: USA:California | collected 2016-06-15
CGAGACCCAGCCGGCCCCCATGTTCGGAATGATCGAGGGAATCGAGAACGGATTGACGCGGTCCGGCCCGCGCTCCTTCAAAACGTCGTAGCAGTCCTGGAAGGACTTGAGACCGCCGATGCCGGTCGCGATCGAAGCGCCGACCCGCTCTTCCTGGTCGGCGATCTCGATACCCGAGTCCTGTTCTGCCTGGCGCGCGCTCGCGAGAATCATCTGCGCGAACCGGTCCATCCGGCGCGCCCGCTTGCGGTCGATCCAGGTCGTCGGATCGAAATCCTTCAGCTCGCACGCGAAGTGAACGCCGAAGCCCGCGTGATCGAAAGCCGTGATCTCTGCCGCGCCCGACTCGCCGGCAACAAGCGACTGCCAGGACGACTCGACGTCGTTCCCGAGCGGGGAAACCATGCCAAGGCCCGTGATCACCACGCGCCGGCGGCCGTTGAGCGAAAAGTTGCTACTCACATTCCTAGCCCGCCGTCGACGAGCAACACCTCCCCCGCGGCCCAGCGGAGTGTTCTGCAGCATCAGAGCGCGCATTTCCTCCGAGATCTCGTCCGTCAGCCGGCTCGTGATGTAGCCCGGAGCGACGACGTTCGCGCGAACCCCGCGGCTCCCCAGCTCGCGCGCGAGCGCCTTCGTGAAGCCGATGACCCCGGCCTTTGATGCCGCGTAGTTCGTCTGCCCGGGGTTGCCGTGCAGCCCAACAACGCTCGAGACGTTGACGATTGACCCGGCTCGCCGCTTCATCATCGGCCGAGCCGCCGCGCGGCAGGTGTAGAACACCGACGAAAGGTTCGTCTCGATCACGTCGCGCCAGTCCTCGTCCGGCATTCGCGCGAGCAGACCGTCCCGCGTGACGCCCGCGTTGTTGACCAGGATCTCGAGGTCGCCGACCTCGCCGACAAGCCGCGCTGCCTCCTCCGCATTCGAAACGTCGGCTTGCAGGGCCCGCCCCCCGGCCTCGCCGGCGACAGCCTCTGCCTCATCCTCCCCCGAGCGGTAGCAGACAACGACCGACGCGCCGGCCCGCGCCAGCTCGAGGGCGATGGCACGGCCGATTCCTCGCGACCCCCCGGTGACGAGCGCGTTCTTTCCTTCGAGCGAAGCGAACCCGGGCACTCAGGTGGTCGCGAGCTCGTCCTCGAGCTTCTTCAAGCCGGCCAGGTTGTTGACCGGGATCGCCTTTGCGCTCTTGTCGATCCGTCGCAGTAAACCGGAGAGCACATTGCCGGGCCCGACCTCCACGAATGTCCTCACGCCCTCGCGCGCGAGCTCGCTCGCCGCCTGCGTGAACTTGACCGGCGCGGTCAGCTGCTCGACGAGCAGGCCCGCCATGCGATGAGCCGGCTCGATCCTGGCGGTCACGGTCGACATGAACGGCGCCGTCGGCTCATGGAACTTGATCCGGTCGACCGCCGGCTTCAACCGCTCCGCGGCATGCGCGACGAGCGGGCTGTGGAAGGCGCCGGAGACGCGCAGCTTGACCGCGCGCCGCGCCCCTTCGTCCACCGCCTGGTCGCAGCATTCGTCGACAGCCGGATTCTCGCCCGAGACGACTATCTGGCCGGGACAGTTGTAGTTCGCGGGCCAGACCCCGATGATCTGGCGGCAAAGCCGTTCGACGACCGGGTCGTCGAGGCCGAGAATCGCCGCCATCGAGCCGGGCCGCTCGCGGGCGGCCTCCGCCATTGCGAGCCCGCGCTCGCGAACAAGTACCAGCGCTTCTTCGGTCGAGAGCGCGTTCGCCGCGGCAAGTGCTGCGAACTCCCCGACGGAATGGCCGACGACGTAGTCCGGCTCGATCCCGCGCGCCTTCAGCGCGGCGAGGACGGCTAGGCTGGTCGCCACGAGCGCCGGTTGCTGGACTGCGGTATCGACGAGCTCGTCCTCCGGGCCGTCGAAGCAGAGGTGCTGAAGGTCGAGGCCGGAGGCCTCGCTACCGACGCGGAAGACCTCCATCGCTTCCGGAAATGCCTCCGCGATCTCGCGGCCCATGCCGGCTTCGAGGGACCCCTGCCCCGGGAAACAGAATGCAATGGGACCTCTCATCTCTCTAACGTCCCCTCCGAGCGGTGGACCGCGAGCTATGTCGCATCGCGAGATCTTCATCCAAACTGGACGCGTAGCGTGTGGTCATGCAGTCCTCCCGTTCGCCGTCCATTCGATCAAACCTGAGCCCCACGTGAGGCCGGCACCCATGCCCGTCATCAGCACGAGAGCACCGTCGCGCAACCGTCCGTCGGCCTGCGCATCGGCCAGAGCAAGCGGAATCGAGCCTGACGACGTGTTGCCGTAACGCTCGACGTTGATCACGATTTTCTCCCGCGGAATTCCTAGTTTTTCGGCGGCGTGGTCGATAATCCTGACGTTTGCTTGGTGCGGTATGTACACGTCGACGTCGTCGACGGTCTTCCCGCATTCAGCGAGCACCTTCTCCGCCTAGCTGACGAGCACGCGGGTCGCGAACTTGAAAACCTCGCGTCCGTTCATCTGGACGAAGTGTTTTCGCTCGGCAACCGTTTGCGCGGACGCGGGCGCGCGCGACCCTCCGGCCGGCAGGTAGAGCTCTGCCCCGCCCGACCCGTCGGCGCCGAGCTCGAAGCCGAGAAAACCGCCTTCGGAGACGCGCTCGACCACGACGGCTCCGGCGCCGTCGCCGAAGAGCACGGCCGTGCCACGGTCGCTCCAGTCGAGGATTCGCGAGAGTACGTCGCCCCCGACGACGAGCGCGTGTCTCGAGAGTCCAGCAGCGACCATCCCGTAGCCCTGGGCGACGGCGTACATGAAGCCGGTGCAGCCGGCCGAGAGGTCGTAGGCTGCCGCGTCCGGCGCACCGAGCTCGTCCGCGATGATCGCGCCCGCGGACGGAAAAGACATGTCCGGCGTTACGGTCGCGACTATGACGAGGTCGATCGTCCCGGCATCGAGACCGGCCTGCTCGAGCGCGTCGCGTGCTGCCGGCAGCGCCAGGTCGGAAAGCGCCTGGTCATCGGCCGCGACCCGCCGTTCGCGGATGCCGGTCCGCTCGACAATCCACTCGTCCGAGGTGTCCATCATCTTCGAGAGATCGTCGTTCGTGACCACGTGGTCGGGGGCATACGCGCCGATGCCCGTGATCGAGATCGCGCCGTTCGCCTTCCCGATCACGATTGCTCCACCGCGAAGGTCAGCGTTCCGCGGGCGGCGAGCTGTCCGTCAACGGTGGCGCGCGCCTTGCCCTTGCCGATCGGGCCGCGCACCTGCTCGAGCGTGCACTCGAGCTGAAGCTCGTCACCTGGCTCGACGATCCGCTTGAACCGGGTGTCGTCGATCCCGGCGAAGAGTGCAAGCCGGCCCCGGTTCTCCTCCTCCGAAAGCACCGCGACCGCACCCGTCTGGGCCATCGCCTCGACGATCAACACGCCGGGCATCACCGGCCGGCCCGGAAAGTGTCCGCGGAGATACCACTCGTCTTCCCGCACCCGCTTGAGCGCGACCACACGCTCGCCGGGCACGAGCTCGAGGACCTCGTCGATCAGGAGAAAGGGCTCGCGATGCGGCAAGATCGCCTCGATTCCGGCTCGGTCGAGGGGTAGCGCAATTGTCACGCCACGTCGCGCTTCAGCCGTGTGCGCAACCCTGCGCGTGCGCGATGTGCGTAGCACTTCGCCGTTCCGACAGGCATGTCCACGGCCTCGGCGATCTCCGCGAACGAGAAATCGAGCGCATCCTTCAGCACGACGACCTTGGCCTGTTCGGGCGAGATCCCGGCGAGTCCGCCTGCCAGCTCCGAGCGGAGCTCGGCGAGACCAGCCTCGCGCGCCGGATCGGCGTCGTCGGCGACGCGCTCGTCCTCGTGAAGCGGCTCGCAACGGCGCACACGCTGGCGCGCGGCGACGTCCCGGCAAGTGTTGACCACGAGCCGGTGGAGCCAGGTCGAGAACTGCGAGTCGCCCCGGAACTGGCCGATTCGAACGCACAGCTTCGCGAGAGCTTCCTGGGAGGCATCGCGGGCATCCTCGGGGTCGGCGAGCAGATGGCCGGCGAGGCGCTCGACCTTCGGCGCGTGTCGCTCGCAAAGCGCTTCGAGCGCTCGCTTGTCGCCGTCTTTTGCTCGTTTGACCAGGATCGCATCGCTAAGCCTCTCGTAGACGAGCGGCCGCTCGGACCGCGGTGTCTGCGGAATCTGACGGCGCTTGCGCAGGGAGGGTTGCACGGCGGCGTTAGTCTAGTTGTCGGTGGAGGACACGCCGACGCGCGAGGCCGTGATTCCGCGCCTCAAAGGCCGCTTCGGACACGAGTACACGTACGTCGAGAGCTCACCGTCGACGCAGCGGCTGCTCGCTTTAGACGCGCCGGAAGGAGCCGTCGCCGTTGCCGACGAGCAGACGGAGGGCCGCGGCCGTCTTGGCCGGCGCTGGGAAGCCGCTCCGGGCACGAGCGTTCTTTGCTCGGTGCAGCTGCGACCGCCTGTCGACGCGGCGCGGTTTCCTGAGCTGACGGTCGTCGGCGCCGAGGCCTGCGCGGAGGCAATCCGCACGGTGACGGGAGTCGAGCCGGCGCTGAAGGACCCCAACGACGTCCTGATCGACGGCCGCAAGGTGGCCGGAATCCTCGGTGAGTCGGCGGAGGGCCGGGTCGTGCTCGGGATCGGCGTCAACGCGAACATTCCAGCCGGTGAACTTCCCGCGGAGGTCCGCATGCCGGCGACATCCCTGTTGATCGAGACCGGCGCGCCGGTCGACCGCGTCGCGCTGTTGGTCGAGCTCTTGGCCGCGCTCGAGCGCCACTACGACGCGTGGCTGGCCGCTACCAAGTAACAGTCTGTTGCAAAGTAAGACGGGTCCGAATCGAGCAACACGTCGCGCACTTACGCCTGCCGAAATCGCATGTCTAGGCGGTTCGCACCGCTCAGTTCGGACCAAAACCCCTTGTAACAGTCTGTTACTTGGAGAGCCTTGACGGACCGCATCCGGGAGCGCTGCGCGGTAGCGGGCCCCGTTCCCGCTGAAAGCTCAGCCGCGTTCCCGTTTAAAAAGCTCAGCCGCGCCGGCTAGCCCCGCAGGGGCGGGCTCTTGTTGCCGACCGCGTCGGTCGCGATCAGCGTGAAGTGCCGCGCGCCCCGCAGGACGGGCAGGCTGAAGTAGCCCGCCCGGACGAGCTTCGTCACTCGCCGGCCGCCGAAGCTCGCCGTGATCGTTGCGGGTTCGTTCGTCCAGAACTGCAGGCGTGACCTTGAGACGAGCCGCAGTCGCGGCGGAGTCGTGTCGACGACCACGGGCAGCTTCTGCGTCACGGTCGTCACCGCGTCCGTGGCCTTGAGAACGAGGTCGTACCTTCCGTCTGCGACCAGCTTGCCGCCGAGCAGTCCGTTCCAGGGCACCTGCGCGGGCCCGATCCCCAGAGCCTCGTCGACCAGCAAGCCGACCAGCTTGCCCGCGCGCCACAGCTCGACGCGAACCTGCGCCGCAGCGGTCAGCCGGAACGACAGCGCAGTTGAATCGAAGAGCCCGTCTCCATTCGGAGAGATAGCTCCCGCGGCGAGCTTCGGCTGGGCCAGCGTACGGTCGACGTAGAAGGTCGTCTTGGTCGCCGTCTGCTTGCCGCCCGCGGACACGGTGGAGATCGTGATCGAGTAGCGGCCGTCGGGCACTCCGATCTGTTTCCAGTCGAAGAAGTGTGAGCCCTGGTCCATGACGCCGCTGAACAACGAGGCAATCTGGTGCCCGGCCGCATCCGAGAGCGTCACCGTGATCGGAGCCGAAGCGCTGAGGAAATACGTGATCCGCGCTGTGTCTCCGACGCCGTCGCCGTTCGGACTCACGACGGAGGGCTGAACGCGAAGCTGCGTCACCGTCACCGGCGGCACCGTCTCGCCGACCACGCCGGTCACCGGCCTCGCGGCGGCAGCGCCCTTGCCGCCGGCCGCGATCGTATAGGTGTAGCGGCCGGCTGGGGTAAGGCTCGAGTCCCACGTCCAGTCGACGTCCCGGCTCGTCCCCGTCCCGGAGGCCACGACCCGTGCGAGGGCGTCCGAAACCGTGACGGTCCACGGCACGACGCCGGAAAGCCTCGCCGTGAAGCGCACGTTCCCGCCGAGCGCACCGAACACGACCGGCGAGTAGATCTTCGGCAGTCCGGTCGCCGCGACCTGGCGCGTGATCGCAGGGAGCTGGGCGTAGACACTGTTCCCCGGGCAGCTCGTCTGGTACGTGTCACGGTGGCCGGAGATCGCCCGGAGATAGACCGACGTCCCCTTCCCGTACTCCGGATTTCCCGCGGAGACCCGCGTCACGTGAGAAAGCGAGTCGACATGGGCGACGTCGAGCCGCCAGGCCAGGACCTTCACGAGCGAGGCGCGCGCTGCGGCCGTCAAGCCGGCGCCGTTGTAGTTGCCGATCAGCGCCACCCCGACGGCGCCGTAGTTGAAGCCCATCGCGTGAGCGCCGACGACCGCCTTCTCCATCCCGCCGTAGCGGCCCTCGAAGATCTGGCCGTACTTGTCGACGAGGAAGTTGTAGCCGATGTCGTCCCAACCATTCCCAAGCACGTGGTAGAGCTCGATTCCACGAACGATTGCGGCGGACTGCGAAGCCGAGTAGTTGTTCGTGCCGGCTGTGTGGTGAACGATCGCGAGGTGGACGTTGTCGGCGATCTTGGGGCCCTTCTTCCTGTTGCGGCGGATCGCCTCGTTCGCACCCCACTGTGCCCGAGTGATGATCGGCGGCGCGTTCGCCGCGAACGCCTTCACGTGCTGAGGCGTTCCGCCGAGCAGTGGGCTGCGGACGAAGAAGGCACGCAGCCGCTTGACCTGGCCGCCGAGCCGGTACTGGATCCGCTCTGAGCGGCCGACCCAGAAGGGGTTGCCAAGATGCCAGCCGCGCATTCGCCTCGCCTCTGCGGTGTTCCGGTCCGGCAGGTCGTCCCCCTCCGGGGCCGAGAGACGCCACCTGCTCCAGGTGCCGTCGGCGCGCTCCGTCCGGAAGCGAACGACACCACTGCCACGCCAGTGCAGCCCGACCAGGTCGAAAGCACTTGGCGCCTGTGCGACAAGACCGCTACGCGCGGGCAGGTCCCGTGCGACCAGGCTCGGCGATGCCACCGCGACGCCCGGCGCGGCGAAGAAGATGGCAAGTGCAGCACGAAGCGGCTTCATGCGCGGGCGACCCGCCTCCGAGGGTCGCAGAGGCCCGCGCGGGGCGCAAGCCGGACCGAGTCGCCTTGATAGAGTCTTTACAGTCGTGAAAGGACGCGTTCTGCGGGCACTTCTCGGCTCGCTGGCCGTGGCCCTCGCGCTCTCCGCCTCGGCTCACGCGGCCTCGAGGCCCCGCGTTCTGGCGATCCACTTCTCGCTGGAGATCAACCCGGTCACGCAGGACTACGTGAACCATCAGCTCAACCGGGCGCAGAACGGCCACTACGACGCCGTCGTGATCCTGCTCGACACGCCCGGCGGGCTCTCGAGCTCGATGGAGGCGATCTACAAGAAAGAACTCGCCTCGAAGATCCCGGTGATCGTCTACATCTCGCCAAAGGGGGCGGCGGCCGCGTCAGCCGGTGTGTTCGTCTCAGAGGCTGCCGACGTCCTCGCGATGGCGCCCGACACGAACATCGGCTCCTCGACCCCGATCGACCAGAGCGGCGGCAACCTCGGCTCCGACCTGCGGCGCAAGGTGATCAACCACTTCGCCGCCAAGCTGCGCTCGCTGTCGGAGGACCACGGCCGCAACGGGGACTGGGCGGAGAAGGCCGTCCGGACGGCGTCGAACCTGACCGAGCGGCAGGCGCTCAGGATGAATGTGATCGACGTGCTCGCGCCCGACCTGCCGACGCTGCTGAACAAGATCGACGGCCGGGTGACAATCCCGAACCACTACAAGCTCCACACCGCGGACGCCCAGATCACCTACTCCAGCCCCAGCTTCTTCACGCGTTTCCTGAACGTGCTGATCGACCCGAACCTGATCACGCTGCTGTTCCTGGCCGGCATCGCCGGGATCGGCTACGAGATCTTCCATCCAGGCGTCGTCTTACCGGGCGCACTCGGTGCCGTTGCGCTCGTGACAGCCCTCTTCGGTTTCTCCATACTCCCGATCAGCTGGGCCGGGCTCGCCCTCCTCGTGCCCGGCCTCGCCTTACTCGTGATCGACGCGCACGTGGTGAGCCACGGCGCGCTGACCGTCTCCGGCCTGATCGCCTTCGTGATCGGGGCGCTGATGCTGTTCCGAAATGCGCCCGCGCCCTACCACGCCAACGTCTGGCTGATCGTGTCGATCGCTCTCGTACTCGGCGGTGTCTGGGCGTTCGCGATCACCAAGGCGGTGCAGGTTCGGCGCAGCCCGGTCTCGGTAGGGCCGCAGACGATCGTCGGCGAGATCGGTGAGTTCCGCGGCGGCGACCAGGTCTTCGTGCGGGGAGAGCTCTGGCGAGCCAAGACGCCCGAGGGGCTCTTCCTCAAACGCGGCCAGAAGGTGCGAGTCGGCGGAATCGAGCCTGATCTCGTCCTTGACGTCGAGCCACTCGGCGAGGCCGAGCCTGCCGAGCAAGCATCTGTCTCATAGGATCGTGACTCCCCAGTCGAAAGGACTTCTGTGACCGCTGCTGTCCTGATCATCGTCGCCGTCATCCTCTTCCTGCTGATCCTGTTCCTGATCTCGGCGATCAAGGTGGCGCGGGAGTACGAGCGGGGCATCATCTTCCGGCTCGGCCGGCTGCTCCCGGAGCCGAAGGGGCCGGGTCTCTTCATCCTGATCCCGGTCGTCGACCGGATGGTCAGGGTCGACCTGCGAACGATCACTCTCAACATCCCGCCGCAGGAAGTGATCACGAAGGACAACGTGCCGGTGCGCGTGAACGCGGTCGCGTACTTCCGGATCGTCGAGCCGAAGGCCGCGATCGTCCAGGTCGAGAACTTCATGGTCGCGACCTCGCAGATCGCCCAGACGACGCTGCGATCCGTGCTCGGCCAGCATCAGCTCGACGAGCTGCTCGCCGAGCGGGAGAAGATCAACGCCATCCTCCAGGGCATCATCGACGAAGCGACCTCGCCCTGGGGAATCAAGGTCTCGATCGTCGAGGTCAAGGACGTCGAGATCCCGTCCGGGATGCAGCGCGCGATGGCCCGCCAGGCCGAGGCCGAGCGAGAACGGCGCGCCAAGGTCATCAACGCCGAGGGCGAGTTCCAGGCTTCCGAGCGGCTGAAGGACGCGGCGATCGTGATCGCCGACCACCCGATCGCGCTGCAGCTCCGCTACCTGCAGACGCTGCTCGAGCTCGGCTCGTCGCAATCGACGACGATCGTCTTCCCGGCGCCGATCGACCTGCTCACCCCGTTCATCGAGAAGAGGAACGGCGGCGGAGCCTCGAGCTGACCGAAACTCAGCCACGCCAGGACCCGGTCACCGGTCAATGGGTGGTCGTCGCACCGGGTCGGGCAAGGCGACCCGGAGCGACCGCCCGAGCTGAGCTCGACCTGCCGACCGAAGACGAGCTGCTTTCGTGCCCCTTCTGCGAGGGCCACGAGGATCGCACGCCGCCGGAGACATTCGCGATCCGGCCCGGCGGCGGCGCGCCCGACACCCCCGGCTGGACGGTCCGCGTCGTCCCGAACCTCTATCCGGTGTTCGAGCATCACGAGGTCGTCGTCTCAACGCCGCGGCACGTCCGCTCGTTCGCGGAACTGACCGAGGACGAGGTCGCAGGCGTCGCGGCCGCCTGGCGCGAACGCGCACTCGTTGCGCGTGACGAAGGGTTCGGCTACATCCATGCGTTTCTGAACGAGGGCCGGGAGGCGGGCGCCAGCTTGGCTCACAGCCATACGCAGCTCGTCTGGCTGAAGGAGGCTCCGCCGACGGTCGTGACGGAGGACGACGGCGGCGGCGGCTCGGTCTGCCGACACGTCGAAGCCGAGCTCGCCTCGGGCGAACGGCTGGTCCTCGAACGAGACGGACTCGTCGCTCTCGCAGCGTACGGCGGTCGGCTGCCCTACGAGCTCCTGATCGCCCCCCTCGAGCATCCCCGGGGAAGCGCATTCGAGAGCGAGCTCCTCGAACCCGCGCTCAGCCTCGTCTCGGAAGCGCTCCGCCGTCTGCGCGCCGTCGAAGGGCCAACGCCCGTGAACGCCTGGCTGCACGACCGCGGCCACTGGCACATCGAGGTGCTGCCGCGCCTGGCCGTCTTCGCCGGCATCGAGCTCGGCGCGGGGATCTACGTCAACTCGCTCGCGCCCGAGGGCGCGGCCGCAGCGTTGCGAGACGCAAGTGCGGGAGGGAGCTAGGCTGCAGGCGCCGCCGCGGCCTCGCGAAACCGTCTTGCCGCATCGATCGCGGCACCGAGGTTGAGGCCCTTGTCCTTGGCCTGCTTGATGAGCATCACGGTCTCGAGTGCTTCGATGTCGTAGATGCGCTGCTTCTTGCCCTTGGTCGGGATCTGCGCCTTGTTCGTCCAGTAGTCCAGCTGCATCTTCGAGATGCCGGCGATCTGACAGACCTGGCCAAGGTAGAGCTCAACCTTGTCGAGATGTTCGGAGAGGTCGATCGGCTCGAGGAGGTCAACATTCTTGCTGTACGTCATGGTCACCTCTCCTTGCGGCGGCGGGTTTCTACTTTTCAAGCTATAGCGCCCTTGGTCCACTTTTGAAAGGGCCGAATTAGAAAACTATTGCAAAATCCGCCGACTTCTACCAGAACCTATTCTCCGGGCGTTACTGGAGCCAGGCCTGGCGGAGATTCCTCGGCGACGGCCTCGTCTTCGTCTGACTCGACCACCGGAGCCAGCGCGGAGACGCGCTCGTCGTCGCTCTTGAACCGCATCACGATCACGCCCTGGGTGGAGCGGCCGCTTCGCTTGATGTCGTCGACCGGCATCTTGATCATTGTGCCGCCGGTCGAGATCAGCATCACTTGGTAGCCATCGCGGACAACGCGGGCGCCGACGAGCCGACCCTTGCCTTCGACGAGCTGGGCCGTCTTGACGCCGAGCCCGCCTCGGCCCTTGCGTGGGTAGTCGGCCAGCTTGGTCCGCTTGCCGTAGCCATTCTCGGTCACGACGAGCAGGTCGCCCTCGTTGACGCCGACGACATCGGAGGAGATCACCTCGTCCCCCTTCCGCAAGCCCATGCCCTTCACGCCGCCGGTGTCTCGGCCCATGGGGCGCGCCTGCCTCTCGCTGAAGCGGATCGCCTGGCCCATCCGCGACACCATCAGGATGTCGTCCTCACCCGTCGAGAGATGGACGGAGACGAGCTCGTCTTCGTCGCGCATCTTGATCGCGATGATCCCGTCGGCCTTCAGCGGGGTGTTGTAGGCGGCGAGCTCGGTCTTCTTGACGATTCCGTTCTTCGTCGCGAAGACGAGGTACTTCGCCTCCTCGAAGTCGCGGGTCTGAATGACTGCGCGCACCTGCTCGCCCGGACGGAATGGCAGCAGGTTCTGGATCGCACGACCCTTCGACTGCCGTGAGCCGAGCGGCAGCTCGTGCACCTTCAGCCGATAGACCTTGCCGACGTTGGTGAAGAAGAGCACGTAGTCGTGCGTGGAGGCGACGAAGAGGTGCTCGATGTAGTCGTCCTCCTTGAGTTCCATTCCCATCACGCCCTGGCCACCGCGCTTCTGCTCGCGATAGGTCGTGACGGGCAGGCGCTTGATGTAGTTCGAGCGCGTGATCGCGATCACCATGTCCTCCTCCGCGATCAGGTCCTCGAGCTCGAGCTCGCCCTCCGCGGCGACGATCTCCGTGCGCCGATCGTCGTTCCGGCCGTAGATCTGCTTGATCTCCAGCAGCTCCTCGCGGATCAGTGCATCGATCCGCGACTCGTCGCCGAGAATCGCCCGCAACTCCGTAATCCGCTCCTGAAGATCGTTGTGCTCGTCTTCGACCCGCTTGCGCTCGAGCGCAGTCAGTGCGCGGAGCCGCAGGTCGAGAATCGCCTGCGCCTGGATCTCGGAGAGCTCGAACTCCCGCATCAAGCCTTCACGCGCGGCGTCGGTGTCGTCCGCGGCCCGGATCAGCGCGATCACCGCGTCGAGGTTGTCGAGCGCGATCAGGTAGCCACGGAGAACGTGTGCGCGCGCCTCGGCCCTGCGCAGCTCGTACTTCGAGCGGCGGGTGACGACCTCGCGCTGGAAGTCGAGGTAGTGCCCGAGCAGGTCGCGCAGCGCCAGGGTCTTCGGAACTCCGTCGACGAGCGCGACGGCGTTGTAGCCGAAGGTCGTCTGCAGCGGAGTGTGCTTATAGAGCTTGTTGAGGACGACCTGCGGGATCGCGTCGCGCTTCAACTCGACCTGGATCCGCATCCCCGTCTTGTCCGACAGATCCTTGACGTCGGAGATCTCAGTCAGAACCTTGTCATTGACGAGGTCGGCGATCTTCATGATCACGCCCGAGTCGCCGCCCTTCTTCACACCGAAGGGAAGCTCGTTGACGATGATCGCGGTCTTCCCGCCGCGCAGCTCCTCGATGTGCGCGCGGCCGCGCATGACGATCCGGCCGCGGCCCGAGCGATAGGCCTCGCGGATCCCCTCGCGGCCGACGATGATCCCGCCGGTCGGGAAGTCCGGGCCCTTGATGTGCTTCGTCAGCCGGTCGACGTCGATCGTCGGGTCGTCGACCATCGCCACCAGCGCGTCGATCACCTCGCTGATGTTGTGGGCGGGGATGTTCGTCGCCATTCCGACGGCGATCCCCGACGAGCCGTTCACGAGCAGGTTCGGGTAGCGCGCGGGCAACACGTCGGGCTGGCGCCGCGATTCGTCGTAGTTCGGGACGAAGTCGACGGTGTCTGCGTCGATGTCGCGCAGCAACTCGGTCGCAAGCCTCGTCAGGCGGCATTCGGTGTTGTGGCTGACGAACCCGTTCGTCAGGAACGAGTGGTCGTCGGTGTCGACGCGGAGCGAGTACACAGAGCGGACCCCGCCCGGAGCGACCGACGCGACCTCGGCGTAGTAGTAGTCGCCCGTAACGAGCGGCTCTGCAACGCGTCGAACCTCGGCAGACTCGATCCGCTCCATGATCGCCGTGCCACGCTGCTCCCAGCGCTCAATCCGATCGATGTTGTTGCGCTGGAGCCAACGCGAATCGTCCTCCGAGCGGATGAAGTTGGCGAGGAACGGAACGTGATCGCCGCTCAACGCCCGGCTCCGCTCAGGAATGGTCGCGAGATCTCGATCGAGCTTGCGCTGCTTGGCGCCGAGGAAGCCGACGTTGCGGGCGAAGAGACGCGCGTCGCGCCGGTTCGTGATCACAACTTTAGTCTCACCCTTGGCGTACCTGCACAGGCGGCTGACGACGCCGAATTCGAGCAAAAGCAGCTGGACGTCCCGGGCGAGCTGTTCGCTATAGGTCGAATAGGAGATCTGAATTGTCTTGCGCGGCAACAGCGACGAGGAGCCGTCCCCAGTGAACAGAGCCTGCAAGAAAACGCGCTTGAACGCCTGCGAACTGCGCCACACGAATTCGGGAACCGTCTTCTCGGCGCTGCGTTTGCCTGAAAGTTCCCGCAGCGGAGTCGCGGCCAGCGCCGAGAGATCCTGAACGTCTAGCTCGTGGATCGTGCTGCCCGAGGCGATCGTTCGGGAGTAGACGTAGCGCGGGCCGCCAACCACCGTGTCAAAGGCATCGAGCGCGGCGCTGAAGAAGTCCTCGTCGACGTTGTTGAACCCGGCCCTGATCTCGCCGACCCAGCCTTCGGAGACGAAAGCTCCGGCGAGCAAGGCGAGCCTCCGCTGGTCGTCCGGTAACGGTTGGCCCCACTCCCGCGGCCGACGCGCAATCGCGACCCGGTCGCCCGGGCGGATTTCGTCGAGAAGCTTCCAGAGCAGCATCGGGACGCCGAGGACGTCCTCGAGACAGAGGACGGGATGGTTCACCGTCCCGGTCACCTCGTATCCCTCGACCGTCTGAACGCGAAGTGTCGGATGCTCGCCTGAATGGAAGAGCTTCGACGCTTGGACTGGCTGGCCGAGGCGGTCCAGAGCCTCCACATCGAGCTCGTTGTCCGACTCCGGCTCGGCATCCGGTGCCAGCGAATCGAGCCTTACCGTGCCTTCCGCTGTCGCAACTCGCGTCTCGCCCACGATGCAGTACCTCATGGCGGCCGCGGGGTAATCGTCGATGTTCCCGAAGTTCCCCTGCCCGTCAACGAGCGGGTAGCGCATCGAGAACGGCTGCGCGAGCCGGACCAGCGTGTCGTAGATCGCGACGTCGCCGTGCGGGTGGTACGAGCCCATCACGTCGCCGACCACGCGCGCGCACTTGAGGCGGGGGCGGTTCGGCTGCAACCCAGCCTCGTGCATCGCGTAGAGAACGCGCCGGTGCACCGGCTTCAAACCGTCGCGAACGTCCGGAAGCGCCCGGGAGACGATGACGCTCATCGCGTAGTCAAGAAAGCTCGAGCGCATCTCCTGCTCGAGCTCGCGCGGCTCTATCCGCCCGGGCCCTAGCGGCTCGACGTTAGACATCCAGGAAGCGAACGTCCTTCGCGTTCGACTCGATGAACGCCCGGCGCGGCTCGACCTGATCGCCCATCAGCATCGAGAACATGCGATCGGCGGCGGCGGCGTCTTCGACCTCGACCTTGACCAGCATCCGGTTGGCCGGGTCCATCGTCGTCGCCCAGAGCTCCTCCGGGTTCATCTCGCCGAGGCCCTTGAAGCGGCCGACGTTGATGCCTTCCTTGGCGAGATCGAGCGCCTCGTGGCGCAGCTGCTCGTACGTCTCCGCGGTCCGCTCCTTCTTGCCGAGCGTGAGCTTGAACGGCGGCGCGCCGACCATCTCGACCAGCCGCGCATACGTCTTGCGCAAGCTCGCATAGACCGGCGAGGCGAAGAGATCAGCCGGCAGCGTGATGTGGCTGGCGGCGCTCGTCTCACGCTCGATGATCTTGATGCGCATTCCCTCCGGCGTTTGCTCGACGACCGAGAGCTCATGGCCGTTCTCACCAACCGCCTTCAGGCTCTCCGCCAGATCACCAAGACCTTCGGCCTCCGTTTCGACCAGGCGGTGCTCGATCACGAAGTTCGCCGGCGCAGAGCCGAAGTCGGCGCGCAGGCGTGACGTCCAGCCCTCGAACTCGTTCAGCGCCCGTGTGAACCGGTGATAGCGGGCCTCGGTCAGCTTGTGGGTCTCGCCGCTGCGGTCCCGAACGTCGATGTCCTTGACGCGCTCGCGCACGAGCAGGTCCTCGAACTGCGATTCCTTCTCGACGTACTGCTCGCGGCCGCCGATCTTGACGCGGTAGAGCGGCGGAACCGCGATGTAGATGTAGCCGCCCTCGACGAGCTCCTGCATCTGCCGGTAGAGGAAGGTGAGGATCAGCGTGCGAATGTGAGACCCATCCACGTCCGCGTCCGTCATGACGATGATTCGGTGGTAGCGCAGCTTCTCGAGATCGAACTCGTCACCGATGTTCGTGCCGATCGCCGTGATGATCGACTGGATCTCCGCGTTCGAGAGCACCTTGTTGATCCGGTTCTTCTCGGAGTTGATCACCTTGCCACGCAGGGGCAGGATCGCCTGGAAAGTACGGTCGCGCGCATCGATGGCGGAGCCGCCGGCCGAGTTGCCCTCGACGAGATAGAGCTCCGCGGAGGACGGGTCATTGATCGAGCAGTCCGCGAGCTTGCCGGGCAACGACATGCTGTCGAGTGCGCTCTTGCGGCGGGTCAGCTCACGCGCCTTGCGAGCGGCCTGGCGCGCGTTCCGAGCGGCGAGCCCCTTGTTGATGATCTGCTTGGCCTCGGCCGCGTTCTCCTCGAGAAACTCGGCCAGCTTGACGTTGACCGTCTGCTCTACGAGGCCGCGTACCCAGGGATTGCCGAGCTTCGTCTTCGTCTGGCCCTCGAACTGCGGGCGCCCTCGTGGGTGTTGATGTTGTTCGCGAACGAGAAGACAGACTCGACGTACGAGGTGTTCCACTGCATCGCCACCTCGACCTGGCCCTGCTCGGCCGAGTCGCCGTTCGAGCTCCCTTCGAAGTAGACGATGTGCTTGTGGACAGGATCCTTCTGATCGTTGACGTAGGCGACAAAGTCTCTGATCCCACCCTCTGCGTAGAACTCGTGCCGCTCTTCGCCCTCGCGCTCGTCGATCAGGACGATCCGCAGGCCCTTGGTCAGGAAGGCGGTCTCGCGCAGGCGCTGGATGAGAATCTCGGACGACCACTCGAGCTCGTCGAAGATCTCAAGGTCCGGAAGGAACGTGATTGTCGTCCCGGTCTCCTTCGTGGGGCCGGTCTTCTTCAGGTCGGTCGTCGGCTCGCCGCGGGCGAACTCCTGGTGGAAGACCTTGCCGTCACGCTTGACGTCGACCTTGAGCCACTCCGAGAGCGCGTTGACCACGGAGACACCGACGCCGTGCAGCCCGCCCGACACCTTGTAGCCCTCGCCGCCGAACTTGCCGCCGGCGTGAAGCTTCGTGAGGACGACCGTCACGGCCGGGAGTCCCTGGTCGGGCATCACGCCGGTGGGGATGCCGGAGCCGTTATCGCTGACCGTGACCGAGTTGTCCGGGTGAAGAATCACCTCGGCCTGGTCAGCACGCCCCGCAAGTGCCTCGTCGACCGAGTTGTCGACGACCTCGAAGATCAGGTGATGGAGCCCCCGAGAGCCCGTCGAGCCGATGTACATGCCCGGGCGCAGGCGGACCGGCTCGAGGCCTTCGAGCACGGTGATGTCTTTGGCGGTATAGGAAGCTTCAGTCATTAAAAAAGCCCTGCAAACGGGCCAGGTTGGGCGTATAACAAGTGTATCAGAACGAGCGGTCGGAAATCCCCTTTGCGAGGCTCGCTGCGGCCGCTCGTGCAACGATTTTGCGCAGATTTTCGTCCTCGATTCCGGCGGCCAGCCGTGCCCCCTCCTGGCGCAGGCTCTCCGACGGCTGCGGCGGCCTCGATTCTGGCCCCTCCTGCCCCGGTTCAGGGGCCTCGGGTAGCCGTCCCGCGGCAAACCGGATCCGCTCGACGCCGACGCGTTTGGCGATCTCCGCCTCCCGGCTGGTCAACTCGAAGGCCCAGACCGAGTCCGTTGTGTTGACCTGCAGGGTCCCGTCTCGAGCGACGCGGGCGGGCCAAGCATGCCGGGCGATCGTCTCGCCGACGGCCTCGGGCCAGGCCTCGACGAGCTCAGCAATTCCGCCGGCAGGCCCAAAGCGACCGAGCTCCCGCTT
>WNGD01004041.1_pt1 | contig 17136 bp, 9 predicted proteins | sample 5400671 | NCBI WGS metagenome assembly WNGD01 (sample SAMN13153369, study PRJNA577476) | soil metagenome | isolation source: 40 cm soil or saprolite under grassland replicate 2 | place: USA:California | collected 2016-06-15
CCGAAGTCGAAGCGCGAATAATTCCACAGCATGATGAAGAAGCGCTGGTAGGCCGGCTTGTCGAAGCCGAACTGCTTCTCCAGGCTCTTGATGAATTCGGGATCGAGGCCCTGCGCGCCGCGATATTTGGAGGTCACCGCGTCGACCGCGGCGGCGCCGCCGGGCTGGCCGCGCGCGCCGAGATCCCCGCCGGGGGAGCCGGAGATGCGCGAGGTCGCGCCGGTGTCGGCGCCGGAGAGTTGCGCAATCACGCGCTCGACCGGCCCGCCAGGCGCGAATTGCACCACCACGAACGACACCAGCATGATGCCGAGCAGCGTCGGGACCATGAATAAGAGGCGGCGGATGATGTAGGCGGTCATGCCGCATCCGCCTCCGCGCTGAGGCAGGTTCGCTCAACCCGCCTTCGCGCTGCGAACGCGGCGCGCTCCCTCGTCCCGCGAAGGCGGGGAAAGGGATGGGAGCGAGTTCGCCGCTTGCGCGTGTTCCGGATCATACGAATGCGCTCTAGCGCAATCTCATGATTAGCGTGCTGCGCGGCCAGCGATTTCCGCCGCGCGTCCACCATAGCTCTCGGCTATGGTATATGAACCGGCACCGTTGCGCGATTCCGGAATACTACGACGGTCATCAGCCATTCGTGATGGGTGGCACGCGATTAAGTGTTGCGCAGGCTGCGTCAATTCCGTGGTTGCCGCGCATTCAGGCAAGTTTTCCTGACGCAGCAACGATGGCTGCCAACCGGTTGAGCCGGTCCACGCGCGTCCTTCCGACGCGCCAGGCCGGGGCCTGTCGGCCTATCCGCGCTCGAGCTTTGCCGCCTTGTCGCGATCGTACCACCAGGTTTCGGGCGCGCCGCGCGCGTAGCGCGGTTTGGTGGCGGGGTGGCTGAACACGTCCCAATACGCGAGCCAGTGCGCGGGCTTGTACCAATGCGGCACCCAATAGCGGCCGGAGCGGATCACCCGGTCCAGCGCGCGACAGGCCGTGGTCAAGTGGGGACGCGTATCGGCGGCGATGATCTTCTCGATCAGCGCGTCGATGACCGGATCGGACATGCCGGCGAGGTTCTGCGAGCCGCGCATGGCGGCGGACTGCGAGGAAAAGAAGGTGCGCAGGGAGTCGCCGGGAGTGGCGGAGAAGCCGAACCGCTGCACCGTGAGATCGAAGTCGAACTCGTCGACGCGCTTGCGGTACTGCACGGGGTCGACGATGCGCAGGTTCGCCTCGATGCCCAGCGTTCCGAGATTCTTGATGAACGGCATATGATGCGGCTGGAACGAGGGCTCGTCGAGCAGAAACTCCACGCTAATCTGCTCGCCCTGCGGCGTCACCCGCTTTCCGTCCTTGACGGGGTAGCCCGCCTCCTGGAGCAGGTGGCTGGCGTGGCGCAACATGGTGCGGTCCTGGCCGGAGCCGTCGGAGACCGGCGGCACGAACGGCTCGCCGAAGACCTCGTCGGGAACCTTGCCGCGGAACGGCTCGAGCAGCGCCAGCTCCTCCTTTGAGGGCTTGCCCACCGCCATCATGTCGGAATTCTGGAAGACCGAATGGGTACGCTTGTAGCTGTCGTACATCAGGTTCTTGTTGGCCCATTCGAAATCGAAGGCATAGATGAAGGCTTCGCGCAGGCGGCGGTCCTTGAGCTTTTCTCGGCGGGTGTTGAAGAACCAGCCCTGCGCACCCGAGGGCGTATCGTCGGAGAGGACATCGCGCTTGACGCGGCCTTCGCGCATCGCCGGAAAGTCGTAACGCGTCGCCCAGATGCGCGAGGTGAATTCTTCGCGGAAGAGATAGGTCTTGCTGGTGAAGCCCTCGAAGGCGACGTCGCGATCGCGGTAGAACTCGTAGCGCACCACGTCGAAATTGTTCTGCCCGCGCCCGACCGGCAGATCGGCGCCCCACCAGTTCTTGACTCGGTCGTATTCGATGAAGCGGCCGGTCTCGAAACGGCCGACCTGGTAGGGACCGCTGCCAAGCGGCGGCTCCAGCGTGGTCTCGTCGAAGGCATGCGTGGAGTAGTACGCGCGCGAGAAAATCGGCAGCGAGGCCGCAAACAGCGGGACGTCGCGCGCGCGGTTCGGCGCAAAGTGGATGAGCACGGTGGCGTCGTCGGGCGCCTCGGCGTCGCGGACATCGCGCAGCAACTGCTGGGCGATCGGGTGGCCCTTCTCCTTGAGGATTTTGAGCGAGAAGGCGGCGTCATGGGCGGTGAGCGGGCTCCCGTCGTAGAAGGTGATGCCGGGCCGCATCAGAAACCGGTAGGTCAATCCGTCCGCGGAAATGCGCACGGCGCGCGCAGCAAGGCCGTAGAGCGCATCCGGCTCGTCGGCGGCGCGCGCCATCAAGCCGCCAAAGGTGAGCTCCATGCCCTGCGCGCCGTCGCCCTTGAGGATGAAGATATTGAGTGAATTGAAGGTGAGAAAGTTCTGATTAAAGACGCGGTTCGACCCGACCTGCGAGAAGGTGCCGCCCTTGGGCGCGCCCGGGTTGATATAGTCGAGATGCTTGAAACTCGCCGGATATTTCAGGTCGCCGAAGGACGACATGCCGTGACGCTCGGGCCCCTCGTTGGCGCAGGCCGGAGCGGCGATGCTCGCTGCCAGCGCGCCGGCACCAAGCGCGAGCGTGTCGCGCCGCGTCACATTGCGGATGTCGCTCATGCGGCACGACGTAATAATTCCACAAGAGCACGCGGTCGAGCGCCTTGGTGGCGGCGACGAGCTCGGCGCGATCCTTGGCAAAGATCACGCGATCGATCAGCGCGTCGACCGCCGGATTTTTGATGCCGACATAGTTGCGCGAGCCCACCGTGTCGGCGGCCTGCGAGCCCCAGTAGTCGCGCTGCTCGTTGCCGGGGGAGAGCGACTCGGGCCAGGACGCGACGATCATGTCGAAATCCCAGCTGCGCAGCCGGTTCTCGTATTGCGGATCATCGACCGTGCGCACATTCACGGCCATACCGAGCCGTTCGAGCGAGGGCTTGTAGAACAAGATTATACGCTCGACGCTTGGCTCTTCTGTGAGAATCTCGAAGCTGAAGGGCTCTCCGCTCTTGGCATTGACCAGTTTCTGGTTGCGGATCTCGTAACCCGCCTCTTTAAGGAGCCGCATCGCTTCGCGCAGGTTGGCGCGCACTTTCTCGGGCGTTCCACCCACCGGATTGGTGTATTCGGTGGTGAACAATTCCGGCGGCACTTTGTCCTTCACCGTTTCCAGGATTTCCAGTTCCTGACCCTGCGGCAGGCCGGACGAGGCGAGTTCGGTACCTTCGAAATAACTTTTGATGCGCGTGTACTGCCCATAAAAAATTTGCTTGTTCATCTCCTCGAAGTCGTAGGCAAAATTGAACGCGCGGCGCAACTGCGGATTCTTGAATTTGTCACGCCGCGTGTTGAAGGCGAAGGCTTGCATGATGCCGCGGTTGCGCTGCGGAAATTCCTCCAGCAGGACCCGCTTTTCGTTGACCGCCGGAAAGTCGTAGGCAGTCGCCCAGTTCTTGGCGATGTTCTCGGTGCGCCAATCGAGATGGTCGGCTTTGAACGCCTCGAGCCCCACCGTCGCGTCGCGGAAATATTCGAACCGCATCTCGTCGAAATTGTCGCGTCCGGCATTGACGTTGAGATCTTTGGCCCAATAGTCCTTCACCCGCTCGTACACGACGGTGCGGCCAGCGACGAACTCCTTGATGCGGTAGGCGCCGTTGCCGAGCGGCGGTTCGAGCGTGGTCGCGCCGACATCGCGCTTCCTCCCCGAAGCGTCGGTGCCCTGCCACCAATGCTTCGGCAGCACGTTGAGCTGACCCACGATCTGCGGCAGTTCCCGATTGCCCGGTGCGTCGAAGATGAAGGTGACCTCGCGCTCGCCGGTCTGCTCGACTTTGGCGACGTGCCGGTAATAGGCCGCAAGCGACGGATTGTGCGTCTTGAACGCCTGCATGGAGAAGATCACGTCGTCGACGGTCACCGGCTTGCCATCGTGATGGCGCGCGGCGGCACGCAAGCGGAACGTCGCGGAGCTAAAGTCCTTCGGATGGCTCACCGCTTCGGCGATGAGCCCGTACTCGGTCGACACTTCATCGAGCGCCGGCGCCAGCAAGGTGTCCGAGATCATACCGGCTCCCGCGGCGATCGAGCCTTTGAGCCCCGCGACGACCTCGTTGAAGTTGTCGAAGGTGCCGATCGCCATCAGCCGCACGCTTCCGCCCTTGGGCGCGTTCGGGTTGACGTAATCGAAATGCTTGAAGGCGGCCGGATATTTGAGGTCGCCGAACAGCGACAAGCCATGCCGCCACTCAAGACTGCCCTCTCCGTTTCCCGCCTGGGCGCGCGCCGCGGCGCCGAGGAACGGCAGGCGGTCGAAGATCGGACATAAAGCTGCAAGAACGCCGCTGCGAACGAGGGATCGGCGGGTCAGGCGCAAGGCAACCTCCGGGGCGACGCACGCATTGACCGCATTATGTCCCAGTCCGGATGGCTCGGCAGCGACAGCGGCGCGGTGGGACCATCACTTTATACATAGGCGGCCGCCGCGCCGGCCGCCCATTCATTACCAAAACTTAAAGTAAGCGATAAGAGCGTAGCGATCATCCTCCAAATGGAGGATGAGTTCACTGCGGCTTCGCGCCACCTCCAGCCTCCGCCGCCTTGGGAAGCGGCGCCGGGTTGTCCGACAGGGAGTTGAGATAGGTGATGACGTCGGCGCGGTCGCTGCCGCGCGGGATACCCGCGAAGGTCATGTTGGTGCCGGGAATGAAGCCGCGCGGATTGGTGATGAACTGATTGAGATCCTCGATGGTCCAGTTGCCGCCCTTCGCCTTCATGGCGCCGGAATAGTTGAAGCCGGGCTCCGATGCCCTCTGACGGCCGACCACGCCCCACAGATTAGGACCGACCAGGTTGCGCCCCCCCTTGTTGAAGGTATGGCAGGCCTGGCATTTCTTGGCCGAGTTCTCGCCGCGTTTCATGTCGGCGTTGGCGAGGAGCTGCTCGATCGGCTGTTGCTTTTCCTGCTCGGCGGGTTTGCCCGACGGCGGCTGTTCCGGCACCCCGAGCTCGTAGCCGGGCTTGGCGGGCTTCTCCGGCGCGAAGATGGCGCCAGCGGCGATGTTGATCGCGAGCAGGCACAGGCAGGTGCCCAGAACTGCACCGAGGATTTTGTTAACTTCAAAGGAGTCCATCGCCTCGACGCTCGCAGGCAGCGTGATGGAAGGGGCAGGCAGCCGCGATTTGCGGCGGCGCACAAATAGCCGGTTTGCCTCGGCTCTGGCAACCCGTATAACCGCTCAGCACACGGTCATCCTCACCCTTAGCGTGAGGCGCACTGCTCTTTAAATGCAGTGCGGAGACCCGGGCCGGCCGAGGCGGATCGATGGCCGACGTTCTCATTCTCATACCCGCACGCATGGCCTCGACGCGGCTTCCCGGCAAGCCGCTCCTCGATATCGCCGGTGAACCGATGATCGTCCACGTCATGCGCCGCGCGCAGGCGGCACGCGTGGGCGAGGTGGTGGTGGCGACCGATTCGGAAGTGATCGCGGCCTGCGTTGAGAAAGCGGGCGGGCGCGCGGTGATGACGCGCGCCGACCACGCATCCGGATCGGATCGCATCTTCGAGGCGCTCGAAGTCATCGACCCGCAGCGCTGCAGCAATGTCATCGTCAACATGCAGGCCGACCTGCCCACGCTCACGCCCGCCGACATCGCCGCCGCAATCTCCCCGCTCGCAGATACGGCGGTCGATATCGCTACGCTCGCAGCCGAGATCACGCGCGCGCAGGAGCGCAGCGACCCGAACGTGGTGAAGCTCGTCGGCACGCCGGTCGGACAAGACCGCCTGCGCGCGCTCTACTTCACGCGCGCGACGGCGCCGGCGGGCGAGGGCCCGCTCTATCACCACATCGGGCTTTACGCCTTTCGCCGTGCCGCGCTCGCGCGTTTCGTCGCGCTCCGCCCCTCCCCGCTCGAGCAGCGCGAGAGGCTCGAGCAGTTGCGCGCGCTCGAGGCGGGCATGCGCATCGACGCGAGCATCGTCGCGAGCGTGCCGCTCGGCGTCGACACGCCCGCCGACCTCGAGCGGGCGCGCGAGGTTATCGGGCGGGGCAAGAAAAAGGCGCAGCCGTAGGGCGCGTGAGCGCAGCACTCTGCGGGAAAAGATCACCCGGATTTCGCTTCGCTTATCCGGGCTAGAACGAGCGCCAGAGCCGTTGACTCGGACGCGCCGCGTGCGTACCGGAACGGCCATGACAGCCAAAAAGATCGTGTTCCAGGGCGAGCCGGGAGCGAATTCCCATCTCGCCTCCCACGACGTGTATCCGGATTACGAAGCGGTGCCGTGCGCGACCTTCGAGGACGCCTTCGCAGCGATCAGCGCGGGCGAAGTCGCGCTCGGCATGATTCCGATCGAAAATTCGGTCGCCGGCCGCGTCGCCGACATTCACCATCTTTTGCCGGACTCCGGGCTGCACATCGTCGCCGAGCATTTCATGCCGGTGCGGCACCAGCTGCTCGCTCCCAAGGGGGCAACGCTTGCCGACATCAAGACGGTCGAAAGCCATGTGCACGCGCTCGGTCAGTGCCGCAAAGTGATCCGCAAGCTCGGCGTCAAGCCGGTGGTGGCCGCCGACACCGCCGGCTCCGCGCGCGAGGTCGCGGAAATGGGCGACAAGAGCCGCGCCGCCATCGCCTCGCGGCTCGCCGCGGAGATCTACGGTCTCGAGATCCTGGCGCAGGATATCGAGGACGAAGACCACAACACCACGCGCTTCATCGTGCTTTCGCGCGATGCAAGATGGGCCACGCGCGACGGCCGCCCTGTCATTACCACGTTCCTATTTCGGGTGCGCAATGTGCCGGCCGCGCTCTACAAGGCGCTCGGCGGTTTTGCCACCAACGGCGTCAACATGACCAAGCTCGAAAGCTACATGATCGAGGGCAACTTCTTCGCGACGCAGTTCTATGCCGACGTCGAGGGCCACCCAGAAGACCGCAGCCTGGTATTCGCATTCGAAGAGCTTGCGTTCTACTCCAAGGAGATGAAGATCCTCGGCGTCTATCCGGCGCATTCGTTCCGCGCGACCTTCGAGGAGACGGTGGGATAGCGAGCGCGCGCCAAGCTAAGCCGCGCTCCTCGTGATCGGCTGCTTGGTTGTTTGCTGCGAGCGCGCGGTCGCGCCGGTGCGCGCGTCGCGCCGGCGACAGCGATTCGGTGCGATGCTTGCGTCGCGCAGCCGCGTCGCGTCGCTGCCATAAACGACCCACTCGATCTCCGAGCGGTTCACCCCGATGTCGCGCAGCGTGCGATCGTCAAGCGCACGAAGCTCGCGCACCGTCCGGCTGCGCTCGCGCCAGAGCGCGTAGGCGCGCCACCATGTCCTGGCCGTTGTGACGACGGTCTCGGCCGCCGCGCCGAGGAGAGCGCTTGCGGCAGCCGCGCGCAACGCGCGCACGCCGCTGCCGATGACATGGCGCAGCGCTCGCCCGCGGGCGAGATGGGCGCGACGCACCGCCTGCTGGCGCAGCTTGTCACACTCCTCGGGCGGTAAACTCTTGTAATCGAAAGCATTTATGTCGATGGCACCCATGGCTGCCTCCTTCAATTCAATTTCTTCGGGGCACCTTTACCGCTGCCGGAGTATCACGTAAAATGAATAATAATGATCAGAACGATCTCAGGATGAGAATGATGGATCTCAGCGACTTGCATATCTTCCGCTCCGTCGTCGAGGCCGGCGGCGTGACGCGGGCCGCGGAAAAGCTCAACCGCGTGCAGTCGAACGTCACCACGCGCGTGCGCCAACTTGAGAGCGAGCTCGGCGTCGACCTCTTCGTGCGCCAGGGCAAGCGGCTGCATGTCTCGCCGGCGGGCAAGCTCTTGCTCGATTATGCCGAGCGGCTGATCGAGCTGGCGCGGGAAGCGCGCGAGGCGGTGCACGATGCCAAGCCGCGCGGGCTGTTGCGATTAGGAACGGGTGAGAGCACCGCCGCCATGCGCTTGCCTGTGCCCATGAACGACTATCTCAGCCGTTATCCCGAGGTCACGCTCGAGCTGCGCACCGGCAATACCAAGCAGCTGGCCGCCGCGGTGCTCTCAGGCGAGCTCGACGCGGCGCTCGCCTCCGAACCGGTCGCCGACGGGCCGTTCGAGAAGGTCACGATCTACGAGGAGGAGCTGGTGATCATCGCCGCTGTAGGTCATCCGCCGATCAAGTCGCCGCGCGACGCCAGGCCCCAAACCGTTCTCGCCTTCGAGGCCGGCTGCGCCTATCGCCAGCGGCTCGAGGATTGGTTCGCCCACCACGGGGAAATGCCGGATCGGATCGTCGAAATAAGCTCCTACCACGCCATGCTCGGATGCGCAGTCGCGGGCATGGGCATTTCGCTGATGCCGCGCAACGTGCTCACCACGTTTCCGGATGCCAAGCTTTTGAGCACGCATTCGCTGCCGGCAGCGCTCGCGCGAGCGAAAACCAGCCTGATCTGGCGCAAGGGCACGCTGTCGCCCAAGGTGCGCGCGCTGATCGAGGTGTTGAACGAGCACGCCGAGACACGCAAGAAGGCCCGTGGCGCGCGAAACAGACCCGCTCACGCCGCCGGCAACGGCCGCTCGCGCGCCTAGCGCGAGGATCTTCTACCACCCGCGTAAATTCTGACCCGTCATTCCGGGGCGCGGGCGAAGCCCGCGAGCCTGGAATCCATAACCACTGCCTGTGGTTATAGATTCCGGCCCTCGCCGCTATCGCGGCTCGGCCGGAATGACAAACTGAACGGGCTGATATTCCTCGCAAAAAAATGGATGCGCAGGGCGCCAGCGCGTTTACTTATCGCGCGCTTCTGCCCGCGCACGACAAGACCCGATCGGTTCGCGTCAAATCGTCTGATTGTAAGCGCCGACCTCGCGATGCGTGCGCAGCACGCCGTCGATGGCCTTGAACATGTCGCGCATGCGCGGCTCCGATACCGGGCTCTCCACAACGACGACTAGCTCCGGCTTGTTGGAGGAGGCGCGCACCAGTCCCCAGGTGCCGTCCGCGACGGTGACGCGCACACCGTTCACCGTGACGAGATCGCGAATTTCTTCTCCCGCCACCTTCTCGCCGCGCGCTTTCGCCTGCTCAAAGTGTTTCACGACCTCCTCGACCACCTGGTATTTCACCTCATCCGGGCAGTGCGGCGCCATCGTCGGCGAGGACCAGGTCTTGGGCAGCGCGTTCTTGAGATCGGCCATGCTTTTTCCCGGATTGCGGTCGAGCATGTCGCATACCGCAAGTGCAAAGAGGAGCCCGTCGTCATAGCCGCGGCCGAGCGGCTCATTGAAGAAGAAGTGGCCGGACTTCTCGAAGCCCGCCACTGCGCCAATCTCGTTGACGCGGCGCTTGATGTAGGAATGGCCGGTCTTCCAATAATCAGTCTTGGCGCCATGCGCGCGCAGCACCGGATCAGTCATGAACAAGCCGGTCGACTTCACATCGGCGACGAATATTGCGCCTTTACGTTGCGCGGAAATGTCGCGCGCGAGCATCACGCCCACCTTGTCGGCGAAAATTTCGTCCCCCTCGTTGTCGACGACGCCGCAGCGGTCGCCGTCCCCGTCAAAGCCAAGCGCCACGTCCGCCTTCACGCGCAACACCTCATCGCGCATAGCGTGCAGCATTTTCATGTCTTCGGTGTTGGGGTTGTATTTGGGGAAGGTGTGGTCGAGCTCGCAGTCGAGCGGGACCACGTCGCAGCCGATCTCCGAGAGCACGCGCGGCGCGAACGCGCCGGCGGTGCCGTTGCCGCATGCGCACACGACCTTGAGCCGGCGCTCGAGCTTCGGCCGATCGGTGAGGTCGGCGATGTAACGGGCTGGAAAATTGTCGACGAACGCGTAGGCGCCGCCGCCACGCAGCTTGTAGCGCCCCTCGAGCACGATCGCCTTGAGCCGGTTGATCTCGTCCGGGCCGAAGGTGAGCGGGCGGTTGGCGCCCATCTTCACGCCGGTCCAGCCGTTGTCGTTGTGGGAGGCCGTCACCATCGCCACGCACGGCACGTCGAGAGCAAATTGCGCGAAATAAGCCATCGGCGTGAGCGCCAGGCCGATGTCGGTGACGCTGCAGCCCGCTGCCATTAGGCCGGTCGTCAAGGCGGTCTTGACGGAAGCCGAATAGGCGCGGAAATCGTGGCCGGTCACGATGCGAGGTGCGACGCCGAGCTCGTGGATGAGCGTGCCAAGGCCCAGCCCCAGCGCCTGCACGCCCATCAGGTTGATCTCCTTTTCGAGTAGCCAGCGCGCGTCGTATTCGCGAAAGCCGGTCGCCTTCACCAGCGGCTCGGATTCGTACGCATAAGTGTTGGGGCTAAGTGCGGGCTTCGGCTTGGGAAACATCACCGGTCCTAGCGCGCGGCGAATGCGCACGCGCCTCATAGCTCAAGCGGAGCGCAGGGAAAAGCGCGATAGCGGACAGCTGTACCCAAACGCTTTCGCATCAGATTGGTTTCCTTGCGCGCGACATCGGCGCTAGCGCGAGCGCGGCTTGGCGCGGCGAGTAGGCGCCGCGGCGAGCGGATCATCGGGCCATGGATGGCGCGGGTAGCGGCCCTTCATCTCGGCTTTGACTGCGGCGTAGCTGCCGCGCCAGAAGCCGGGCAAATCGCGCGTCACTTGCACCGGCCGATGCGCAGGCGACAACAGCTCAAGCACGAGCGGCACCCGCCCCGCGGCAATGCTGGGATGCCGGTCGAGGCCAAACAGTTCCTGCAGCCTGATCGCAAGGCGCGGCCCCTCGGGCGCCGCATAATCGATCGGCAGCGCAGAGCCCGTGGGCGCGGTGAAATAGGTCGGCGCCTCGGCCTCGAGCCTTCGCCGCAACGTCCACGGCAGCAGCGCTTGCAGCGCCTGCGCAAACTCCTCACGCGGAAATTCGCCGAGCGCCGTCTTGCCGATGAGCGCCGGGGCAAGCCAGTCGGCCGCGCTCGCCGCGAGCGCGGCATCGGAGAGATCGGGCCATTCATCGCCGAGCGTACGGCGTAGAAAGATGATTCGGTCGCACCATTGCTGCAGCGATGGTGTCCATGGCAGGCGCGCCATGCCGAGGCGGGCGATCCCTTGCGCGAGCATGCGCGCGCTCGCCGCGTCCGGCGCGACCGTCATCGGCTGCTCGCCCAGCGTGACGGCGCCGAGCCGGCGCAGCCGGCGCGCGCGCAAGCTGGCGCTCGCCTCATCGAAAGCGATCTCGTGGCGGCTTTCGATGCGGTCGGCAAATTGCGCTTCGATCTCGGCAAGGCCGAGCGGCGCCGCCAGCACGATGCGGCCTTGTGCGGCGGTTCCGGCGATCTCGGCGATGGCGAGAAATGGTTCGCGCGCGAGTCCCGAGGCGGGATCGACATTGGCGCCGCGACCGTTGGCCAACAGGAACGCCCCGCCCGCGCCGCGATTCTTCGCGATGCGGTCGGGATAACTGAACGCAAGCAGTGCGCCGACCGAAAGCTCATCTGCGCCCCGGCCCAGCTCTCTTTTCTCGCCTACCCGCGCCATCTGCGCCCAGCGCTGTGCCATTGCGCGCGCCTCGCGTGCTCGCTGCGAGCGATCACTTCGCAGCGCGTCGAGGCGATGGCCGAGATCGACATCGCTGCTGCCGAGCCCGCGCTCGGTGAGGACGACGGCTATATCCGCGGCGAGCTCCGCCGCGCCTGCCGCCGCCGCATCGACCACCATGCGCGCGAGCCGCGGCGGCAGCGGCAGCTTCCGCAGCCTGCGTCCCTCTTGCGTGATCCGTCCCGCCGCATCGATCGCGCCGAGCGCGCCGAGCAGCGCCTTAGCCTGCCCCAGCGCCGCCGTCGGCGGTGAGTCGAGAAACGCCAGCGAAGCGGCATCGCCAACGCCCCAATCCGCGAGATCGAGCACGAGACCGGAAAGATCAGCGGCGAGGATTTCCGGTCGGTTGGCGGGCTCGAGCGCGGCAGTCTGCGGCTCGTCCCATAGCCGATAGCAAACGCCGGGCTCGGTGCGTCCGGCGCGGCCGCGCCGCTGCTCCGCGGAGGCGCGCGAGACCCGCACGGTTTCGAGCCTGGTGAGGCCGACGTCGGGCTCGTAGCGCGGCACCCGGGCAAGCCCGCAATCGACCACCACGCGCACGCCTTCGATGGTCAGCGAACTCTCCGCAATCGACGTCGCGAGCACGATCTTGCGTCGGCCCGGCGGCGCCGGCGTGATCGCCCGGTCCTGGACGTCGGCATCGAGCGCCCCATAGAGCGGCACGATATCGACCGCCTGATCGTGGATGCGCTCGCGCAACAACGCCTCGGTGCGCCGGATCTCGGCGGCGCCGGGAAGAAAGACCAGCAGCGATCCGGCTTCGGCACGCAGCGCGCGAATCCCGGCATCGGCGACTTGCCGCTCGATCGGCGCGCTCGTGTCACGCCCGAGATAGCGCGTCTCGACCGCAAAGGCGCGGCCGGCGCTCTCGATCACCGGCGCCTCGCCGAGGAGTTTTGCGACGCGCGCGCCGTCGAGCGTTGCCGACATGACCAGGAGCTTGAGCTCCGGTCGCAAGCCCTGCTGCACGTCGCGGGCAAGCGCCAAGCCAAGGTCGGCGTCGAGCGAGCGCTCGTGGAATTCGTCGAACAGAACGGCGGCGACGCCGGCAAGCGATGGATCCTCGAGAATGAGGCGTGTGAAGACGCCTTCGGTCACGACTTCCACGCGTGTTTCGGCGGAGACTTTGGAGCCGAAACGCACCCGGTAGCCGATGCTCGCGCCGACCGCTTCGCCGCGCGTCGCGGCCATGCGCGCGGCCGCGGCCCGCGCCGCGAGCCGGCGCGGCTCGAGCATGATGAGTTTCTGTCCGGCCGCCCAAGGCTCCGCCGCGAGCACGAGCGGAACCCGCGTGGTCTTGCCCGCGCCTGGAGGGGCGACCAGCACCGCGGCGGATTGAGCGCGCAGCGCAGCTGTTAATTCCGGCAGCGCCGGATCGATCGGCAGCGGCTCGTCAGTCGCACGCATCGCCGTCACCTTGCATAGGCGCCGCACGGGAGGGAAGCGGCGCCGAACAGCGGTGCATAGCGACACGGAAGCGGTGGCGAAACCGTCGTTCAGGTGTTAAGTCGAAGCCATGCCAAGCAAAGCCGCAGCGGGCGCGCAGAGCGCCGCATCCGTTGCCCGGGCGCCGCAACAAGGCGATCACGTCTTCCTGGTCGACGGCTCGTCGTACATTTTCCGCGCTTATCACGCACTGCCTCCGCTCAACCGCAAAACCGACGGGCTGCAGGTCAACGCCGTGCTCGGCTTCTGCAACATGTTGTGGAAGCTCCTGCGCGACATGAAGCCCGAGGAGCGGCCAACCCACCTCGCGGTCATATTCGACAAGTCGGAGAAAACCTTCCGCAACGAGATGTACGCCGATTACAAGGCGCACCGGCCCGAGCCGCCCGACGATCTGCGTCCGCAATTCGCATTCATTCGCGAGGCGGTGCGCGCCTTTGACATACCTTGCTTGGAACAGCTGGGCTACGAGGCCGATGATCTGATCGCGACCTATGTGCGTGAGGCGTGCGAGCTGGGCGCCACCGCAACCATCGTCGCCTCCGACAAGGACCTCATGCAGCTCGTGAACGACTGCGTCATCATGTACGACACCATGAAGGACCGCAGGATCGGCATTCCCGAGGTGATCGAGAAATTTGGCGTGCCGCCGGGGAAGCTCGTCGAGGTGCAGGCGCTGATCGGGGATTCGACGGATAATGTCCCGGGTGTGCCGGGCATCGGGATCAAGACCGCCGCGCAGCTCATCGGCGAACATGGAGATCTCGAAACGCTGCTAGCGTGCGCCGGCCAAATCAAGCAGGAGAAGCGGCGCCAAGCACTCATCGAGCACGCCGAAAAGGCGCGGCTGTCGAAGAAGCTCGTCACGCTCGATGCACACGTCAAACTCGAGGTGCCGCTCGCCGAGCTTGCAGTGCACGATCCCGACTACCAGCGGCTGATCGCCTTCCTCAAGGCGATGGAATTTACCACGCTCACCCGTCGCGTGGCGGAATTCGCGGGCATCGATCCCGCCGCGGTCGAGCCGGACGGGAAACTCGTGGCGCGCAGCGCGCCGAAGCAAGCGAAGCCGGAACAGGTCCCGCTTCCGTTTGTCAGCGCCACAGCGGGCGCAGTCGGCAAACCGCGGGAGGCCCCCCCTCGCCAGGCAGAGGATGCGCAACCTGAGCTCACGCCGCAGGCACGCGCCGAGGCACGCATTGCTGCTGCGCGCGACCTCAAGATCGACCGCTCCCGATACGAGATCGTGCGCGGCCTCGAACCTCTTGCCGCCTGGATATCCCGCGCGCGTGAACTCGGCACCGTCGCGATCGATATCGAGGCCACGAGCATCGATCCGATGCAGGCAAACTTATGCGGTTTCTCGCTCGCGCTCGCGGCGAATGAAGCCTGCTACGTTCCACTCGCACACCGCACGCGCGGCGACGGCGGCGACAGCGGCCTGTTCGCCGGCGACATTGCGCCGGGTCAGATCGAGGAGCGGGCGGCGCTTGCGGCGCTAAAACCGCTGCTCGAAGACCCGGAGGTGCTCAAAGTCGGCCGCGACCTCAAGTTCGCCGTGCAGATGTTTGCGCTGCGCGGGATCGAGTTCGCCCCGCATGACGACGTCATGCTGTTGTCCTACGTGCTCGATGCCGGGCGCTCCGATCACGCGCTCGCTTCGCTGTCGCAGCGCTACCTCGGTCACACCCCGATCGACCAGAACCAGCTCACCGGCTCGGGCAAATCCAGGCTCACGTTCGATTGCGTGGAGATCGAGAAGGCCGGCGAGTATGCCGCTGAGGGCGCCGACATCACGCTGCGGCTGTGGCAAGTGCTCAAAGCGCGCGTTGCCGCCGAGCGCGTGAGCAGCGTTTACGAGACGCTGGAGCGGCCGCTCATTCCGGTGCTCGCGCGCATGGAGCGGCGCGGGATTTCCATCGATCGGCAAGTGCTCTCGCGTTTGTCGGGCGAATTCGCGCAGCGCGCCGGCGCGCTTGAGGCCGAAATCCAGGTGCTCGCCGGTGAGCCGCTCAATCCGGGAAGCCCGAAGCAGCTCGGCGACATTCTGTTCGGCAAGTTCGGGCTTCCCGGCGGCACCAAGACGAAGACCGGTCAGTGGTCGACGGGCGCGCGCGCGCTCGAGGACCTGGCCGAGCAGGGTCACGCACTGCCTCGCAAGATTCTTGACTGGCGACAAGTCTCGAAACTCAAATCGACCTATACCGACGCCTTGCCGGGCTATGTCCACCCGCAGACCCATCGCGTCCACACCAGCTATGCACTCGCTGCCACGCCCACGGGCCGGCTGTCCTCCTCCGAACCGAACTTACAAAACATTCCGATCCGCACCGAGGAGGGCCGCAAGATTCGCCGCGCCTTCATTGCCGCCGAGGGCCACAAGCTCGTCTCCGCCGACTACTCGCAGATCGAGCTGCGGCTGCTTGCGGAGATCGCCGGCATCGAGACGCTGAAAAAGGCTTTTCGCGAAGGTCTCGACATTCACGCCATGACCGCCTCGGAAATGTTCGGCGTTCCGGTCAAAGGCATGCCCGGAGAGGTTCGCCGCCGCGCCAAAGCGATCAACTTCGGCATCATCTACGGCATCTCGGCCTTCGGGCTCGCTAATCAGCTCGGCATCGAGCGCGAGGAGGCGAGCGCTTACATCAGGAAATATTTCGAGCGCTTTCCCGGCATCCGCGACTACATGGACGAGACCAAGGGCTTTGCCAAGCAGAACGGCTACGTGCTCACCCTGTTCGGTCGCAAGTGCCACTATCCCGAGATCGCCAATCCGAACCCGACGATCCGCGCTTTCAACGAGCGCGCCGCCATCAACGCGCGGCTGCAGGGCACCGCTGCCGACATCATCCGTCGCGCCATGGTACGCATGGAGCCGGCGCTGGCGAAAGCGAAACTCTCTGCGCAGATGCTGCTGCAGGTCCACGACGAGCTCGTGTTCGAGGTCGTCGACGCGGAGGTGGAGAAGACGTTGCCGGTCATCGAAAAGGTGATGGCGCAGGCACCGATGCCGGCGCTTTCTCTCTCCGTGCCGCTCGCGGTCGAAGCCCGCGCCGCCCACAATTGGGACGAGGCGCATTGAGCTAAGCGGCGGATTTCAGTGAGATGCGGTCGAGGCGGGACGCTGTGCACCCTCGCCCCGCGAAGCGCGGAGAGGGCTGCACGGTGCTCCTCGTTCTCACGATCATCGCCATCCTCGCCCCCAGCCCCGCGCAGGCCGCCGCGACCCTCGACGGCGCGGCGCTGGGTTGGTTTTGGGCGCTGCCGTTCATCGGCATCCTCCTCACCATCGCCACGGGACCGCTGTTGTTCCCGCGATTTTGGCATCGCCATTACGGCAAGCTCGCCTTCGCCTGGAGCGCGCTCACGTTGGCGCTGCTCGCGACGGTCTCCGGCGTGCCGACCGCGGCTGCGGCTTTCACGCACGAGATGCTCAGCGAGTATCTAAGCTTCATCGTGCTCCTGTTCGCGCTCTACGTCGTCGCGGGCGGCATTCTGGTCACGGGTGAGTTGCGCGGCACGCCCATCGTCAACACGGCGATGCTCGCCTTCGGCACCTTGATCGCCAGCGTGGTCGGGACCACAGGCGCGGCCATGATTCTGATCCGGCCGCTCATCCGCGCCAACGCGCCGCGCCTTCACAATGTCCACGTCGTCGTGTTCTTCATCTTTCTCGTGGCCAATATCGGCGGCGCACTCTCCCCGCTCGGCGATCCGCCGCTTTTCGTCGGCTTTCTGCACGGCGTTGATTTCTTCTGGACTACGCGCCAGCTGTGGTTCGAAACCGCGCTGGTTGCCGGCATCGTGCTCGCGGTCTTTGTCGCCCTCGACCTGTGGCACTACCGCAACGACCGGCGGGTCGCGACCGTTGGCGAAGGCAAACGACCAATGCACATCAGTGTCAGCGGCAGCATCAATCTCCTGCTGCTCGCGGGCATCATCACCGCCATTCTCGGCGCGCCGGCATGGAAGCCGGCGACGAGTGTCGATGTCTACGGCACAAACCTCGAGCTGCAAAACATCGCCCGCGACGCTGCATTGGTGTTGATGGCCATCCTTTCGCTCGCGCTCACGCCGAGTGAGCACCGCGAGGCCAACGGGTTCACCTGGGAGCCG
>WNGD01003093.1_pt1 | contig 17132 bp, 12 predicted proteins | sample 5400671 | NCBI WGS metagenome assembly WNGD01 (sample SAMN13153369, study PRJNA577476) | soil metagenome | isolation source: 40 cm soil or saprolite under grassland replicate 2 | place: USA:California | collected 2016-06-15
GAGAAGCTCGATCTTCTCGGAGTCGATGTCCGTTCCGATCACGTCGTGCCCGATACTTGCGAAGGTCACGCTGGTGACCAATCCCACGTGGCCGGTTCCGATCACGGCGACCTTCAAGGCAACCCCTTCCTCCTCGTGCAGCTTAGGCGGACCCGAGGATCGTGGCCGACCGGCGGGGGCGGTACGTTGCCTACGCGCATCGACGTATCCACGGTGATGTGTGACGCACGCGCACCGGGGATCAGGAGTGAGCGGGCGCCCCACGGTCGTCGGGAACGCCATCGGGTGACGAGCCGTCTCTCCGGAGCACGTACCGACCGAGCAGGCCGCGCCAACGGCGATCGGCGTTGTAGCCGTTCGCGCTCCACGAGCTCGGTACGCGGTTGAGGACCCCACCGAGGATGCGTCCCCCGACCTGTTGGATCTGGCGTCGCGATTGGGCGACGCTCGCCTGCGTGCTCGACTGCGCATCCGTCACGAAGAGCACACCGTCGACGAGGTCGGCGAGGACCAGGCTGTCCGCGACCGGGAAGATGGGCGGACCGTCCACGAGGACGAAGTCCCCTCGACAACACTCCTGGAGCACCTCGTCCATGCGATCGGACTGCAGGAGCTCTACGGGCTCTTCGACGGCGGCCACCGGTCCGCTCGGTAGGACGCGCAGGTCGGGCAGGTCCGTCTCGACGATGGCGTCGTCGAGCGCGAGCGTTCCGGCGAGGACCTGACCGAGGCCCTGCTCGTTGCCGATCCCGAACACCGCATGGACCCGTGGGTTCCGAAGATCGGCGGAGATGAGCACGACCGACCTCCCGGCCTGCGCCAACGCCACGGCCAGGTTGGCGGCCGTGCTCGTTTTCCCTTCGCCTTGACGGGCGCTCGTGACCAGGATCGTCTTCGCCTTGGATTCCTTGCAGACGGCCAGGAAGTTGGTCCTGAACGTCCTGAACGCCTCCGCGGCCAGACCGCGGGGCTCGTCCACGGACGCGAGATGAGCGGATCCGACGAGGAGGCGATGCGTGCGGGGGATGGAACCGAGGATCGGTGCACCGAGGGACCTGGCGACGACGGGCGGATCTTGGATCCGGTCTCGCGCCTGATCGCGCAGCGACGCGAGGACCACCCCCGCCACGAGCCCCAGCAGCAGCCCGAGCGCCAGATCCAGTTTGTGCTTGGGACTGACCGGTGCTGTCGGACGCTGCGCGTCCTCGACGACCTGTCCGGGATCGACGCTGAGGGTGGCGATCGAAGCGAGGTTGTTCTGCAGGGCGAGCCGGGAGGTATCGAGGGAGTTGCGCCGGTCCGTAAACGTCACGTGCTCGGCGGAGGTCGGGTCGACGTCTGCGATCTGCGTGTCGAGAGCCGCGATCTGCGCGTCGAGCTGGGTGATCTTCTGGCGGATCGTGTCCGAGTACGTCGTGATCATGCCGATCGCCTGATCCTGCTTGAAGGTCAGGTAGGCCTCGGCGACCGCCTGAGCGCCCTGTTGTGCGGCAGCGCGGTCATGGGCCGAATACGAGATGTCCAAGATCTGCGTGCCGACCGGCGAGCTGACGGAGATCGCATCCAGGAGGTCTTGCAGGGAGCCGCCGGTCGTCTGGCGTGCGATGTTCGCTACCTCCGCCGACCTGACGAGCTGCTCCTCCGTCGGGATGACCAGTTGATCGAGGGGATTCGAGGAGGCCAACGGCTGGACGAGGGTCGGGCGCACGAGCACCTCGGCGGTCGCTTGATAGACGCTCGGCCGAGAGTAGGAATAGAGCGCGGCGAGCACGGTCACGAACGCGGCGACCGCGAGGATCAGCCACTTGTGGCGGCCGACCTTGCTCATGAATTCTCGGATGTCGACCGTCGGCTCGGAGGGAGTCGCATGGAGCTCCGTCGGTGCGGCGATCATCCGATCTTGATCCCGTCTCGCGTTCTCGGCGTAGATATGCGCTCCTCGGCTCTACGGTACTCGTCGTCGGGAACGTCAAGGTAGTGCGCTCACGAGGCCGCACCATCGTGCGAACGTCGTAGGGCCGGTACGTCATCGTGCCGGTGCCGCCCGAGGGAAGCCCGCATAGCCTCCAAAGGCAGACCCCAAGCCCGTGGAGCGTGCATGTCCGAGAGAGCGAAACCGGGAGCCATCTCGCTTGTCGGTGGCCTTCCGTCACCTTCGTTCAGGCACGCTCGATCTCAGTCCCGTCGAGGATAGCGGGATGCGTGCAGGCGACGTGGCGGGCATCGATCGACCTGCTTCGAGCGGGGGAAGCAGGCCGATGCAGGAGCTCGTCGCTCCAGAACGCACGCTCGAGCTCGTCTCGTCGCTCTGCCGCGCCCTCGAGGAAGCGGAGATCCACTACTGCCACTGGAAGAGCAACGAGTCCCTCGACCGGTCGGCGAGCGGGGAGAACGATCTGGACCTCCTCGTGAGTCGCGCGGACGCCCGCCGCTTCGAAGCGATCCTGCGAGATCTCCGGTTCCGGGACGCTCGACTGCCGCCCTGGAAAGAACTGCCGGGCGTCTACCACTCGTACGGCGTCGATCGCGGTTCCGGGAGCTTCGTGCACATCCATGCGCACTATCAGCTGGTCGTCGGCGACGACATGACCAAGAACTATCACCTGCCGATCGAGGCCCCCTATCTGGCTTCGGCCCGACCCGTGACACCGTTCATGGTGCCGGCGCCGGAGTTCGAGCTTGGCCTGTTCTTGGTTCGCATGGTGATCAAGCACTCCACCTGGGACGCGTTCCTGTCGCTGCAATCGTCGTTGTCAAGGAGCGAGCGTCGCGAGCTCGATGACCTGGTCACCCGGGTTGATCTCTCCGACGTCTGGGGTCTCATGGATCGGCACATCCCGTTCGTCTCGGTGGAGCTCTGGAACAGGTGCCTGCGTGCCGTGCAGCCCGGCGCGGGCGTTTGGCTCCGCATCCGAACGGCGAGCACGTTGCAAGGCGAGCTCGCGGTTTGGGCGCGCCGGCCGCGTGCCGTCGACACCTCCCTGAGGATGTGGCGACGGTTCCGCACCCTGGCTCGTCGCAAGGTGTTCCGGCGTGGGCCGGTCGCCCACCGGCTCGCCGGGGGAGGTGTGTTGATCGGGATCGTGGGGGGCGACGGGGCGGGGAAGACCACGGCTCTCGAAGGGCTCACGCGGTGGCTCGCGAAGGAGAACTTCTTCGCGGTGACGGTGCACATGGGCAAGCCGCGATGGTCCGTGGTGAGTGCAGCCGTCAAAGGCTCGATGAAACTCGCGGCCTCCGTGAAGCGCCGGCCGACCTCCTCCGCGTCGAGCCTCCGGTCGACGCTCGCGACCGAGGGTGGATCGATGGATGTGCGCGACCGCGCACGGCTGGTGTGGGAGGTGCTCACCGCGCGGGACCGATACCGAACCTACCGACGGGCCCGGCGGCTGGCGTCGAACGGGGAGATCGTGCTCTGCGATCGTTACCCGCTCCCGGAGGTCTCCGGCATGGATGGCGCGGTGACGGCACGGGCGACTGACCCTGCTCGCTTGCGGGGGTTGGCCAGGGCGCTCGCCGCTCGCGAGCGGGGGTACTACGAACGGATCCGATACCCCGACATCCTCGTCGTGCTCCGCGTCCACCCGGACGTCGCGGTGCAACGGAAGGCCGGTATGGAGCCGGAATCGACCGTCCGTCCCCGTTCGGAGGAGATCTGGCGCCTCGATTGGGCGGAGACGCCGGCGATCGTGATCGATGCGGCGGCCTCGCGGGACGAGGTCCTGTCCGAGATCAAGTCCCTCATCTGGTCGAGGCTGTGACGATGCGCACGCAGGCCCCAGGCGTTCCCGAAGACGGATCACCCCCCGTCGAGCCTCCCGAGCGCCGGGGCGCTCTTGCACGGGTCATCTCGCGAGTGATCTCCGACGGGAGCCTGACCAAGAAGGCATCGCTCAACGCCGCGGCATCGACGGCGGAGCAGGTCGCACGGATCATCGCGGGTCTGCTGATCAGCCCCTTCCTGCTCACCAAGCTCGGTGACTACCTGTTCGGGGTCTGGCAATTCCTGCAGCGGCTCATCGGCCACGCCTCGCCGGCGAGCGGCCGGCCCGGCGAGGCGCTCAAGTGGACGATCGCCCACGAGCAGCGGTCCACCGACTACGACTTCAAGCGCCGGCAGGTCGGTAACGCCCTCGCGGTTTCGATCCTCTTCCTCCCGATCCTGGCGATCGTCGGCGGGGTGCTCGCGTGGATGGCGCCGGTCTGGCTCGGGGCTCCCCACGGCCTCTATCACACGGTTCGTCTTGCCGCGGGGATCCTGGTCGTCGACGCGATGCTGTTCAGCTTGTTCTATCTCCCTCAGTCGGTCCTGCAGGGCGAGAACCTCGGCTACAAGCGATTGGGCCTGACGGTCTTACTGGTGTTCATCAGCAAGAGCCTGCTCGCGGTCGCCGCGTACCTGGGGTGGGGTGTCCCGGGACTCGCCGTGGCAGACCTGACGGGGACCGTGCTGTGGGGCGTCGCATACGTCTACATCGCCAAGTCACGCGTGGGCTGGTTCGGGATCGCGCGGCCTCGGTTCGAGGAGATCCGCGGGTTCATCGGGCTCAGTTGGTGGTTCCTGCTGTGGAACCTCGTGATGACCGTCATGCTCGCGAGCGACGTCGTCGTCTTGGGGATCGCGGGATCGCCCACGCTCGTGACGACGTACACGTTGGCTCGGTTCGTTCCCCAGGCCATCGTCGTCGCGGTCGCAACGATCATCTTCGCGATCATGCCTGGGCTCGGCGGTCTCGTCGGCGTGGGCGATCTCCCCCGCGCGATCAAGATCCGGAACGAGACGATGAGCTTGGTGTGGCTGTTCAGCATCGCGACGGGCGCGGCGATCCTGATCTGGGAAGAGTCTTTCCTCCGGCTCTGGGTCGGGCCGCAGTACTACCCGGGGGCGCCCACGATGCTGATGATCGTGCTGGCCGTGCTGCAGTTCTCCCTGATCAGGACGGACACGAACATCATCGATCTGACCCTCGATCTTCGTCACAAGACAGAGCTGGGCGCGTTCTCGGCCGCCGTTTCCGTCGTCCTCGGTTGGCTGTTCCTCGGACCGTTCCACTGGGGGATCATCGGCCTCGTCATCGGGTTCATCCTGGGCCGCATGATCCAGAGCGTCGGCTATCCGTTCATGATCGGTCGGATGCTGGGGATCCCACCGGAGGATCAGCTCCGCGGGGTCATCCGGCCCGCGCTCGCAACCGCGGCGATCTTCGGTCTCGCGACCGCGCTCGGAACCGTCGTGCATGCGCACTCATGGGCGGTGCTGGTTCTGGGTGGCGGGACGTCGGCAGCGGGCGTCGCCGTTCTGGCCTACCTCGGTGGGCTCTCGGCGTCGATGCGGCGAACGGTGTGGCGGCGGCTGCGCAAGGTGGTGCGGCTCGTATGAGTGGGCCAGGTGTGACGACGAAGGCGAAGCAGCGGGTGGCGATCTTCACCGCCAACATGGACGGCGGCGGGGCCGAGCGGGCGATGCTCAAGCTCGCCGGAGGCATCGCGGATCACGGATACGACGTGGACCTGGTCCTCAGCCGCGCCGAGGGCCACTACCTGCGTGAGGTACCGGACTCGGTTCGGATCGTGGACCTCCACGCCAGACGCGTCCTTTCGAGCATCCCCGGCCTGGTGCGCTACCTGCGCCGCGAGCGCCCGAACGCGATGCTCGCGTCGATGAACTACGTGAACATCGTCGGTATCTGGGCCAGGACGTTGGCCCGGGTGGACACGAGGTTGATCGTGAACGAGCAGAACGCGCTCTCGCTCGAAACCGCGCACTCGCCGCGGCGGCGACATCGGCTGATGCCCAGACTGATCAAACGCTTCTATCCATGGGCCGACGGTGTGACGTCGGTCGCCCGGGGAACGGCGGACGATCTCGTCAGTGCCGCGGGTGTGGCACCGAACCTGATCGAGGTCGTGCACAACCCGATCGTGACCACGGAACTGCGAGCGCTCGTGGCGGAGCCGCTCGACCATCCGTGGTTCGGCCCCGCGCAGGTCCCCGTCGTGCTCGGGGTCGGACGTCTCGCACCGCAGAAGGACTTCGGCACGCTGATCCGCGCGTTCGCTCGGGTGACCATCCGACGTCCGTGTCGCCTCATGATCCTCGGCGACGGACCCGAACGAGACTCCCTCGAGGCGCTCGTCGCCGAACGGGGGTTGACGGGAGCCGTCGATCTTCCTGGTTGGGTCCCCAACCCGTACCCGCACATGGCGGGTGCGGGCGTCTTCGTGCTGTCCTCCCGCTGGGAGGGCCTTCCCTCGGTGCTGATCGAGGCGCTCTTCTGCGGGGTTCCGGTCGTCGCCACGGATTGCCTCAGCGGCCCGCGGGAGATCCTCGAGGGAGGCAAGTACGGCGCGCTCGTGCCTGTCGGGGACGAGGAGGCGCTCGCTGCAGGGATCGAGGCGGCGTTGTCGGGAGCGCTGCCGCCACCGCCGGCGGAGAGCTGGGAACCGTACGAACAAGAGACCGTCGTGAGGCGCTACCTGGAAGTCCTGGTGGGGGGGTAGCGATGCGGCGGGTCGTCTACGCGCTGTCGCTGGTCCTGATCTTCACGATCCCCTGGGAGGGAGCGCTGCAGTCGGGGCTCGGAACCGTGGCGACGGTCATGGGGATCGTGGTGACGGTGCTCTGGGTCGCGCTGATCGCGATGACCGGGCAGATACGCAAGCCGATCACCTTCCTCTACGTGACGTGCATCTTCGTGTTCTGGGTGGCGCTCACGGCATTCTGGAGCGCCGACCCCGTGAACAGCATGAGCGCGGTCCTGCGATGGGTCGAGTCCCTGGTATTCACCTTCACGCTGTGGGACCTGTACCGGACCAGAACGGAAGTCCTGATGGGTCTCCAGGCATACGTGCTCGGCTCCTACGTCGCCATCGCGGGAGCCTTCGCGAACTACCTCGGCTCGCATGCCTTCTACACGCACTACCAGCGCTTCAGCCCGGGCAACACGAATCCGGACGGGTACGGCTTCACGGTCGCCTTGGGCGTCCCGATGGCCTGCTACCTCGCCGCGGCACCCGAGACCTCGAGACGAGCCCGCGCGATCAACCTGGCGTATCTGCCGGTGGGCTTCGTTGGCATCGCTTTGTCCGGCACCCGGACCGCCTCGGTGGCGGCCGCGGTCGGTCTGCTGTTCGGCCTCGCCCTGCTGACCCGCCTCAAGGCGTCGGCGCGGATCGCGGTCGTCGCACTGCTGGCATCGACGATGTTCGTGGTGTTGCCGATCGTTCAACCGTTGAAGTCGTTCCAGCGGCTCGGGACGACGGGGACCGACCTTAGCCAAGGCGACCTGAACGGACGGACCGCGCAGTGGGCTCAGGGGTTCGTCGCCCTCTCCGAGCATCCCTTCTTCGGCGTGGGGACCGACCAGTACCGCTCCGTGAACACCCTCGACAAGGTGGCGCACAACTCCTACCTGTCGGTCATGGTCGAGCTCGGACTCTTTGGCTTCGCGTTGTTCGCCGCGATCCTGTGGATCGCCTTCAAGTACGCCTTGATCCAGTCGAAGTGGGACAGGAGGTTCTGGGTCACCCTCCTCGCGGTATGGGCGATCGGCGCTTCCACCCTGTCCTATGAACATCGCAAGACGACCTGGCTCGTCCTGACGTTGTGCGTGGCGGCCGGATCGATCGTCCGCGAACCCACACCACGGGTGCGCGAGGGTCCCGACGCGGTGGAATCGGTCACGGCGGGTGCCCGGGGCCTGCCCGGATGACGCTCCCGACGTTCCTTGGGATCGGGGTTCCGCGCGCCGGAACGACCTGGCTGCACACGCTGCTGTCCGGGCATCCGGACGCGTACCTGCCCACGCGGCGGAAGGAAGTGCGATTCTTCGACCGACATTTCGATCGAGGGCTCGAGTGGTACGAGGGATTCTTCCCTCCGGAGGGGACCGGCGGGTACCAAGCGATCGGCGAGATCTCTCCGCAATACCTCTACGGTCAGGAGTGTCCGGCGAGGATCGCGACGGTCCTGCCGTCCGCGAAGCTCCTCGTCATGCTGCGGCACCCCGTCGACCGCGCGTACTCCCAGTACGGGTTCCTCCTCCAACGACGCAACTACCGTGGGTCGTTCGAAGAGTTCCTGGGGACCAGACCGCACGCCCTCGAGATGGGCTATTACAGCGGCCATCTGCGGAGGTACCTCGACCGTTTCGCTCGGCCACAGATCCTGCCCGTCCTCTTCGAGGAAGCGGTCGTGGGCGGCGAGACCGTCCGTCGCGATCTGGGCGCGTTCCTCGGCATCTCCGAGCGAGGATTCCCAGCAGCGACCGAACGCGTGAACCCGAGCACCATGCCCAGGTATCCGCGGATCGCGAACCTCGCGGTCAAGACCGGTCGACGTCTAAGGAGAGGGCACCTTGAATCGATCGTCGACCTGGGCGGTCGACTGGGTGTTCGCCGATTCATGACGAGCGGCACCCGGATCCCGAAACTGGATGCGGCCCGCAAGAGCGAGCTCAGCCGGCGGTACGTGGACGAGTTCGATGCGCTCGAGGAACTGCTGGGCATCGATCTGAGCTGTTGGAAGGACCGGCCGGCGATACGGAGGACGGGCGATGCCGCGCCGGTCTAGGGCACGACCGAACGGGAACCGATCGCTCGACGTGGTGATCGTGTCCCAACCCGCCGACTACGGGGTCGCGATGTACGTCCGGGAGTTGGCGAGGGCTGCCGTGGAAGCCGGCCACGGCGTGACCGTGATCAGCCCGGCTGCCTCCCGAGGGCCCCTGGCGACGTGGGTCCAGAACGTCGGCGCCCGGCATCACACGCTCAACATGGCGCGACGGCCGGCACTCCGTGATCCCTTCGACGTCTTGACGCTCCGCCGCCTCGCCCGCGGGCGCGACGTCCTGCACGTGCATTCGTCCAAGGCGGCCGCGCTCGGGCGCGTGGCGGCAGCGTCGCTGCCGCCACGCGCCCGCCCCGCGGTCGTGATGACGCCCCATTACTGGTCGTGGCTCGTCGGCGGCCGGCTAGAGCGCCTCTACCGGCGGATCGAGCGATCGCTGGCTCGCCGGTGTGACGCGATCGTGGCCGTCTCCGAACGGGAGGAGACGGAAGGTCGTGCGGTGCTCGGGCCGGACGCCCGCCTGCTGTTGATACCGAACGGTGTCGATCGAGCGCACTTCTCCCCCGAGGGGGCGGCTGCGGCAAGGGACGTCGCTCACCCGCTGATCGTCTGCGTAGGAAGGCTGAGCGAGCAGAAGGGTCAGGACGTCGCGATCCGCGCGCTCGCGTTGCTGAGCGATCGCACATCCCGGCTCCGCCTCGTCGGGGGGGAGAGCACCCTCGGCCACCGCAGGCAGTTGGAGGAGCTCGCCACCTCGCTAAGCGTCGCGGATCGGATCGAGTGGCGCGGGTCCGTAGAGGACACCGCGCCCGAGTACCGCGCCGCAGACGTGGTCATCGCGCCGTCTCGTTGGGAAGGCATGTCGCTCGCATCCCTGGAGGCGCTCTCGTGCGGTTCGGCGATGGTCGCCGCCGACGTGTCCGGAAGCGAAGCCCTCGGGGCCGCAGCCGTGATCGTGCCTCGAGAGGATCCCCACGCACTGGCTGGAGCGATCGAGATGCTCCTCCGCGATCCGGGGAAGCGGCGAGCGCTCGGGCTCGCCGCGAGAACGCAGAGCGGGCCGTACGACGTGTCCGTGACCATGCGCCGGAACCTCGATCTGTGGATCGATCTCGCTCACGGTGGAGCACGGAGGGAGCGTTCGGCGGCCGGATCTCCAGAGGTCGAGTCACGCGCACCCGGGGACGCCTTTACCTCCAACAGGGACATGGGCGACGGATGAGTGATGCAGCCGACGACACGGACGCGCCCGTCCGGTACGTGAGCATGCCCGGGAGCCCCTACACGGGTTCCACCCTGTTGGGGATGCTGATGGCCAATCACCCCGCCTGTACGTCGATCGGGGCGGCCACCGGGCTCACGGCCAAGGTGGACCTGGACACGTACCGCTGTTCGTGTGGTGTGCTCTTCGCGGAGTGCTGCTTCTGGCATCGCATCGCCCGACGGACGCAGGAGCTCGGCCACCCGGTGACGGTGTTCAAGACGAACTTCTGGAACACGCACATCCGGGTCTCGAGGCGCCGCTGGCTCAACGGGATCGTCGTCAGCTCGCTCGGGAACCACTCGTTGACGGCCATCCGCGACGCGACGGTCGGCAGGACCCCTCCGGTTCGCCGGCGCGTCTCTGAGGCCAGGGCGTCCACCTGGAGCCTGGCGCGGTCGGTCCTGGAGGAGACCGGTAGGACCGTGTTCGTCGACACGGCGCGTGATCATCAACGTCCCCGCTACCTGGCCGGCACGCCCGGCCTGCAGGTCAAGGTCATCCATCTGGTCCGCGACCCGCGGGGCAACGTCGCAAGCATCATGAAGCACACCGGCGTCGATGTCGCGCACGCGGCCCGTCAATGGCGCCACTACAACGTGGAGGCCGAACGCGTCGGTCGTTCCTTCCCTCGCGAAGCATGGATGCGCCTCCACTACGAAGAGCTGTGCGCGCAACCGCAAGAGACCTTGGACCGAGTCGCGAGGTTCATCGCGGTGGAGCCCATCCCGGTGGCCGATCACCTGCAGCCATCCGAGCGTCACGTGATCGGCAACTCGATGCGGCTCGGCGGGGTGGAGGCGATCCGCGAAGACCGCTCGTGGATGGAGCGGCTGAGCGACGGCGACCTGCGCGTGATCGCGCGCCTGACCGGCGCGGCGAGTCATGACCTGGGGTACGAGTGGCCATGAGCGCTTCGCGCCGCCTCCTCGTGTTCGTCCACATCAACAAGACGGCCGGAACGACCGTGCGATACATCCTGCGCAGCTCCTACGGGGCTCGGCACTGCGACGTGGAGCCGTGGCACGGCGCGTGGACGGACCCGCCGTTCTCGACCGCGGACCTGCAGCGTGTCCGTCGCCTGTATCCGCGGCTGACCAGCATCGCAGGCCACCGCGTGAGCGGATACATCGACCTGGAGGAGCCGGGGACGGAGTTCCGGTACCTGACCTTCTTGCGTGAACCGGTCGCGCTCTGCGCGTCGCGCTTCCAGTATCGCCTCGACCATCGGAAGAGGACCGACCTTCCCTTCGAGACATGGATCGAGAAGGACTGGGTTCGCAACGCGCAGACGCAACGCATCGGTGGGACCGCGGACGCGAACGACGCGATCTCGCTGATCGCCCGGAAGGCGATGTTCGTCGGGCTCACCGAGGCGTTCGACGATTCCATCGTCCTGCTGCGGGCTCTCCGCGCACCTGAGCTCGACATCCGCTACGCGCCGGTGAACGTCGCCAAGAGCTCGCACATCGCGAAGGATCTCCTGGACGACCCCCGCACCCGGGGGATGATCGTCGAGGCGAACGAGGCTGATCTCCAGCTCTACCGGCACGTGAAGGAGGAGCTCTTCCCGGCGATGGAGCGCGAATACGGTCCGTCGCTCGCCGATTCCGTCACCGCGTTCCGCGACGGTCAGGCGAAGCGTTTCAACCGGCGACATCTGGCCACGTACGGACTCAAGCAGCGCCTGGTGCTCCAGCCGGCGATGAAGCTCTACCGACGTTCGAGCAAGCACGACGTCGTCGACGTCCCGCGGTGAGCCACGGGGACCATCAACGCTCCAACCAGAAGCTCAGGTCCCTGCCGATGAGCTCGGCGGTCTGGCCGATATCCTCTCGGAACCGCTCGCGCAACTCCTTCCCGAGCTCGCTCGGCAACCGGGGCGCGCGACGCAGGTTCCGCGTCCGTGTTCGCCGCGCCCAGTCCGCCGCTCGCTGCGGGATCCACGGATCGACCGCCCTCCTGAGGGAGTCGTTCGTGAGGACCCGCTCGAGCAGCATGCTCGCGGGCATCCCGCCGACGTTGTGAGGCGTGCCGAAGTCGGGCACGAAGCCGTCGTCGGTCCCCAGGAAGCGGTAGATGTCGCGGACGAGACCGACCTGATCGGCTTTGAGGTCATCGAACAGGAAGACGAAGATCCGCTCGCGGGGGAACACGTCGAAGTACCTGCGCAGCGCCTCGTGGTACATGCTGATCTGCATCCAATGAGAGTCGGGGCGCGCCCACGCGGCCGATGGCGTGAGCTCACGTGCGGGGTCGAACCTGCGTCCCCGTGATCGGAGGTACATCTGATAGTCCGAATAGGCTCGATCGATGGGGTCGCGGAGACCGCAGAGGATGCGGGCATCGGGGACCGTGTCTCGGATCCGGGTGGCCGACTGCGGACATTCGAGGTAGATCGGCGAAGCCTCACCGACGGCGCGGGCATCCCCCGCGCCTTCGAACGATCGCTCGTACGCGTCGAGCGTCGTGATCGGGAAGTGATGGAGCTCTGGATCGCCGTAGAGCAAGTGGCCGCGCTCGTCGAGGCCGAACGCGAAGTAGTTCGTCTCCTTCACGCGGCTCATGAACACCTGGGGATGATCGGCGAGGTACCAATACAAGGCCGTCGTCCCCGCCTTCGCCGCGCCGACGACGATGAAATCGGGAAGCGTCACGGTGCGCCCGGATCGGCTCGGTCGATCGCCTCCCGGATCGCATCCTTGATCTCGACCACGACGCTCTCGAACGCTCGATCGGTATCGATGCGATGGACCACGGAACCGTCGAAGCGGAGATCAGCACTTGTCGCATGCCGTAGCCGGACGTATGCCTCGGGCTCGTTCTTCTGCCGGCTGGCGTTCCGTGCGAGCGTGACCTCGAGCGGAGCTGAAAGATGGAACACGATGTCGGGAGCGGGGATGTCCCGGTACAGCCGACCCTCGAGCGCGGCCAAGATCCGACGAGCCGACGGTCTGCCGGAGGGGAGGGGGAGATGTCCGAGCTGCGGTCCGTCCGGGGCGCCGGCCGTGCCCGACGGGTACCGGTCGCTCAGCACGATCGTTCCGTTCGGGGATCGCTCGAGGGCTCCGACGATGAGGGCGCGGCGCTCATACGCCAGCATCACCGAGCGGAACGCGAATAGGAGCGGATAGCTCCCTCGCGCCGGAGGGTCCTTCTCCATCTTGGCTTCGACCCGTAACAGGCGCTGCTCCGGGAACAGGGTCCGGAAGGCGGGGAGGAGGACATGGGGGATGAAGGTGACCCATGTGCTCGGGGGCTTCCCGGCATGGATCCGCCGGACCTCGTGGTCGCGACCCAGCCAGGCCTCGACCTCGTCCAGGATCGTCGACTTCCCGCTCGCCTCGGACCCAACGAACGCGATCGATCTGATGGGCATCGGTGGCACCCCGTCGCCGCCCGCGACGATCGGCGCCTCCATCGGACCCCGAGGAGCCGACACCACGGCAGGGCCGGTCGGACCGGTTCCGTCCACGTTCTCGGCGACCCGGCGAACGGCCTCCTCGAGTCCCTGTCGGGAGTCGTCTCCCACCTCGACGATCAGGAGTCGTTCGCGGATCGGTTCCTTCGCCGCCAGGCGGTCGAACAGTTCCGCGGCACGCGCGAGCCCGTCCGCCAGCTCGTGGCGGTTCCTTCCGGCCAACTCTCGACGCGGGTCGGGTCGTCGGACCGCACGTTCCACCAGGAGATCGAGCGGAGCCTTCACGTAGACGATGCGGTCCGGCAACGGAACCAGCCGAGCGAACCGGTCGAGATCGACGTCTGCGTAGGGAGCATCGCTGTACACGAAGAGTTGATACGCGGAGAGCACGATCCCTTCGTCGACCAGGACCGTCTTCCGTTCGGACGCGCGGCGTGCCAACTCGTGCACGCCGAGCTTGCGGACGATGTTGAGCCGGTAGTTGTACTTCGCGAACCTCGATGGAGCGTGCCGCCGGAGCCGGTCGAACGCGAACCGGACGAAGTCACCGTCGCGCCCGTATGCGCGGACGAACGACGGGAACGAGATCACGTCCGCGGCGAGATTGATCAGGCTCGGATCGCTCATCCATCGCAGACCTGGACGGTCGCGCACCAGATCGATGGACAGGACGGCGGCACGAGGCGCGTGGCTCCTCCGCCGAAGCCCCTCGGCGAGGCTCGTCTTCCCTGCCCCGCTGCAGCCGATGAACTCGACGATCATGGGTGGGACGCCACGGGTCGTGCGGTCTCCAGATACACGGCATCGGTGGCGGCCCGCATGATGGGCAACGTGAACCGCGCGATCACGTGGGCGCGGCACCGGCGACCGATCTCGCGCCGTTCGTCGGACGACATCGCTCGGTAGCGCCTGATCTCCCTCGCGAACCCTTCGACGTCTCCCGGCTCGACGAACGGGATGAAACCGGCGTCTTCGGCGAGCTCTCGGTGGGGCGGTATATCGGACAGGATGACGGGGCATCCGGCAGCCATCGCCTCAAGGACGGCTAACGGGAGGCCCTCGCCGCGCGAGGTGGACACGAAGATGTCGGCTCCGGCGCACGCGAGGAACACCTCCTCTCGAGGGATGAGGCCTCGCAACGTTACGCGATCCCGAAGGCTCGAGCGGTCGATGCGGGCTTCCAGCGCCGTTCCGAGCCGCCCGCCACCGATGAAGATGAGTCGACCGTCATCGTCTCGCTCGACGCTCCGAGCGAACGCATCGAGCATGGCGAACGGATCCTTCACCGCATCGAGACGACCCACGGAGAGAACGGTGAAACGCCCGTCCTGCCTGTCGATGGCGCCGACGTCGATGGCGCGATCGACCCGGTCGATGTCGGCTGCATTCTGGACGACCCGCCATCGACCCCCAACGAGCCACTTCAGCGCCCGCGGCAGGCTCTCGTACGCCGACCGACTGCAGAAGATCACGCGACGGAAGGTCATCAGAGGCACGACCATCAACGCCTTGTCTCGAAGCCGATAGTCGTAGAACGAATCTTGCACGGTATAGACGAGCGAACGCCGGAGCCGGCGCGACCGAGGGCGAGCGAGCACGGCGAGCCGCAGCAACACGCCCGACTGCGGCGCGTGGGCATGGATGACGTCGTAGCCATCGGCGTCCAGGGCGCGGCCCAAGCTTCGGAAGAACCCCCTGAGCGTTCCGTCGCCCGCGAACAGCTTGATCTCGGGAGGCGGCGTCAGCCGCGGCACGAAGTAGGTGCTGATCGCGAGATCGCGTTCTCCGATCAACGGCAGGCAGTGCTCGTTGTACTGACCGTTGGTCTCACCGAGCATCAAGATCAGGTGAAGGACCTTGAGCCTGCGCCCGGCGTTATCGTGCCGGTCGGTCGGGACGGGTCGGCCGTCGCTATCGAGCATGTGCCATCAAGCGAGGCCGGAGCCTCGTGGCGAGCTGGGCGGCCGTGAGTTCCTCCGTATCGAAACGAAGCACCTCCGGCGCACCCAAGGTCTCGATCCGACCGAGCATCGCGTCGAACGATCGGCGGTAGGTCTCGATGAACCGATGCCCTTCCGCGGCCCCCTCGCCCTTCGTCTTGTGGAGCTGCGTCCGCCCGTTGATCCTCCGCCACAGGACGTCGTCGGACGCATCTAGCCAAACGATCGCGCTCAGCTCTCCAACCCACAGCCGAAACATGTCCTCCCACCACGCGTCGAACGCCGGCGTGGTGGTGAACGGCTTCCCCTCAGCTTTCAGCCGAACGAGGGCGTAGATCGGCCCCTGATCGAGCACCGTGACACCGCCGCGACGATGCATCGCACGGCGCAGGACGCTCCGCCACTGCGTCACGTACACCATGAGCTTGAACTCCGGCCAACTCATCCGAGGCGATCGGCGATCCGAGGCGATGATCGGCAGCAGGCGTGGGGTCGCCCTCGCGACCCGGAGGAGATGGGATGGCAGCCGCGTGTGGATGAACCCGCCCACGCTGAACCAGGGCCCTTCGCAGATCGACCGGGTGAGGGTTGACTTCCCCGAACCAGCCACACCGGCGACCTCGACCAGACACGGCGTGAGCGGCGGCGAGAGGCCATGCTTCATCGGTGACGCATCCGTCACTCCGTCATCCTTCGATCGCGTGCGGCGAGACCAGGGACGATGATCGATGGTGATGCCCATGACGCCGTCTAACCCTTCCTCTCGCCGCGGACGCTCCTGCCTCGAGGGGAAACGGTACGCGGGCGCCATGCCTCTGGCCATCTGATGAACGCCGTACCCGGGCTACGGTTCCCGGTCCAGGGGGATCGTTCCGTGGTCGTCGTCGGACCGAAACGCGCCCGTCGACGCCTTCGAACGTAGCCTCGCTACATCGGATGCGTGATGTGAACGGCGACACGCATCAGTCTCGGTGGAGTCTTCGTCGTGTCCTCTGGATGCTTGCCGACGGCCTCGCATCGGCTGGGTACGTTTCTTACGGCGAACCGCGCATGCGCTGGAAGGGACCGGACCGCCACACTCGGTTCTCCAGACCGCGGAGGGGCGATTGGGAAGCACGATCAACGGGACCGTGCATCGCGCACCCCGCGGTGGAGCGTGACAGATGGCTGTTCGCGAACCCCTCGATGTTGTGCTCCCCGCTGGTCGGGTGCTCCGCTTCCGCCCCCCTCTGTCGAGCCTCCTCCCCGTCGCCGACGCGGTTGCGCTCGGAACCGTTTGCGCTCTTCTGGGGTTCCACCATGTGGCGATGGCGTTCGCCGTCCTCACGTTCCTCATCCTCAACAGTGACTCTTCCCGCATCTTCCGGGTCAATCCGCGCCTCGGGGACGACGCAGCGTGGTTGTTGGGTCGCGTCGCGGTGTCTTTGTTGATCCTCATGACGGTCGGGGCGATCAGCAGCATCCAGGTGGTCGACATCCGATCCCATCTGAGCAACCTGACCCTGATCGCGCCGCTGTGCGCGGTCGCCGTGATCATCGGGCGGGCCGTCGCGTACGCCCTGGGACGAGCGGCGAAGGCGCGGGGCGTGGCGTCGGAGCGGACCCTCATCGTGGGCGAAGGCGAGCTTGCGAGCGGCCTCGCGAAGACGCTCTTGGAGCATCAGGAGTTCGGACTGAAGCCCGTCGGGTTCCTGGGCCGGCGGAGCGATGGGCCGGCCATCCTTCCGTTCCTCGGAGAGAGCGCGGAGCTCGATCACGTCGTCCAGGAGCACGCCGTGAGCCGCGTGCTCGTTGCCTTCGGCGATACGAACGACAAGGACCTCGCGACCGTGCTCCGTGCCAGCGAACGGACGCCCGCAGAGATCCACGTCGTCCCCCGCTTCTTCGAGTTGAGTGGGATCCCGCAGGGGGCAGCCGTGGATGATGTCTGCGGCATCCCTC
>WNGD01005295.1_pt1 | contig 17120 bp, 14 predicted proteins | sample 5400671 | NCBI WGS metagenome assembly WNGD01 (sample SAMN13153369, study PRJNA577476) | soil metagenome | isolation source: 40 cm soil or saprolite under grassland replicate 2 | place: USA:California | collected 2016-06-15
CGATGCTTCAACTGATCCGTCAGCCACGGGTACAGCCACGGCCACGGACAATTGCAGCACCGCGACGGTGACCCACAGTGATGTGACCACGCCAGGTAGTTCGGCTGGTAACTACACCATCACCCGCACCTGGACCGCGACCGATGCCAGCGGCAACAGTTCTTCCTGCACGCAGATCATCACCGTGCAAGACACCACAGCGCCGTCTATCAGTTGTCCCGCAAACCAGGCCGTCTCGTGCGATGCTTCAACTGATCCGTCAGCCACGGGTACAGCCACGGCCACGGACAATTGCAGCACCGCGACGGTGACTTATAGCGATGCGGTGACTCCAGGAGCTTGCGCAGGCAGCTACACCATCACGCGCACCTGGACGGCCACGGATGCAAGCGGCAATCACTCTAGCTGCGCGCAGACCATCACCGTCGTTGACAATACTCCGCCGGTGATCACCTGCCCGGCTGACGTGACAGTTTCCTGCGCCGCATCAACTGATCCATCGGCGATAGGATTGGCCACCGCTACCGACAATTGCAGTGGCGCAACTGTGACCTATGCGGATACTGTGACGCCAGGAAGTTCGGTTGCTGATTACACGATCACGCGCCACTGGGTGGCGACCGATGGGTGCGGCAATAGCTCGAGTTGCAATCAGGTAATTACGGTGCGGGATACCACGGCACCGACGATTACATGTCCAACAGACAAGACGGTCTCGTGCGATGCATCAACCGATCCATCAGCGACGGGCACAGCTACCGCGACAGATAGTTGCAGCACCGCAACCGTCACCCACAGCGATGTGACCACGCCTGGCAGTTCGGCTGGTAACTACACCATCACCCGCACCTGGACCGCGACCGATGCCAGCGGCAACAGTTCTTCCTGCACGCAGATCATCACCGTGCAAGACACCACAGCGCCGGCTATCAGTTGTCCCGCAAACCAGACCGTCTCGTGTGATGCTTCAACCGATCCATCAGCCACGGGTACAGCCACAGCCACGGACAATTGCAGCACCGCGACGGTGACCCACAGTGATGTGACCACGCCTGGCAGTTCGGCTGGTAACTACACCATCACCCGCACCTGGACCGCGACCGATGCCAGCGGCAACAGTTCTTCCTGCACGCAGATCGTCACCGTGCAAGACACCACAGCGCCGACAATTAGCTGCCCGGCTAACATCGTGACTGGTACAGATGCAGGTCAATGCTCGGCCGTGGTGAATTTCACACCGACGGCGACCGATAACTGCTCAGAGGTAACCATCGTCAGCAATCCGCCATCGGGCTCGGTTTTCCCGAAGGGCACGACGACGGTCACCAGCACGGCAACCGACGCCGCAGGCAACACGAGTAGTTGCACGTTCACGGTAACGGTCAACGACACGGAGAAACCGATCATCAGTTGTCCCGCTAACATCGTCACCTCGAACGATCCGGGTCAATGCTCGGCAGTGGTCAACTACTCTGTAACGGCCACCGACAATTGTCCTGGCGTGACGGTGGTAAGCAGTCCGCCTTCCGGTTCAACTTTTCCGAAGGGCACGACGACGGTCACCAGCACGGCAACCGATGCATCAGGCAATACCGCTAGTTGCACATTCACCGTAACGGTTAATGACACGGAGAAACCGGTCATCAGTTGTCCCGCAGATATGACTGTGCCCCAGGATTCTGCTTTCGGAGGTACCGCCAACTACACGGTAACTGCGACTGACAACTGTCCCGGAGTCACAACCAGCTGCTCGCCGGCACCGGGTTCGACCTTTCCACTGGGGACCACGACGGTTCAATGCACTGCGACAGACACCAGCGGCAACACTGCCAGTTGCTCGTTCAAGATAACGGTGATTCCACCCACCAGCACGGTGGGCGTGAAATCAACCGACGGAGGAACACTCCCGATACCAGGAGGTATTGGGACCTTCGGAATCGTGGCCATGGCCAGCTCGACGGGCGTTTCGCAAGGTCAGGTTGAGTATCAAGACCACGTGACCGGAATGAATGTGAAGAGCACGATGGTGACCGCAGTTGTCATCAGCGGCACGCACGCTCGAATATTCGGACAGGCGACAATCGGCGGCGACGGGTCATACGACTTCGTCATCGATGTTGATGACCTTGCAGAGCCAGGAAAAGGGGTTGACAAGTTTGCCATCCAACTGAGCACCGGCTACGCCCGCAGCGGCACACTCAGCGGCGGCAATATCCAGATCCACTAGCAGCTGAGGTTTGATTCTTCCGGATCGACTGACTAGTGATGAAGCAGGGTTAATACAAACACGCGACCTCGGACTCCACTGGCACTGGTGGATGACATTCGGCGGGTGGCTAACCACCCGCCATTTTTCACTCATGCAGCAAACGAGCCGGCGAAGTGATTATGTCTCTGGCGATAATCCGATGTGAAAGCAGGTGTGCCCGGTGAATAAGACCATCCTACAAATAGCACCCTTGTTCGCAGCGCTTCTGTTTGCGACTGTCTCCTGTAGGCATCCGGCGAGGGTCACTCAGAACACTGAAAGTACAAACGCGCCGGGAACTGCCCCAACAGAAGCGGCTCAAACAAGTGAGGCTGCGAAAGAGGGAAAGAAAAACGAAACGCCATTGACGCGCACAGCAGCCAAAGGCGATGTTGCTGAAGTACAGGCATTGTTGGATCAAGGGGCGGACGTGAACGAAAAAACAGAGTCAGGCGTTACTGCTTTGATGATTGCGGCAGGGATGAACCATATAGAGGTGGTGCAATTGCTGGTAAGCAGAAGGGCTGACGTAAATGTCAGCTCTCCGGGCGGCTATACGGCGTTGATGTCAGCGGCCTTGAACGGTCACGCCGGGGTTGTAAAAGTCCTGTTAGATAAAGGCGCAGAAGTGAATGTAAAAGATATTAGTGGTCGGACGGCGCTGAAATATGCCGAATTGAAGGACCACAGGGACGTGATGGAATTGCTAAAGAAGGCTGGCGCCCGAGAATGAAGGCACGAGACATGCCGGGTAGGTCCATGACGCGCCGGGGCTTGTCAGCGCGCCCCCATAACCGTATCCTGAAAGTCAGCCGTACCATCGTGATCTGAAAATTCGGAAAAGATCGCTTTAGCGCCTGGCCGAAGCGGTCGGTTATCATTCTTTCGAATCGCCTAACCGGACCTGAGCAGGTGAGTGGGCTTTCAACCAGCACGGATCGGCGAACTAAAGATTAACTTTCAGACTGGCAAGGGCAACGACGCGAGACAAGCGCCGCATCACAAATCACGTGAGACCGCCCGGACCCCCCAGCCGGCCTGCGCTTCGCAGGGGATGAACCGGGCGGTGCTTTGTTGAAATCACGCGGACGCGTTGCATGTCGGTGAACAGGCAGTGAAGACTTAGGGTCAACTTCGCGGCTTGCCCGAACAGAACAAAACGTGACCGCAGCCGAAACCGAGACAAACGGACGATCGGATTACCAGCTGGCGCAAGCTGCCGCCGGAGGCGATATGCAAGCCTTCGAGGAGCTTTACCAGCGCCACAACCGTCGCGTCTATTCCCTTTGCCTGCGGATGACGCAAAATGTCTCCGAAGCAGAAGACCTCGCCCAGGAGGTTTTCATCCAGCTCTTTCGCAAAATAGGCAGCTTTCGTGGCGAGTCGGCTTTTACCACCTGGCTGCACCGTCTGACGGTGAACCAGGTGCTGATGCACTTTCGCAAACGCGGCGTGCGCATGGAGCAGACGACGGAAGACGGCGAAACTCCAGTGCAGATCGTCAAAGGCACCGAAAATCCAAACTCAATGCCGGTGGTCGATCGAATAGCCCTCGATAAGGCTATTGCGCAACTGCCGCCGGGTTATCGTACGGTTTTCACGCTTCACGACATCGAAGGCCACGAGCACGAGGAGATTGCCCGCATGCTGGGGTGCTCGGTAGGGACTTCAAAGTCGCAACTACACAAGGCGCGCATGAAATTACGCGGACTTTTGAGGCAACAGAATGAGCCTCAATAGCTTCCAACAGAGTCGGCAGGTTTCTCAGTCGCCCCGAAACCCCGGAAGCGACGGTGGAAAATGGTACAAAAGTGACATTCCGGCGAGCGATTTCCCAGCCCGCCAGGGTCCGATTGCGCAGTCTCCCCTTGATTGATTTGAGACCATGATAGTTGCGCCGCCCACAAAGTTAGAATATTTTTGCGCGACGGGTCAGAGGTAATAAGCAATGAACTGCGAACAGTGCCGGGATTTGGTCAGCGAATTTGTTGATGGCTCCTTAGGCCGCCAGGATTACGCGACCCTCAATACCCATCTGGAACAATGTCTGGAATGCGCCGACGTGCGCAACGATCTAAATGCGATCGTCAGCTTCTGCCGCGAGCAGCGCGGGCAGTACGAAGCGCCGCCAAACGAGTACTCTCTCTGGCTGCGCATACGCAACGTCATTGAAAGCAGCGGCCCTTTCCTTAACAACACCGGCGCTACGATAAAACAAAGAGCCGGCTGGTTGTCACGGGTGGGGCATAGAAGCTGGGAGCTGACGTTCCCGCAGCTGGCGGCATCGGTCGCGGTAATTATTGTGGTAGTCTCGCTGGCAACTGGCGTCGGCGTTCATCGATTTGGCGGCAGGGTTTTTATTTCCGGTGCTACCAGCCCCAGCTCGACTCTGGCGTTAACCGCGGCATCCGCGCCCGAGGATCGCATCTGGCAACAGCAGCAGGCAATCAGCTACTGGAACCAGCGCGTGGAATTGAACAAGGCCCGATGGAGTCCGCAGATGCGCGAGACTTTCGATCGCAACCTGAAGGTCATCGATCAGACAGTCAACGATTCGCTTTCAGAGCTGCGCCGGAATCCTCATGATGAAGTTTCCGAAGAGATGCTAAACGCAGCTCTTAACGACAAGATGAATCTGCTTAGAGATTTTGCGGACCTGTAAAGTTGGGCAAGTCATTAACCTGCGCGATATTGTCCGGGCGCTGATTCGAGATATTTCCAGCGCGAGCCGAGAGCTTGCGCCAAGACACCAGACTTCTCAGATTGATGGACCAAGCATTGACGACCATTCACCTCCTCGGCGGCCCGAGTAGTCGCAGCCGCGCCCGCGCCGGGGTCTATCTTCTTTTTGCCTGCTCGCTGGTCCTCGTAGTCGCAGCTGGCGGCCTGGCTCAGCAGAAGGTGACTCGCCGATACCCGGCGGGCAAGAATGTGCGCCTTGAATTGCGGAACCTCTCCGGCACTATCACGGTAGAGACCTGGGACCGGGAGGAGATAAAGCTAACCGCCACTCTGGAATCTCCTTCAGCGCATCTGGCTCCACGACAAACGGATACCGGCGTCGCCGTAGATGTAGTCTCGGATAATCGCGGCCGCAGCGACGTGGGCGATGTCAATTTCAACATCTATGTCCCCGCCAGTTCGTCTGTAGACCTGGAAACGAGGCGTGGCAATATCACTGTCAGCAATATCCAGGGCGGACTGGTACGCGCTCATGTATCCTCCGAAGGCGATATCATATTGAGCGGTATCACCGCCGCCAGGGTGTTTGCTTCGAACACGATGGGCGATATTTTCTTTGATGGCAGGTTTGCTTCCAGCGGCACCTATGAGTTCAGGTCCAACCAGGGCAATATCACACTCCGTATTCCGGGCGACTCTGCTTTTTCGCTTGTCGCCTGGACCCCCACGAAGAAATTGGAGATGGGCCCGTTCTGGAACGCCAGCATGAGATCTGTTGGGGATGGCCGCAAAGTTACAGGCGACGTCGGCAACTCACAAGCCAAGGTAAGCGTTACCAACTTCCGCGGCAATATTTCCTTCCTGCGACGCTAAGCAAAATCAATTACAACTGACTTTTTCGGTCTCGGCTGCCGTGTTTGAATGTTCAGGCCGGAAACCCTGATGCAGCATTGTGCGCAGGCCGATAAACGTGCAGGTCATTTGCTTATCGGGCGATTTTCATCTCGTTGGTAGTACAATGAATACGAATTTCGATAAGAATTAACGCGGCTCATTTTCAGAAGCGTAGGTGCTGTAATCCTGCATTTCCACGGTTCTTAAGTTAGACCTCGACCTGTTGCTCAATGCCCGGCCACATGAATAGAAGGTTTCTGCGCGAACTTGCCGAAAACCCGGATTTCATCTCGGGTATTCATAACTATTGCGATCGCTGGTGCGAGCGTTGCCCATTCACGTGGCGCTGTATAGTCTATGCGACCGAAAAAGCCGATGAGGATATGGATGATCCGGAAGTCCACGACATCAACAACGCAAAGTTCTGGCAGAAACTGGAATCCATTTTTAAGGAGGCAGGCATCATGCTGGCCGAGTGGGCCGAAGAGGCCGGCGTCGATCTTGACGCGGCTGAAATCGAGGAAGAAATGGAACGGCATCGGCGGGAGCGGGAGACGGTTTGGAAAGACGAACTTTCGCTTCTGGCACGCGAGTACGCTCAAATGGTCCAGCGTTGGTTCGAAGAAGAGTTTAGCGTCGAGCGCAACTTGCACGATGATAGCGGCACGACTAAGGCATCAGAAGAAGATGTCTCGGCGACGGAGGCAATCGAGGTCATTCGCTGGTATCAGTTTTTCATAGCTGCGAAACTCATGCGCGCGATAGGCAGCTCCGATCGCGCTGCCCAGACTGAAGAGTTATTCGCAGACGAAGGGCCTTATGAAGACGAAGAATACGACGCCGAGGCTGCTTATGTAGTTCAGAGTGATGCCGACGGGTCGGCGAAAGTGGCGCTGATAGCAATCAACCGATCTGAAAGCGCCTGGCGTATATTGCATCGGTCCTTGCCGGAGAAAACCGATTCGATTATGCCCATGCTGGCCGCGCTGGAGCGACTGCGCCTTTCGACGGAAGCGACCTTTCCCAATGCGTATGATTTTATTAGGCCGGGATTTGACGAACAGCCGTCACAGTTTATCAGTTGAGTTGGGCTCGGCCCCTGGCTTTTACCAGTCCCTGCGTGCCCTGATAACCAAAAGAAAATGAAAGGCAATATCCCAATTCCCGAGCTACCGTTTGGCGAGGAAGTGTGGCTGATGCTCGCCGTTACCGCCGTGCGCGAGCGCCGCACTCAACAGGGCAAACCCTTCTGCGACGTGACGGCGCGCAACGCCAGTGGCAGCCTCGCGCTGAAAGTCTGGGGCGAAGTTTTGGATGCCTGGAAAGAGATTAAGCCAGGACTATGGGGAGTTACCGGCCGGCTCGAAACTTTTCAGGATCGCCCGCAATTCGTAGTTTCGGAATACCGTCCCATCACCCTCGATCAATATCGCGAGCATCAACAGCAGGACCCGATCCTGCCGCGGGCGTACACGATGGACATCGAAACACTCGCGCTGCCCGATTTCCGCGAGCGGGTGGGTCCCCAACTGGAAAGAACGCTGCGGCTTGGTAACATGCGTTTGGAACAACAACAGCGATATCTCGAGGACATTGCCGCCGAAGAAGAGCGCGCTTATCAACTTGGCTCTTTAAGCGCGACATCAGGACGCGTTCTTTCGATAGCCGTACATATCGCGACGGTCCCGGGATTTGAAATCGAGGGATTTACGCAAAGCGAAAGCGAGCACGTCTTTGGCATAGATGCCGATGGAGAGGAACAGCCGGAGAAACAGGCGTTGACCGGCTTTCTGGACTTGATGAAAGCATTTGATTGCGAAACCGACGAGATCGTGGGCCACAATGTCATCGGTTTCGATCTGCCGTTTATCTTTCAGCGCTGCCTGATTAACGACATCTGCGTTCCTTCGCTGGTTAATCTCGGCGAGTACAACGTGCGCGGCGTCTTCGATACGATGCATCGCTGGTGGTTGGGCGCAAAAAAGAACGTTAGTCTTGACGACATAGCGTGGGCACTCGGAATCGAATCGAGTAAGACTGCCGCCGTGGAAGGCAGTAAGGTTTTTGATCTCTATCACGCCGGCAGGCTGGCCGAAATTCGCGAATACAACATGAATGACGTTCGCGTCACCCGCAAAGTTTACGAGCGCATGGTGGCCTGCTTCGGGCGGTAATTAATTTGTTCCAGCCCGTTTAAGCGACGCTGATGCAGTTTGCGCCCAACTGCATTGCGATAGATGCGGTCCCATGAGGTCAGTACCACCACGCGGTAGCGGGTGGGTTCTGGAGGATTTGAGGCCGGATGAATATTAATTGCGCCGGGGCCACCCACCCGCTACCGCGTGATGGTACTGACCTCATGGGACCGCTCGTTGTGCTAAGGGCACGCGCTCAACTGCACCACTACCCGTTTAAGCGACGCTGTTTCATTTCTGCAACGCCATCTGATAAACTCTTGATGAATCATTAGTCATGAACGAGAACTTCATCCTTATTCTTCTGGCCGTGGCAAATCTAATCTTGCTGGTCGTTTTGCTGCTTACCCGGAGCAAAGATTCATCGGCGGAGCTTAAAGAGAAACTGGCTGTTATCGATGGCGGACAAAAAAGCATTGAGTCCTCAGTTAAGGAAGAGGTTTCGAGAAATAGAGAGGAAATGAATTCCGTCGCCAAAGAGTCAAGGCAAGAATTGGCCGGGGCAATCCGGACGCTCGGCGACAACAACGCGGCCCGAATGATGGAGATCGGAGAAGGGCAAAAGAACCACCTTGACTCGTTCGCCAAACAACTTGGAGGACTGACAGAGGCGACCGAACGACGCCTTGAAACAATGCGAGCTACCATCGAAAGCAAGTTGTCAGCCTTGCAGGAAGATAACAGCCGCAAGTTGGATCAGATGCGAATAGTAGTCGATGAGAAACTTCAGAGCACACTAGAAAAGAGATTGGGAGAGTCCTTTAACATCGTAGTGCAGCGATTGGAGCAGGTGCACAAGGGCTTGGGAGAAATGCAGTCTTTGGCATCAGGGGTCGGAGATCTCAAGCGCATTCTGAGCAACGTCAAGACAAGAGGGACCCTGGCTGAGTGGCAACTTGAAAACATGCTGGAACAAGTGATGGCTCCCAACCAATATGAAAAGAATATCGCTACCCGCAAAGGAAGCAATGAAAGGGTCGAGTTTGCTCTGAAATTGCCAGGTCAGGACGCCAGTGGCGATAAGGAAGTCTTTCTTCCTATCGACGCGAAGTTCCCTAAAGAAGACTACGAGAGACTGGTTGATGCGCGGGAACAATGTAATCCAGAGATGATTGAAGAAGCCTCGAAGCAATTGGAACGAAGAGCAAAGGAGATGGCCAGAAATATTCGAGATAAGTATCTTGATCCGCCGAACACGACGGACTTTGGCATTATGTATGTTCCGACTGAGGGCCTCTTCGCGGAAATCATTAGTCGACCGGGGATGTGCGAAATTCTGCACAGAGATTTCCGGGTGATGGTTACCGGACCTACCACGCTTGCCACTCTACTGAATTGTTTACAGGTCGGCTTCAGAACGCTGACGATCGCCAAGCGTTCAAGTGAAGTGTGGGAGCTGCTGGGGATAGTCAAAACTGAGTTTGGAAAATTCGGGGACCTTCTGGAAAAAACTAAGAAGAAGCTGGACGAAGCAAGCAATACAATTACAGACGCGGCCAGAAAATCTCGAACGATTGAACGAAAACTGAAAGATGTTCAAGAATTGCCCTCAGGCGCGGAAGATATAGAAGAAGTCACCTCATTAATGGAAGCTCCCTTGTTATTGGCGGCAGAGTTACAGGAACGTGATTCGGATCTGGTGGCTGAAGAAGCCGACGATGTAGAACAGGATGATTCATTACCGCTGCTGCATTCAAAAAGCACGAGCGCCGGTGATTAAGGCGCATATGGAGTGCGCCGGCAGAGCGAAGCGGCGACGGCGCTTGGTTGCGATAGTGGAGTACTTTCGGATCGAATCCATCCCAAGACACGCCGGCGGCTCCGGCTCGACAGTCAGACGCAGGAAAGGGTGAAGAAGCGAGTGGAAGGCAATTTAGCAAATCTCGGCGATTCGCTGGACCTGGGCAAACCAACTTCACGTCAACGGCGAAGGCCCCCCGTCTTCATGCGATTCGCTGCGGGGATTTGGTTTGCCATCGTCTTCGGCGCCCTAGCAATGGGCTTTTATTCCTACCTTGAAGATTTACGGAAGTTTAGTTTTTGGAATTTCTCAAATTTGATCCTATCGCCAGCTTTAGTCGGCGGATTGAGCGGGTACATTCTGGGAGGCGCTATTGTTGCCGCGTCCGACGTATATCCTGGTCTGTTTGCTGCCTTACGTGGAATGGCAATTGGGCTCATTTGCATTTCCTTTCAGGTCGTAAACCTGGCGTTTTTCGGGACGCTGTTTGGTCAGGTCAGGCGCGAGACTTTATGCAATTCGTGTGGTTGGTGTTTTATCTGACAGCCTTCTGGGGTGTTTGGGCGGCAGTTCCGGTTATGGCTATCGGCGCAGTGGCTGGCCTTCTGTTGTGCGGCGGTAGGCGAGTATTTGCGCGGGAGTGATTGCTAGGTTCACCCATCCAAAGCGGTGTCGCGCTGCGCTTGCCACCGCACTCCAAAATTCGCTCCCTGCTCAATAGGACTTCTTTTGTCTAAAGAAATCTGGTTAGGACCGGTGCTGGGCACGAATCGCGAGCGATTGCTGGCGCGATGCGCGGAGTTTGTCTCCAAAGGCGAAGCGCATAAGTTTCTTTATCTGGCCGCGTCCCATCCGCTGCTGGAGTTGGTCACCGAGCGGTTGCTTGATGGTGCAGAGGCTCGCGGCGTGTGGGGCGAGTTTCCCGTCTATCTGTTTCGCGGCTTCGTCCGACGTGTACTGGCCGGCGCCGTCACCCAGGAACCTGCGCAGCCAATACTGCCGCGAATTTCCATCGACCACGAGGAACTGCCGCTGAAACGCAGTCTGATTTCGCAGCTCCTCAACGGGCTGGCCGCAACGGGAAAGCTTAAGGCGTTGGCGCCCCTCGTTCATCGCGACGGTTGCGTGAACAGTATCGCGACCTTGATTGGCGAAATTGAACGCGCCGGCAAGACTCCATCGGAGTTCGCGGCCATCGTCGAAGCGCGGGCAAAGGATTTTGATGAAGAAGCAGCGGTAGGCGCGGACTCCCTCCCCAACCGCCCTACCCCAGTCGGGCTGCCCGACCGGGGACCCCGGGGTCGGGCTGCTGCTGTTGAGCCTTCACTCTTTTCCCTGCTGGCGGAAGCTGTTGCGCCGAAAAAGTCCTCTGGTCCACGCCCGCAGATTGATTTTGATCGCGACGTCGCCCTTGTCTATTCCGCTTATAACGACGCGTTGGAGCGCTTCGCCTTGACAGATGAAGATGCGGACCAGTTGCGGGCGCTCGAAATTCTGCGTGGCGAGATGGCAGGGCTCAGCGTGCGGGTTCCGTGGCTGGAGCAAGTCGAGCTGCTGGTGCTCGATGGCTTCTTCGATTTCACTCCCGTGCAGGGCGAGATGATGCGCTGCCTGATTCCTTCAATTCCGCAGGTGATCGTCAACCTCAACGGCGATCAGCAGAACGAGGAAATCTTCGGGCCTTTCCGCACCACGATCGATCAGCTTTGTTCGATCGCGCCTTTTGAAGTGAAACACGATGCGGAAAGATTGCCCGCGAGCGGAGCGCTTTCTTTTTTGCGTGAACGGCTCTTCAATTCCGAAACGTTTGCGCCAGACATCAAAGAAGCGGGGGCATGCCCCCTTCCTGACTGCAAGGGTGCTGAGGAGAGTGTTGTAAATTCACTTGAAAAAAGTTCAACCGGCAGCAAAAAAACTCTTCAGAAAGAGATCACGTTATTCGAATGCAGCGATCGCGAGACCGAAGTCCGCGCCATCGCCAAAGAGATAAAGCGTCTGGTCCTCACCGAAGGATACAAGTTGGCGGATATTGCCCTGGTCGTGCGCGAGCGGGCCTCGTACGCAGACACGATTCTACGCGTCCTGAGCGACGAAGCGATCCCCTGCAACGTCGAACGCCGAACCGAGTCTATCGAAGTTCCGGCAGTGCGCGCGGCGCTGAAGCTTTTCCAGATGCTGGGCAGTGACGCCGCCAGCCATCTGAAGAGTACCGACCTCGCCGACCTGGTTAAGTCGGATTACTTCCGGCTTTCGGTCGAAGATCTTGCTGCACTGCAGAAAGATTTTGAACTCGAATACTCCGGACTGCTTCTGGCAGAGTTTGCTGATGTGGATTCCGATCAGAAAAGCATCCGGGCCGAGCGTATGCGCCGGGAGTTGGGAATTGGTCGCTGGGACGCGGATGGTTTGGAGAACGTGATTGCGTTTGTCGGTAGTGAACTGCGTGTCGCCGACTGGCTGGCCCGAGCGCGGGGGCTGATCGCCGAGCTGCCGGCGGCAGAAGAAACAAGGGCGTTGCTGGTGGGCAGCGAATCCGCGGATGAAGAAGACGGTGATTCAGTGCTGGAAGCTGAATCGGAGCGAGATGACCCGTCGATTGTGCGAGCCCCACGCCCGGAGAAGAAGCGCCGCCCTTCACGTGAAGTTCACCCGGCGGCAATCGCATGGGCCTCTATCGTGATAAGACGTCTCGATCAATTGATCAGGGGCCTGCCAGAGAGGGGTCAGCCCCTCGAGTTGCGGGCCGCGCTGATCAAGCTTCTGGACGCACGCCGAACTTGCGCAAGTCGCTCTTGATCGGCGTGGGTTGGAGAGTCTGCGGCGAGCGTTTGCAGCAGCGGGCCGCAGCATTCAAATGGCCGGCGAAATCGTACCACCCGGTCCCGCCAGTAGCAGAAACGAGCAAGTTGCCCTCGAGGTTTTTCTCAACGAAGTCAATCGCTGTCTGCACACTCAGGTTTTGCGCGCAGGGCTCGGTAATCGTGACGGCCTGCGCGTGCTCGAGGCCACTGACGTGCGCGGGCTGCGTTTCCGCGCCCTGTTCATTGCGGGACTGGTCGAAGGCGGGTTTCCTTTGCGCGCCTCGCGCGATTGGATCTACCCACATGAAGAGCGCGAGCGTTTGCAGCGTTATGGCCTGACCCTGGAAGACAAGTCGCCGGACGTTCTGCTCAAGGAGGAGCACTATTTCTATCAGGCAGCCGCCCGTGCCACTGATCGTTTGTACCTGACACGCCCACTGGCGCTGGACGACGGAACTGAAACGGTGGCTTCTTATTATATCGACGAACTGCGGCACGCCGTTGCTCCGGCGGAAATAGAAATGAAAAGAATTCGCCGCGACTTTGACGAGCTGGGTCTTTTTGATTGCTCAAGCAGCGCTGAGCTGGCAATCTCGCTGGTGCGGCAAAGCGAGCAGCACCGGCACCGGGCCGGCAGAAAGAATGTGTTTCCGCTGATACAAATCGAGCGGCTGATTTCGCAGGCGGAGGCCGGAGGCTACCTGTCGCCATCCGCGTTGCGACGCATCCAGATAGAACGCGAAAGAGCTGGCGTAAACTTTGGTCCATACGATGGCCAGATTACCGATCCTGATCTGATTTCAATGTTGAGCGACCAATTTGGTCCGCTTTTCCCCCATAGCGCCAGTGGCCTCAGCCTCTACGGAAATTGCCCGTACAAATTCTTTGCCGGCCGGGTGCTGAAGCTGCAGCCTCGCGGCGAAGCGGCGCTCGATCTGGAAGCCATTGATGCCGGCAAGCTGTTGCATGAAGTTTTACGCCGGTTCTTTGAGCGCCATCGAACAGATTCACTGCTATCGCTCGATCGTGAAGAAATCCATCAAGAGCTGGCTGAGGTTGCGGACGAAGTTTTCGATGAACACGAAAGGGTTGTGCCGCCTTTGAATCCGCGCATCTGGAAAATCGATCGCGAGATTCGCAAAATTATCCTGGAGCAGGTGCTGGAATACGAACTGGGCGTGCAGGAGAAAACCCACGACAGCGGTGTGCAACCGACGTATTTCGAAGTCGCATTCGGAATGCAACGTAGCGGCACAGATCCGATTTCGACGGACAACTATTTGGAGCTGGCTCGCTCAGCGTCTACCGGAAATGGAATAGACGAAACTGTTCGCATCAAGGGGCAAATCGATCGCGTTGATGTGGCTGAAGGCGGCGGCCTGATAGCCTACGATTACAAGCTTTCAAAAGGAGCGACGCTGCACGATATGAAGGCGGGCCGCGACGTGCAACTGGCGATCTATCTGGCGGCTCTGGAGCAGACCGTGCTGCCCGGAAGCGAGATCGCCGGCGGCGGCTACTACGTTCTGCGCGGCCGCGGCGAGCGTCGCAACAAAGGTCTCTACCGGTCGCTCTATAGCGATATGACAGGCATCGGCAGCGTGGGGGCCAATCTCTCGGATTCAGAATGGCAGAAGGTTCGTGGGGAAGTGATCTCGCGTGTTTGGGAATTCATTGATGGCATGCGGGCCGGAGACTTTCGCGTGACGCCTTCCTTGGGGAAGAAAACCTGCGCCATCTGCGACTACGCCGCTGTTTGTCGTTACCAGCCCTATCGAATCAACTGGAAGCTGAAGCATGTCGCTGGCACTAATAAATTAGGTTGAAGACGCGTTTGAAGATCTTCTTCACCTTACTTTGCGGTTCCAACCCAAACCCCAAGTAAGCGCTCATTTCGCTTCTGGTATACAGCGGTTTCATTAGCACCAGCCATACGACCCAGCCGCCAAAGCAGAGCAATATCAACAGTGCCAAGACGCTTAATTCCGTCATCACAAGTAGGGAGAAGACAAGGAGCGGACGATCTGGAAGTCTTACGCCGACATTCCGCGGACCAAATCGCCTCATCAGGGCAGTTGCAGAAAGGGCGCTGCCATAAAGCAGGAGTACCAACGACGTGATCGCCAGTGCGCCTCTGAAGAGGCGATTTTTCTTGATGTCGGACCGCATAGCCAACTGTGTTTGTGTTCGCCTCCGTCTCAAGAAGCTGGCCTTACGGCCTTTTGGAATCTAGTGGCGCTGAAGGCATTCAGCACCTCGCCACGCCGCACCCACCCGCGACGCGCGATTCCGATCCCAAACTTCAGATTGTTCATGTCGCGCGTTGAATGCGCGTCGGTTGAGATTACGAACTTGATCTTTCGCTTGCGCGCTTCGCGAATCCAGCGCGGCTCCATGTCCAGTCGATAAGGGTCCCCATTGATTTCGATTGCTGCGCGCGACTCGGCAATTACATCTAGAATCTCTTCTACGCGGCAAGCGAATGGAGGCCGGCGCTCGATCAGGCGGCCCAGGGCGTGTCCCCAGATCTTGAATACCGGCTGCTTCATGGCCGACACGATCCGCCGCGTCATCTGATCTTCGTCCATTTTGTATCGCGCGTGGATGCTGGCAACGATAATGTCGAATTTCTCCAGAATGCGATCGGGATAATCCAGGGCGCCTTTGGCTGTGATGTCTGATTCAGTGCCTTTCAATAGTTTGATCTTCACCCGCTCCTGCGTCTCATCGATTTCGTCCCACTGCCGCTTGAGGCGGTCTATCGTTACTCCTCCCGCGTAGCTGGCGGTGGGCGAGTGATCGGTGATGGTCAGGTACCTCATTCCCAGCGCTTCGGCGGCATGGGCCATCTCTTCGACTGTGTTCCGGCCATCGGAATAAACCGTGTGGCAGTGAATCATTCCCTGAATGTCTTCCAGCGTCACCAGATCGTCAGGCAGTTTCTTCTTGAGGGCTGCCTCGATTTCGCCGGTGTTCTCGCGCAGCTCGGGGGGAATGTATTGCATGTTGAGGCTGCGGTAGATGTCTTCTTCCTTCTTGATCGGCTGAGTTGCCACGCCCTCCCTGACGGTCGGGCTACTGCCCTGACGCTTGCTACCCTGACGAAGCGCTGTCAATCGCTCGATATGCGCTGCCGAGCCGGTCGCGTTGAAGAGCGCCTCGGTATATTCGCGCGGAGCCACAGCGATCAGTTCAACTTCTGCGCCTTCGGCGAGCCTGACGGTGCAAACCGATTTTGTTTGGTCTTCAGTCTTGGTAATCAATGGATAACGCAGGAAGTGGTTTATGAGCGAAGCAGGGCGGGCGCCGGCGGCAACCAATCGCACCGTGCCCACGGTTTCTTTCCACCGTCGCAGCGAGCCCGCCACCCCGATATTGGTCAAACCCGCTGCGGTGCCCATGTATTCGATGATTCGATTCGCAATGCGGAGCGCATGATGAATGTGAATGCGCTCGCTGCGATTCTCGTACTTGTCGATGCTGTCCAGAATCCTTTGCTCGGTCTTTGCTCCAAAGCCCTTCAGCTCGCGAACCTTGCCGGCTTCGCACGCAGCTTTCAAATCGGCGACACTTGCGATGTCCAGCGCCTGATGCAGTTGCTCGATCTTCTTCAGATTCAACCCGGGCACTTGCGATAGCTCGATGATCCCGGCGGGTAGTTCTTGTTTCAGCTTTTCCAAAAACGACGAGCTGCCCGTGTTGTAGAGTTCGGCGATCTGCGCGGCCAGCGCGTTGCCCACGCCCTTGATTTCCGTCAGGCGTCTCTGGCGAACCAACTCGCCAATGTCGGTAGTCAGCTCCGCTACGGCGCGCGCGCCCGCTTTGTATGCGCGGGCTTTGAAGTAGTCGTTGCCCCCCTTTATTTCCAGCAGGGCTCCGGTCTCTTGCAGTGCGGCTGCGATGGCGAATTTATCCAGCATATTTACTTCTTCTTAACCAGCATCTTCTCGGGACCCTGCCGACGCGAAGGTGTCTCGGTCAAAGTTCCAGGGCCCTCCGCCAGGCTCGCCAGCAATCTTTTTCGACGGACTAACACTGTATCACCTGCCCGGCGTACTCGCTCGGAACGTTCCGCTTCCTGCGCCGAGCGCGCTGATTTGCGAGCCGACCGGATTTTCTTGCGGAGCATTGGCTTGGCCTCCTGAGCATGTGTTATAAAAATCCATTCACTTTGTTAGAACATAGTAAGTACGGTGCGTCTGGTCAACATGGGCGTCTGCCGCAGAAAGAGTCGACATTCTTTAGCCGCGTTCACGCGGCTTCCCCGAAGGGTTGCTAGACCGGGCGTTTTACGCCCGGGGCAAGATCCATTAAGAATCCCTAAGCCCGTTTCAACGGGCTTTCACGGAGGCTTTAGCCCGTAATGCTAAAGCGGCTGATAAGCACGCTGAAGCGCGCTAATGGTTCAGCGCGCCGGATCACCCAGCGCTAAAAGAGTCTGTGTCAGAACTCGGGCTGTTATAAAGTTCTGACGGTCCGGCTGCGAAGAGACTACGGCCAATGGGTTCAAGTTTGTGAAACTGCGTCAGAAACGATCTGGCCCTGAGCTTCCCCCTCAA
>WNGD01003105.1_pt1 | contig 17097 bp, 19 predicted proteins | sample 5400671 | NCBI WGS metagenome assembly WNGD01 (sample SAMN13153369, study PRJNA577476) | soil metagenome | isolation source: 40 cm soil or saprolite under grassland replicate 2 | place: USA:California | collected 2016-06-15
TCGCGGTCGTGCGAGATTTTCTCGCTGCGGTCGACCGCCTCGCCGGGGGCGCATCACGACGAGCGTTGCGGGCGGCGTTCACGACCGTCCGCCAGACCCAGCCTTCGAGGCTTCCCGTCTCGCGGTTCTCGAACCGGCCCCGAATCGCTCGAGCGAAGGCGTCCTGAACAGCATCATGCGCGAGCTCCATCTCGCCCACGATCGCTTCAGCGACCCGCAGGTACTCGTGGTACGAGCGGCGGTAGAGCTTGCCCAGTGCCTCGACCGGTGCCTGGGCCGGTGAGTCGTCTGTTCGCACTCCCTCTATAACCCGACCGTCGCGGATCTTCTTTAGCCTCCCGCTCGCGTATGAGCCCGCAGGGGAGTCTTATGCAGCCAGGACGCACCAGCTGCGCCGCTTGTTATCCAACCTCCCCGCAAATGCTCTTGGGTGTGTCCAAGTGCGCGATAGTTGCGCGATAGTCGGCACCATTCTCAGGCGGTCTTGAGCGGAAGATCGATCAGCTCGATGCAAGCCCAGCAGGAAAGCCGTAATCGGCGTGACCGTGCCAGATTTGGCTTAACGGAGCGGCGCCGGAGTCGAACCGACCGAGCCGTGGGCTACACGACCGCACTGGTTTTGAAGACCAGCTGGGCCACCGGGCCCATGCCGCTCCGGCGGGGAGGGTAGATCAGCGCGGGTTGGGAAGGAGCTGGTATCTCGGAGCGCGCGTGGCCAAGAGGACTTGGAGTCGGTGGGCAAGGTGCCCGAAGTGGTTTGGAGCGTCGCGCGTCCAAGGCGTTCCTGACCACTGTGCGCCGACGGTCGGTCTAGCGTGCTCGGGAGGCTGGAGCTAGACTGTTGAACCAGCCAGAACGTGTACCGATGGCGCGTGTGCGCCTTCCTTATCCGTTCAAACGGTGCGGGGAGGCGAGATTTGGGCACACGTGCTGCGACACGGAGCGCTGAGAGGGGCTGCATCCCGCGCGGGTGGAGGAAGGTCGCCGTAGGGGTCGCCGTGTGCGCGTTTTCCGTCGCCGCCTGCGTCCTGCTCGCGCGACGCCTGACGAGCACGTCCTGGCCACTGCAGAACGCTGAGCTGTCCTTCGTTCTCATCAGCGCCGCCGCCTACTGCGCCAGCTTCGGTTTTCGCGCGATCGGCTGGCGGCGGATGTTCCCAAGCTGTGGGCGACCCGACCGTGCCGGGTGTCTCGCCGCCTGCGGGGCCGCGGCTGCGAGCGGCGTCGTCCTCCCGTTCCGGCTCGACTATCTGGTGAAGATCTCCGTGCTTCGTCGCCTCCGCGGCAACGCTCTCGCGCTCGAGACGATCGTGCTGTCGATCGTCGCACTCGGGATCGTCGACTCCATCACGATGCTGCCACTCGCGATCTCAGCGCTCGCGACCTCGGGGCCGGTCTTTCGCGCCCCACTCACCGTGGTGGTCCTGTTCTGTCTCGGCTGCCTCGGCGTTCTCTTGGCGGGCCATCGACTCGTGCGCCTGCCGTTGGTAGGGCGCTCCAGGCGTGCGACCGCGATCTGCCGGCGGATCGGCGAGAACATCGTCGTCACGCGCTCGATGCTCGTCGCCGGCGTCTTGCTCTTCGCCTGTTGGACGTCTCGCACCCTCGGCAGCGTGTTTCTCCTCTTGGCGCTCGGTGGTGGATTCTCGCCGACTCTGGCACTTGTGATTCTGTGCATGGCGGGTGCGACCTCGATCCTCCCGATAACAGCCGGAGGGGCTGTTGCCGGTATGGGGGCGACTGCGGGCGTGCTCTTCGCCCTCGGGGCTTCGAGGGACGTTGCACTCAACTTCCCGCTCGCCTCGGGGCTGCTTCTTACCGTTGCCGCTCTGACCGCGGCCGCGGCGGGGTTTGCGGGCTCGCTCGCATCCGGGTTACGTGGGCGACTCGTGTTCCCGGGTGGGCTAGCGAGGGTCGGCGGCTGACGCCGTCTCAGCGCGTGCACGCGCTAGCGAGGCGTCTCCTCGATCCTCCATTCACCTCCGACCTCGCGCACTAAGACCTTCCCGCAGGTTGGACAGCGCCGCTTCGTCGCCTCGCGGAGTTGCTCGCCCGGGCCGCTGATCGTGGATTCGACACGCGCCCCGCAGTTAGGGCATGCGTCGCTCTCTCGATCCTCGTCCGAGGTCCGCATATCTTCCGAAACGTAACAGCGCGCCGAAAGCGTGAGGGCTCGGCACGCCGAGCCCTCACGCGAATGCCTCGGGGTCAAACTATGCGCCGGCGATGCCGCTGCCGTTGGCGACCACCTGGCCGCTTGTGATCTTCGGGTCGTTAGGCACCCGTGACTCGAGCTTCTCGTCGCGGATCCATGCGGCGACGAGGCTCGTCGACTCCTTGCCTTGCTCGGGCGTGTCGAGAGGCCGAGCGAGCTGAAGACGCCGTTGCCCGCGTCGATCAGGTAGTAGCCCTGGAAGCCGAGCAACTCGTTGAGTTTCGGGACGAGCATCCCGTTGACCTTGCTGGTCAGCTCCGCGGCGCGCCTCTGGTCCACACCTTCGTACCGACGGATGGTCGCATGCATGTGCTGCTCCCTCGGTGATTCGTGCCAGGGCAGAGAGCACGGATGCACTCCCTGCAGCGCCCGGGTTGCGTGGAACAGTCGAAAGGAAGATGCGAACCCCTCCGCGGCTTCAAAGCTAACCGACGCGCTTGCACCAGCGCAGTTGCGATTCCCGCAAAGGACGGGGAACACGCCGGGAGGCGGCGCGCCGGCGTCTTCAGTGCTCCGAGCCTGGAGGCGCAGCTTCGCTCCGACGGCGCCGCGCGCCGCTTGCGGCGTGGTCGCGCTCAGACGACGTCTCCGGGTCGATCGTCTCCGCGCGGCGCATCGCCTCGTACACCGCGTCCCAGTGACGTGAGATCTCTCCCAGGGCACGAGCGGTTGTCAGCGCAGCGTCCTCGAGCCGGGCGTTCACTCTCTCGACCTCCGCCAATCGTTCACCGAGGCCGCGGATCTTGTCTCCTAGCGCGCTCAACTCCTGGGCGAGTACCTCGTAGTCGTCCACCGCCGGAGATGATTCCGCTGTGTTCGATAACCGTCAACCCGGGAGCGTTGGAGCGCCTGCACCGAGCGGGCGCTACGCGCGGAACGGTCGTCATGGCTGGCCCTGTAACTCGAACGCTGTTCGCCGAACGCAACGCTTGCAGGAGCGCTTCGCCAGGTGTCTGGCCACACGGTTCAGTATCGTCGGCGCGATGGGGCGCGCCAGGGTCTTATGGCTTGCGCTCCTCGTCGTCGCAGCGCTTGTGGTTTCGAGCTGCGGGGGAACGAAGGTCTCGACTCCCGAGAATGTGGCGCGGGCAGCGAGACCCGCCTCCGGTGCAGCGCCGTGGCCGGCACCGCCGAATCCGCTCGAGCTCGCCCGGAAAGCCGGGCTCGAGTCCGAGACACACGAGTTCCTCTCCTATCACGTGCACGCGCATCTGGACGTGTTCGTGAACGGCCAGCCGGTGCCCGTGCCGGCTGGAATCGGGATCAACATCGACGACCCCGCGGTGCATCACGCGCCCTTCGTCGACGGCACCGAGGCCTACGGAGGGATCGCGCCACCCTGCAAGCAGCCGTGCATCTCGCCGCTCCACACGCACGACGACAGCGGGATCCTGCACACCGAGTCGGCGAAGGCGAACCCGAACCGGCTCGGCCAGTTCTTCACCGAATGGGACGTGCGGCTCGACAGCACGTGCGTCGGCGGCTACTGCCGCCCCGGCTCGAGCGTGCTCGTGTACGTCGACGGCGGTCGGTACATCGGCGATCCGGCGGACATCCTCCTCAGCGATCGCAAGGAGATCGCGATCGTCATCGGGACGCTCCCCGACAAGATCCCGACCGCATTTCCCACGTAGCGACTACGGATCGAGAGCGGGCCGGCCGGAAAGAGCGCCGCGGAGACAGGGTGGGCTCGCGGAGGATCTCGGTTCCTCCGCGAGCCCCTTCGCTCACCGCACCTGCCCAGGGAGGAGGGCGGCAGATGGTCCCGGGTCAGGCGAGCGGGCTGCTTGCGACCGGGTCGGCCGTTATGTCTACTTCTGCTGCGAGGGTGATGACGATGCGCTCGTTCTCGGACGGTTCGGCGGAGAGGACGAGGTAGCGGGTCCCGAAGTGGGACACGATCTCCCCGACCTCCGGCACCTCCTCCGCGTACCAGTACTCGGTCCCGGAGGGAAGCCTGACGATGAGTGCGTGCGGTGCTGGCATCTATCGAGTGAGTCGGTCGTTGCCTCGCATTCAGGCGGCGTCCATGGTACGGCGAACGTAATGTGAACGGAAGACGAAAGTTTTTTCGGCTATAGATATCGAGACATGGACGAGGAGCAACGGTTGATCGGCACGAGGATCGCGCTGGCGCGACGTGAGGCGGGGCTGACACAGCGCGAGCTCGCGACCCTACTCGGGATTACCGCACGGTCCGTCCAAAACTACGAGTCGGGCGCCGTCGTTCCCTACAAGCACCTCGGACGAATCGAGTCGATCGCGAACAAGCGACCCGGCTGGATCCTGACAGCGGACGACCGCGAGGAGGACCTCGTTCCGATGATCGGAGCGCTGCACGAGGCGATGGAGCAACAACAGCTCCTGCTCCGGGATCACCTCGAGGTGCTTCGCCGCCAGACCGAGCTCCTGCGCAAGCAACGCCAGGCGGCGCAGAGGCGCCAGAACGGGCGGCCGGAGACCTGAGCCACCGTCGCCCGGACGCTCGTCGCCGAGCCTCAGCGTGCAGGAAAGCTCGTCAGCGCTCCGCGCGGATGACGGAGTCGCGAGAACCATCCGCATCTCGGTGCCACTTCGGGCGTGCTCGAGACCGGTCGTGCGCACGGTCAGCCCTTGCGCAGGTGACGCGACTCGCTCTCGACTTCTTCGACGAGCAGGATCACGCCGTGCCCGTTGCCGTCGCCGTCCCTCATGGGGCTCACGAGGACCTTGCAGCGAATCGCCTTCCCGCGGCGGTTGACGGCGTCCAGTGTCAGCTCCAGGAACGGCTCGGCCCCCGGAGCGAGGGTGTCTCGAATCGGCTTGCGCAGCTGGTCCACGGGTAGCCCGAAGTCCAGCGCGAAGAGATTCTTCGCCCGGGCCTCGTCGGCCCGAAGGCCCCACATGTCTTCTGCCAGGTGGTTCCAGCTCTGGACGCTCAGGTCGCGGTCGAGGACGATCACACCGGCCCGCATGCTTCCCAGGATCGACTCGAGAAAGACGTTCGCCAGGTTCAATTGCCCGGTCCGGTCCGTGAGCTCCGTGTTGATGGTCTCGAGCTCCTCGTTCGTCGACTGGAGCTCCTCGTTCATCGTCTCGAGCTCCTCGTTCGTCGACTGGAGCTCCTCGTTCGTCGTCTCGAGCTCCTCGTTCGTCGACTGCAGCTCCTCGTTCGTCGTCTCGAGCTCCTCGACGGTCGACTGGATCTCCTCGTAGGCGGTCTCGAGCTCCCGTCTCGAGCGCTCGAGCTGGCTCCGGAGCTCGTGAGCGCCCGAGACGTCGGTGAAGGTGATACTGGTCCCGAGCGGCTCGCCGTGGTCGAGCAGCGGAATCACTTCGACGTCGAGGTAGCGCCGCACGCCCGTGCGCGATTCCCAGGCCACGGCAGGCTCGATGTTCGGCCGCAGCTCCGTGCGCGCGCTATCGATGCGCGAGCGCAGCTCGATCGGACGGTACGAGAGCTCGAGCTCCCGAAACGGGCGTCCCAGGTCGGCGTCGGCAACTCCGAACTCCGAGCGGGCGAGGCTGTTCGCCGAGACGAGCGAACCCGACGCGCCGAGGACGATCTGCGCGACGGTGGCGCTCTCGAAGACAGCTCGTCGGAGCTGCTCATCCGAGTCTTGAGCGTGCGTAATCGGTGGAGGCGCGTGGTGCACGTGCTCTCCCGCCATTGGGACTCGCGCGAACAGGCGACGCTTGACGTCTACCGGAGCGAACATGCTCGTCCGTGTCAGCAGCATCTCCGACTTTCCGAGAAAGAGATAGCCGGCGGGCGCGAGCGCGAAGTGCAAGCCGTTGTAGATCCTGCTCTGGGTCTCCGCGTTGAAGTACATGAGCGTGTTGCGGCAGACGGCCAGGTCGACGCGCGATATCGGCGCGTCCTTGACGAGGTCGTGACGGCCGAAGATGACCGCGCGGCGCAGTTCCTTCTTGAGCGCGAAGGCACCGTTCGCGGGCTCGAGGTAGCGCTCCCGCAGCTCGCTGGGGATCGCCTGCACCGCCTTGGTGTCGTAGATGCCCGACCGCGCCTGGGCGAGCGCATCGTCGTCGACGTCCGTCGCGTAGATCTTCACGCGCTCGAGCATGTTGGCGAGGCCCACGTCCTTCGCGACGAGCATCGCCACGGTGTATGCCTCCTCTCCCGACGCACAGCCGACGGACCAGATGCGGATTGGCTCGTCCGGCCCTTTGCGTTCGACGATTTGCGGGAGGATCTCGTTCGCGAGGAACTCCCAGGAGTCCGCGTCCCGGAAGAAGCTCGTGACATTGATCAGGATCGTGTTGAAGAGCTCGGTGAACTCGTCCGGGTGCACCTCGAGGTAGTCCTGGTACTGCGAGAATCCCTCGATCCCGACGACCTGCATCCGCTTTCGGACGCGCCGCATGAGGCTCGCACGCTTGTAGCCGGTGAAGTCGAAGCCGCGACCGTCCCGTACGTAGTCCAGGAGCCGCTCGAAGTGCGGATCGACCTCCGGCGGCAAGTTACGCTCCCACGACGAGGGAGGAGAGGGCCGGCGCCATCTCCTCGAGAGGAAGCACGAAGTCGACCTGTCCCGTGCCGATCGCGGCGCTCGGCATCGCGAAGAACTGGCTCGTCCGCTCGTCCTGCGCGATGACCGTCCCACCCATCTTCTTGATCGCCTTCACCCCGATCGCCCCGTCGCTCCCGGATCCCGTGAGGACGACCCCGATCGCCCGCTCGCGAAACGCCGCGGCGACCGACTCGAAGAGCAGATCCGCGGACGGGCGAACGAAGTGCACGAGCTCGGACTGCGTGAGCGAGAGCGTCCGGTCGGCGTTTGCACGCAGGTGCTTGTCCGGAGGGGCGATGTACACCGTGCCGGGCTCGATCGTCTCGCCCCCGGCTGCCTGCTGCACGGAGAGCGCGACACGCCGGCTCAGGATCTCGGCCATGAGGCTGCGGTGCCGCGGATCGAGGTGCTGGACGACCAGGATCACCACAGGCAGGTCGGAAGGAATTCCCGAGAGGACCGTCGTGAGCGCGGCCAGGCCGCCGGCCGACGAGGCGATGGCGATCACGTCGTAGCTCGCCTGGACAGCCGTCCCGTGGCGGGGACGGGTCGCGCTCTGTGCGGGGCCATTCGACGACTCGCTCATCCCTGCCTTTGCTCGCTGAGCCAAGAGTCTACGCCCGACGGGGTTGGGCGGCCCCGATACGCTCGCCCCGATGGCAGGCCCGGGATTCCGCTCCAGGAAAGGGCTCGTGCTCCTCGTCACGCTCGTCGCGGGCGGAGCGGCTGCGGTCGGGGGCTGGTTCCTGCTCCTGCGAGACGTGGCCGAGCCGACCACCGTGGGCGAGGCCGTCTCAAGCTTCCGGGAGACGACCGGGAGCGGCGCTACGTCATCGGTTCCCGTAGGCGTCTACGTGTACGCGACCGACGGATTCGAGAAGACGGATGCCCTCACGGGGGTCACGCACCACTATCCGCGACGCACGACGATCACCGTGACGCGCGACCCGTGTGGGGTGCAGATGCGCTGGGACGTCTTGAAAGGGCGGTCGACGGAGTGGACGTTCTGCATCGGTCCGGACGGCTGGGTCATGAAGACGCAGGACGAGCGGCATACGTTCTTCCAGGTGACGGAGGGAACCATCTACGCATGCTCGGATGGTCCGTTTCGGCCCGCGGGGGACGTTCCTGGAAGACGTGTCCGAATCACGTGTACGACGTCGTCCGCGAAGGAACACGAGACCCAGTGGATCGTCGGTCGGGAGACGATGCGCGTCGGGCCGAAGCGGGTCGGCACGGTGCACATCCGCCAGCTGATCTCGCTGAGCGGGGGAACGCGAGGAGCTTCGACCTACGACATCTGGCTCGACCGCACGACGGGCGTTCCGGTCCGGATTGCGATGGTGTCCAGGACGACGAACGACTCGCCCGTCGGCGCCGTGCGCTACGAGGAGGTCGTGACCCTGCGGCTCGAGTCGCTCGTACCCAGACGATGAGGTTGCGCAGGGCTTGCCCGGCTCAGTCTCGCGCCGGACGGTCGACCGCGGCCCGAGGCGCCGTTCGGGCAGGGCCCGCTCGCCGCAAGGGTTCTGCGGGGTGCGATCCTCGGGGCAAGCGCGGTGGTGAGCCGTGCTCCGGTGAGCATCGTCGGGCCCCTGACCACGATCGGCGCCACGATCGAATGGGCCTGTCGCCCGGCCGAGCGCCGCCGGCTCGCGTCGAATCTCTGCCACGTCGTCGCGCTGCCTCCGGACCACGCCGACGTGAAGACGCTCGTGCGGAAAGAGGTGCGGAACGAGGCGCGACGCTCGGCCGACTTCCTGTGGGCGCTCGCGAGGCCGGGCGAGCTGCTCGAGACGACCGAGGTCGAGGGGCGCGCGCATCTGCACGAGCCCTCGACCGAGGGCGCGGGGCACTGCTCCTGTCGACACACATCGGCGGCTGGGAGGTCGCGATGTCGCTCGTGCCGCACATCGTCCCCGTGCCGACCACCGCGATCGTCACCGACGACTGGCTCGCCTGCGCAGTCGAAGGACTGCGGATACGCGCAGGCCTCGGGATCATGTACGACTCCGAGTCGGCCGCGAACGCCGTGACACTGCTTCGGCGCGGTGAGGCGCTCCTCGTGCTCGGGGACTACGCGAAGGAGGGGATGCGGACGTACGCCGTCCGGTTCCTCGACGCCGTCGCCGAGCTTCCCGCCGGCCATGCGGTGCTCGCGCGCGTATGCGGCGCGCCGGTCGTCCCGTTCAGTGTCTTGCCCCTGGCGCGAAGGCGATGGAGGATCGAGGTCGAGCCACCCCTCTACGCGCCCGACCGGAACGGCGGTGTCGAGGTGGAGAAGGTCCTTCTCCAGAAGCTCGCCGACAGGTGGACCGTCACCCTTCGGGCGCATCCGGAGCACTGGGCCGCCGTCTATCCGATGACGTGGCGCGGCCGGTGAGCGCGGTTGCCTGCGGCTCGCGCTCCCGGCCGACAAAGGTCGGCCGGTGAGCCCCTTCTCGCCGAAGCGAGAGTTGACCCTCGGCCTGCTCGTCTACCTCCTCTACCTGCTCGTCCGCAGGCTCGTCCTCCAGCGCGAGGGACGTGACCTGGCGAGGCGGAACGCAGGGCGCATCGTCGCCCTGGAACGGCGCGTCGGACTCGACCTCGAGCCGGGCGTGCAGCGTGCCCTGCTCCGCTTTCCGCGAGCGGTGCACGGGCTCAACGTGGGCTATGCCCTCTTCAACGTCAGCCTCACTCTCGGTTGGCTCGTTCTCCTCTATCGTCGCCGCGACCCCACGTATCACCGTCTTCGTCGCGCGTGCCTCCTCGCACACGTCGGCGCGCAGCCCGTCTTCCTGCTCTTCCCGACCGCGCCCCCCCGAGCGCTCGACGGCTTCGTCGACACGCTGTCCGAGGTGAGCGGTTTCGACCTCGAGCATCCGCTGCTCGTCCGCCTCTACAACCCGGTCGCCGCGATGCCGAGCTTGCACGTGGCCTTCGCCGTGGTCACGGGCGTCGCGATAGCCGAGGGATCCGAATCGGGCGCGACGAGGGCGTTCGGGTACGCATATCCGGGTCTCGTCTCCTTCGTCGTGGCCGGGACGGGCAACCACTACGTGCTCGACACGCTCGGCGGGGCGGTTCTGGGCGCGGCCGCGCGGAGGCTTGTATGAGCAGCGCTTGCCTTCGGCTCGCGTTCACGGCGAAAACCATGTTTCCCCCGTGCGACCCCTTCTTCAAGACGTGGGGAATCTTTGCTTCTTCGCCGAGGTCGCCGCATTCGCGGCGTAAGCGGGTCGTAGTGCGGGAGGCGCTCCGCTGGCGGGACGGGCCGACGGCCTCGTTCGGGCTCAGCGTGCATGTCACGCTCGCGAGCCTGGGAGCGACTCGGATCATCGCCGCTCCCGGGGCGGGGGGCTTGGCCGTGACCTACTCGTGTTTCCGGCGCGCGCGCGCCTGACGTTCGAGGATGCCTTCGTGCGCGTTCTCGGGCTGAACACACTCGTCTACTTCGTGTTCGGCGTCGGGGCACGGGCGGCAGCGCTGTTCGCCACTCTCGGCGTCCTGGGTCACGCCCCGCTCGCGCTCACGGTGCCCTGGCTCGTCGTCGTTCCGTTCTGCCTGCTCGCGGCGCGGTTCGTGACTGCGCCGAGCCGGGTCGCCCACCTGACCCGGTCGACGGGAAGCCTGCTCCGGCGCGGACTCGCCTACGCGATCGCGGGGACGGCTTGGGTGCGCGAAGTGCGGAGTGCGGAAGGCGGGCGACGGGCGCTCGGAGCCTCGGGCCGACGATCTCTGCCCTCGCGGCGCTCGTCCTGCTCCCCCCCGCCGAGCGAGGGCTCGAGCAGGCTGCCGCCGCGTAACATCGGGCGCGTGCGGCGTGTCCTCGTCCTGTTCGCCGTCGTAGGCTTGGCGACAGCGTCTCCCCTTGCCGCCTCCTCAGTCAGGATGAAGCTCACGACGACCACGCCGACGCCACGAGTCGGCGAGCCCTGGCGCTACACGCTGACTGTGCGAAGCACGTCGGGAGCGCCCCTCCTGGCCCGCGCGAAGCTGCAGCTCCTGCTCGGCGACACCGTCGTCGGCTGCTGGAAGGGCGGTGCCATGGTGCAGTGCTTCGGCAAGACCGCGGGCGACTGGATCACTCTCCGGGGAAAGCGGTCGGGCTTGCTCCAGTTCCCGGCCCAGTCGGTCGGGGTGCGGCTGACATTCCAGGCGACGGTCAAAGTGCAACGGCTCACGAGAAAGGTCCGCGCGCCGGTGACGGTGCAGCCCATGGCGGCGCCCAGTCCCTAGCGACCGGCCGAGAGGCGCCAACTGGTGAGGTCGAAGCGCTGGCCCAGCCGATGCAGCACCCCCTGCGCGATCAGGTCGCCGGCGGGACGCTCGAAGTGCACGCCGTCGTCGGCGCGCATCTTCACAAGCCGGCCGGCGGAGTCGGGGATGTACTCGGCGTAGCCGCCGTCATCACCGGCGAAGTAGAAGTACGTGTCCAGATACGAGACTCGGCCCGGTCGCCGGGCGGCCTCTTTCTGGACGATGGAGTTGATCGTGTCGAAGCGGGCGGTCTGCCCCGCGTCGTCCGAGATGGGAAGTCCGATCCACACGAGATACGCGCCGTTCCGGGTAACGAGGTCCATGATCGTGCGGACGCGCCGCCGATACTCGGCAGTCCAGCTCGGGCTCCCGAACGGCCCGATCTCCTCGCCCGGGGGAAGCCCGGTCATGAAGTCGTGGTCGTCGTTGCCGCCGAACATGGCGACGACGGCACCGGGACGGTCCTTGCTCCGCATCTTGTTGCGGACGTCGGTGAACCAATTGAAGACGTCGGGGCGCTCGAGCCCGGTCGCGATACGTCCGTCCACCTTGCTGCTGGCGTCGATCGCGCGGTTCCCGGCGACCGCCCGCAGGAGCGACTCCCCGGGCACGATCACGAGCGAGTCACCCACGGTCCAGAGTCGCAGCGGGTGGGACGGAGAGAAGCGCGTCCGCCGTGGAGGCACCGAGACCGGCGTCTGCGGCTTGACGTCGGACGTCGGCGGAACGGCGACGGCGGTGTCGATCACGTCGTCGCCCGAGCGTCCGAGCGCGGCTTTCAGCCCCCGGCGCGGCTCGTCGAGGAGCAAGGCGTGGCTCACGTTCGCGAGCGGTCCTGACAGCCGTAGCGCGAGATCGCGCTTCCACCCCTGCGGCTGTCCGGCGGCGGACTTGTGGATGCCGGGGGCGTTCAGCACCGCGCCGAGCACGAGCGCGACGAGCGCTACGACGAACGCCGAGCCCGCGGAGTGGAGCCGGCGGCCGCCCTCGGCCGTCCGCTCCTCGGGACGCCTCCGTCTGTGGGGCCGAGCAGTCGGCTCCATCAGAACCGGAAGTAGATGAACGGAGCCACGCCCTCGGGGCCCATGGCGTTTGCGAGGAGGAGGCCAAACGACAAGACGACCGCCTGCGCCGGCACGGGCAGGCGCGAGAAGCGCGCCATGACCATGAGCGGGAACCGCGGCGGCAGGTACTGAGAGCCGATCCCGACAGCGATCGCGAGCAGCGCACCGCCGGTGACGAGCGGCGAAGCCTGCCCCCAGGCCGTGAAGAGCCGCACGATGACGTCCCGGGCGTCCGCGAACGAGTCCGCGCGGAAGAAGATCCAGGCGAAGCAGACGATCTGGAACGTGAGGAAGCGGTGCCAGGCGCGACGGAGCCCGGTCAGCGGCCGCTCGACGTATCCGGGGCGATCGCGCCACCAGCGCTCGGCGACGAGGGCGCTCCCGTGGATCGCTCCCCAGGCGACGAACGTCCAGCCGGCGCCGTGCCAGAGTCCGCCGATCAGCATCGTCAGCATCAGGTTTCGGTACGTGAAGAGCCGACTGCCGCGGTTGCCGCCGAGAGGGATGTAGACGTAGTCGCGCAGCCAGCGCGAGAGCGTCATGTGCCAGCGACGCCAGAAGTCCTGGATCGACACCGCCGCATACGGGGAGTCGAAGTTCTGCGGGAAGCGGAAGCCGAGGAGGAGCGCGAACCCGATCGCCATGTCCGTGTACCCGCTGAAGTCGGCGTAGATCTGGACCGCGTATCCGTAGATCCCGACGAGCGTCTCGAGCGACGAATGCTGGTTGGGTGCCCCGAAGACCGGGTCGACGATCGCGGAGGCGAGGTAGTTGGCGATGACGACCTTCTTGAAGAGGCCGGTCCCGATGAGGAAGAAGGCCCTCGCCGTGTCGACGTAGCGTGGATCGCGGGGAGTCTCGAACTGCGGGAGGAGCTCTCCAGGCCGCACGATCGGGCCTGCCACGAGATGGGGGAAGAAGGAGAGATACGCGGCGAACTTCCCGAAGCTGACCGGCTGCCAGTCGCCGCGGTACGTGTCCACGACGTAGCTGATCGCCATGAACGTGAAGAACGAGATCCCGACCGGGAGGACGATCGAGCGGATCGACAGAGGAACGTCGAGCCCGACGAGCGTGAAGACGTTGTGCGTCGACGAGACGAAGAAGTCGTAGTACTTGAAGTAGCCGAGCAGCGCGACGTCACCGGCCACGGCCAGCGCGAGGAGCAACTTGCGCTGAGCGACGTTCGTACGCGCGTAGATCGCGCGTGCGAAGAGCTGGTTCCAGACAGTCGAGAAGGCGAGCAGGAAGACAAAGCGCCAGTCCCAGGCGCTGTAGAAGACGTAGCTCGCGGCGATGATGAACGGCCGCCAGCGCTCCCCTCGCGGCATGAGGAGCCACGAGAGGGGGAGGACGACGACGAAAAAGATCGCGAAGGTTGCGGTCGGGAAGAGCACTAGGTGCCTGTCCGGAAAGTGGCCACGGTGGATGTCACGCGGCACGCCTCACGAGGCAAGGACGCAGGGAGCGCCAATACCGGGCCGAGTATTGGTGCGACCGAGGACGCAGCCTCGTGAGGCGTGACGCATGGGAGGCGCCCTGGTTCACTTTCCGGACAGGCACCTTGGACTTAGGAGCAGTGGGTCACGACGGCGCTCGCGATCGCCGCGGCGCGGGCGCGGTAGCCGGCAGCGCTCACGTGGACACCGTCCTTGGCTAGCCACCAACGGTGTCCGGCGACCATGCGCACCCAGTCGACCAGGACCAGGTTCCGGTGACGTGCGGCCGCGTTCGAGAGCGCGCGGTTGATTCCGTCGTAGCTTGCTCCCACGGCGGGTGGGCGCACGATCGTCGGCCAGACGACACAGCGTGCCGAGCCCGCGGTCGTGACGATCGTCGAGACGGAGCGGACGAACGTCGAGACGATGCGCGGGTCGTCGTTCGTGCCGGCGCTCACGACCAGTACGGAGGGCAAAGCGCGCGTCCCGGACACGATGCGGGCGGCGTCATAGGCATGGAGCCCGACGTCGTAGTCCTGCACGATCCGGTATCCGCGGAGACGGGCGTGGAGGTAGGGCGCGGCGCCGACGCTCAGGGAGTCACCGATGTCGAGCACGCTTCGAGAGGGCAGCGTCGCGCTCGGCGACGAGCCCGCGGCCAGTCCGGCGAACGCCATGACGCCGACGATCGTGGCGGCGGCGATTCGCACGTACCGATGCGCAGGATCGGAAACCGCTCCCACGGAGTCAACCCGCGGCGCGTCCGATCTCTCGTCAGGCCTCACGCCGACCGGAGGCGTCAGCCGTCGCCCGGAGGCGGGAGCCTCGCGCCCGTGTCCTCGGACCCGACGTCGAGGACGGTTCTCTCCGCGGGCGGCGCGAACCAGGACGGATCGGAGGCGAAGCCCGGGCCGTAGACCGTGAGCGGCGCATACGCCGCTTCGGCCCGCCGCCTCGCCGTCCTGGCGATGGTCCATTCCGCGATCGCGACGAGCATCCATGCACCGGCCATGACGGCGACGATCGCGACCCAGTCGAGATCGGCGACCGCGACTCCCGCGGCCGCGGCAGCCAGGAATGTGATCTCGAGCAGGAGCCAGGGAACGTCTGCTCGCCGCGAGCTCGGGCCTTCGAGGTCCCGCACCCATGCGGACGTCTCTCGCCCGAGGCCCGGGCGCCCGTCCCAACCCGGCGCTTCGCCGCCCGCATCGGGCAGCGGATGTTCCTGAGCGCGGAGGGCGTTCACTTCGGCCTGGAGCCCTCCGACCCGGGCCGAGAGCTCGTGAATCGCCGCGAGCACCTCGCGCGGGTCCTGCCGCGACTCGATCGTCTCCTCCAGCGCGGAGCCGCCCGGAGCCTGGGTGGGCTCGAGTTCCTCGGCCACGCTCTAGCCTTCGCCGGGGGGCTGCATCTGGTCGAGCGTCGCGCGACCCTGCTCGTGGACCTCGGCCCGTCGCTCGTCGACCGACGCGTCCGCGGGTTCGGCCGAGCCCTCGTCGTCCGTACGCGTCTCCGCGAGCTTCCGTCGGAGCTCGTCTGCCGGATCCGCGGTCGCAGGCTCCGCTGCCGTCGGCTCGGGCGCGGCAGCCGGGGCTGTGTCGGTCGCGACAGAGCCGACGGCAGCCTGCTCTGCCTCCTCTCGGCGACGCCGGAGCTTGCGCACGAGGGCGGCGACTCCCAGGGTGACGAGAAGCCACGTGAGCAGCTTTCGCATGGGCCGATGGTAGCGCTCGCAGGGAACGGCTTCTCGTCGGTGCTACACGGCCGTTGCTAGACTGGCGCGGCTTCCTGCTTCGCATCGGCCCGCCCGTTCCCCGCGGTGCCAGGACGGCGAGGCCGAACGAGACCGAAGGAAGGGCAGGGAACCCGTGACCGAGTACGAGATTCTGTTGCTGCTCGACCCGGACCTCGACGAGGACCGGCAGTCGGAGATCGTCTCCCGCACGCGAGACCTGGTCGAGAAGGGCGGTGGGAGCTGGGATCTCCACGATCCGTGGGGACGCCGGAAGCTCGCTTACGAGATCGCGCACAAGGGGGAGGGCAGCTACCACCTGCTGCAGTTCACGTGCGAGGCCGAGACCCTCGACGAGGTCTCGCGCGTACTTCGAATCGACGACGGAGTCATGCGCCACATGGCGACACGTCGAATCAAGGGCAGTCCAGCCCGGCCGGTAGCGGTCGCGGCGCCCGCGCGCAACGATGCAGAGATCGCATCCGAGGTCGAGGAAGAGGAGGAGTAGGAGATGGCCGGCAACATCAACCGCGTCGTTCTCGTCGGGAACCTGACCCGCGATCCCGAGCTTCGGCACACGCCGTCGGGGACGCCTGTCTGCTCGCTTCGCGTTGCCGTGAACACGCGACGGAAGGACGAGTCCGGACAGTGGGTCGACAAGCCGAACTACTTCGACGTGACCGCGTGGGGCCAGCAGGGCGAGAACTGCGCTCAGTACCTCGCCAAGGGTCGCCCCGTCGCAGTCGACGGCCGGCTCGAGTGGCGCGAGTGGGAGGCGCAGGACGGCTCCAAGCGCCAGGCGGTCGAGATCGTCGCCGACAGCGTCCAGTTTCTCGGCGGTCGCATGGAGGGCGAGGGCCAGGCCGCGTACGTGCCCGCCGGAGCCGCGGCGGGCGGCGGCGAGGACTTCCCGTCCTCCCCGACCGACGACGACATCCCGTTCTAGGAGCGATTCGATGGCAAGCAAGAAGGCGAGCACGAGTCCACGGAGGCGGCCTGGGCCGCCTGCAACCGGCGGCCGGCGCAAGAGCTGCCACTTCTGCCGCGACAAGGTGGACGAGATCGACTACAAGAACATCGCCCAGCTCCGGCGCTACATCTCCGAGAAGGGCAAGATCCGCTCGCGTCGCATCACGGGCGCCTGCCGGCGACACCAGCTGCAGGTCGCGGGAGCCGTGAAGCGCGCGCGCGAGATGGCGCTCCTGCCCTACGTCGCGTCGTAGGTCGGCATGGACGTCATCCTCCTGCAAGACGTCGAGAAGCTCGGGCTCCGAGGGGACGTCGTCGGCGTCGCCCGAGGCTACGCGCGGAACTTCCTCCTCCCGAGGAAGCTTGCCGAGCCTGCGACGCCCGCCCGGGTCGCCGAGCTATGCAGGGTCGAAGCCGAGCGGGCCAAGCACGAGGCCCGAAGCTCCGACCAGGCGAACGAGGTCGCGGAGGTCCTGACGAAGACCGTGCTCCGGTTCGAGGTCAAGGCCGGCCCGACGGGCGCCCTCTTCGGCTCGGTCACTCCCTCGGACGTCGCGGACGAGATCTGGCGCGCGCGCAAGATCCGCGTCGATCGCCGCAAGGTCGCAATCGACCCGATCAAGCGCATCGGTCGCTACGCGATCCCGATCGAGCTCTTCGAGGACGTGCAGGTGGAGGTGAAGACCCTCGTCGTTCCGGAGGGTGGCGAGCTGCCGCCCGAGGAGGAGCTCGAGGCGTTGGAGGCCGCGGAGGCACGCGCCGAGGCGGAGGCGGACGCCGCCCAGACAGAGGCGCAGACGGCGATCGCGGAGGTGATTGCCGAAGAGGAGCCGGAAGAAGCGGAGCCGGAAGAAGCCGAGCCGGAAGAAGCCGAGCCGGAAGACGTAGAGCCGGAAGACGCAGAGCCGGAAGAGGCCGTGGCGGA
>WNGD01004823.1_pt1 | contig 17083 bp, 11 predicted proteins | sample 5400671 | NCBI WGS metagenome assembly WNGD01 (sample SAMN13153369, study PRJNA577476) | soil metagenome | isolation source: 40 cm soil or saprolite under grassland replicate 2 | place: USA:California | collected 2016-06-15
GTACACTTTTGTCCTCCTTCACGTTGCATTTACTGCCTGTTTCCGGCGATCATCGCACCAACTGAAAAACTTGGCCACGAATTCCACGAATTTCACGAAGCAGCTCGCAACCAAAAGCAACGAAACCACAGATGAACACAGATGAGCACCGTTATGGGAAAACATCTGGCGCTCAATTTCGGATTGCGGATTTCGGATTTCGGATTAAATTCGTGGCAAGCCTTTCTTTTCAACGGAGGTGAGACATGGGTGCTGAGCAGCCAGGGTTCGGCGCCAGAGTTCTCTTCTTACTGATTCTGTCCTTCCTTGCCGCCGCCAATCTGTTGGCGCAGTCCCCCAAAGGTACGATCACCGGCACAATCGTCGATCCCAAAGGCGCATACGTACCGGGCGCGGAGGTGACCGCGGTACACGTTGCCACGAACCAGAAGTTTACCGGGTTCACTTCGGGAGACGGCGTCTATGCCATTCCCTCATTGCCGGTCGGGCTCTATGAAGTGACGGCCAGCGTGCCCGGCTTCTCAACTTACAGGCAAACGGGCGTCGTCCTCGAAGTCGGGCAGCGGCTCCGGCTCGACATCATGCTCAAGGTCGGGGAGGTGACCAATACTGTTACCGTAACCGGCGGCGTCTCCAGGGTGCAAACGGAAGACTCCAGCCTTGGTGGGACCATCGAAAGGAAGCGGATTGAAAACCTCCCACTCAATGGCCGGCACGTCTTGGACCTGGTCAGGCTTGTCCCCGGCGTGCAACCCCGAGTCCGAGGCACGGACGGGTTTGCCCAGGTTGACAATCAGGCATTCTCCCAGATCAGTTTCAACGGCGGACCAACCTACGGTAACCAGATCTACCTGGACGGCGGGATGAACACCGTCCCGGTGCACAACGAGCTCGGGGTGGTCCCGCTGCTGGACACGGTCGAAGAGTTCAAGGTGCACACGAACGCGCTCTCGGCCGAGTTCGGGCAATCGAACGGGGGCGTGGTCAGCTTCGTGACCAAGAGCGGGACCAATCAGTTTCACGGATCGCTCTACGAGTTTGTCAGGAACGACGCGCTCGATGCGCGCAACGCCTTCTTGACGCAGCGCGACCCGATCACCGGGCGAACGAAACCGATGCTGCGCTTCAACCAGTACGGCGGCACGCTCGGCGGCCCACTATACCTTCCGCGCCTGCGAAAGGGGGGCCCGGCGTTTATCAGTGGCAAGGACCGCACGTTCTTTTACGTGGGCTACGAGCGCTGGAATCACCGGCAGGCCAACATCAATCGCTCCACTGTTCCCACGCAGGCGCAGCGCGACGGTGATTTCTCCAATACACGCGACGGCACGGGCAAGCTGATTACGATATATGATCCGGCAACCACCAAACCCAATCCCGGTGGGAACGGCTTCGTCCGGGATCCATTCCCGAACAATAGGAGCCCAGGAAGCCGAATGGATCCTCTGTCACTGCGAGTGCTCGAATATATGCCGCTGCCCAATGTCGCGCCGAACAACCCGTTTACCAATTCGCAAAACTACCTCTCACTCCAGGGTTTCCCCACCGACCAGGGGGAGCTCAGCTTGCGCGTCGATCACACTCTGTCGGAGAAGGACAAGATTTTTGGCCGCTACAGCGTTACAAGAAACACGCGTATGAACCGGGCCTGGGGCTTGGGCCCGGCCGACACCGACGCCCGCGACGACCAGCGGGACAACCACAACGCGATCATCGGCCAGACCCATGTTTTTTCACCCGCGATCTTAAACGAGTTTCGGGCCAACGCGACGCGGCAGTACCTGGTCTTCATACATCCGAGCTTCGACCAGGGTTGGCCCGCCAAACTTGGATTTCCCGCGATCTTTCCCCAAGACGCTTTTCCGCCTGTGCAAATCGACGGAATGCTGCCTATCGGTGCGGCACGTATGGGTTTCGCCGGAGGCCATCGCCGCCAGCACACGATCCAGATTGCCGACAGCCTGACCTGGACCAGAGGGAGGCACGTCCTCAAGATGGGAACCGATCAGCGGTGGATCCGATTGAATTTCGTCAACCGTGTGAACCCTTCCGGGAATTTCACCTTCGGGAGCGGTCTGACCAACAACCCTCAGAGCCCGGCGGGGACCGGTTTCGGTTTTGCTACCTTCCTGCTCGGCGAAGTCTCCAGCGGCAGCCAATCCGTACGCCCTTTTTTCTCCTTCCACAGCTGGTCGAACGGCAGCTACTTCCAGGACGATTTCAAAGTCACTCGCCGTCTCACGCTCAATCTCGGGCTGCGCTACGACCTGGCTTCCGGCCCGGTCGAACGGTGGAACCGCAGCTCCAACTTCGATCCCTTCATTCTGAATCCGGAGACCGGGATGCCCGGTGTGCTGCAATACGCGGGAGTGACCAAAGACCGCCATTTTACACTGCCGCCGAAGACCAACTTCAGCCCGCGCGTCGGATTCGCCTGTGACTTGACCGGCGATGGCAAGACGGCGTTGCGCGGCGGCTATGGGATCATCTACAGCCTGATCGAAAGCGGCGACACCGCCGGAGACAACGCGAACTCGCTGGGCTTCAGCGTCGATACGGCTTTTGTTGCCCCCGGCGGCGCCCCGGTCAAGGCTTTTCAGTTCAGCCAGGGACCGGCGGTCCTGCTTCAACCCAGGGGGGCTGGTGGCGGGCCTTCCGCCTTTCGGGGTCAGAACGTCACCTACCAGGAGCTGGAGGCTCCGACCCCGTATGTGCAACAGTGGAACCTGACCTTGCAACGTGAATTCCCGTGGCGATGGGTGCTCTCGGCGATTTACGCCGGCAATCGCGGCGTCCACCTCTTCGGCGCGAACTACGATCTGAATCAGTTGGACCCCAAATTCTTCGAGTTGGGGCTGAAGCTGCAAGACCCGGTGTCGAATCCCTTCTTCGGCCAGATCACGAACGGCGCCCTCGCCGGCAGGACCGTCGCGCAAAGCCAGGTGCTGCGTCCCTACCCTGATTACCTGAGCATCAGAACGCTTGCCAATCACGGCGCGGCGAGCACCTATCATTCATTCCAGTTCACAGGCGAGAAGCGATTTTCCGGCGGCTTGGCCGCGATGATCTCTTACACAACCGCGAAGCTGATCAATGATTCCGCCTCGAGCAACCAAGGCAACGGAGGCGGGGGCGATTTCCGCATCGGGAGGTTGGACCGGCGGCAAGACCGCGCACTCGATGAGGGCGACGTCTCCCAGCGCCTGGCCGTGAGCACCGTCTATGAGCTGCCGTTCGGACGCGAGCGGCGCTTCTTGAAAGAGGGCGTGCGTAGTTATATCTTCGGCGGCTGGCAAGCGAATATGATTGCCACCTGGGAGACGGGGCGGCCGCTGGTGGTGCGCGGGGCGAATAACTTCACCGGCATCAACTGGCCGGATATGATCTGCGATCCAACTCTTCCCGAATCAGAGCGGAGCGCCGGCCGCTGGTTCAGGACAGAGTGCTTCCGCAACCCGCCGAACTTTGTCATCGGCAACGCGCCGCGCACGCTGCCCAGGACGCGCGGGCCAGGTTATAAGGAGGTCTCGCTCTCCGTTTTCAGGAATTTCAAATTCACCGAGCGGGTCAGGATGGAATTCCGGGGCGAGGCCTTTAACGCCTTCAACTTCGTCAATTTCAACGACCCGAATACCAGTTTCATGCCGAACCCGGCGGGCGTGAATACCAACCCCGACTTCGGGAGGGTCCTCAGCTCCCTGCCGGCGCGGAGGGTCCAATTCGGGTTGAGGCTGACATTTTGAGGATACATCGGCATCCCCATAGCGGCGCAATGCAACCACCGATGAACACAGATGAACACAGATGAACGACCATCCGTGTTCATCTGTGTTCATCGGTGGTTTCGTTCATGTTTTGGGTTGCGCTGTGAACTTTGTGTCCAGCAAGTGGACGTGGCGGCGCTGATTTTCCGCGGCTCGGCAACGGCGCAATGCTGCGCATCAAGGCCAAGGAGGTGAAAGATGCGTTGGTTATCCTGCGTTTTGATCTGCCTGCTTTGGGGCGCGACGCTTTATGGTCAGGCCAGAACCTTTGACGTCGTCGTCTACGGCGGGACGGGCGGCGGCGTCATTTCGGCCGTTTCCGCCGCGCGCGAGGGTTTGAAGGTTGCCCTGCTCGAACCGGGCCGGCACCTGGGCGGCATGGTCACCGGTGGATTGAGCGCCACGGATCATGGCAGGAAAGAGACCGTCGGCGGCTACTCGCTGGAGTTCTACGAGCGGCTGGGACGGCATTACGGCAGAGAGATCGAGTGGTATCCCGAACCCCATGTTGCCGAGAAGATTTTTCAGGAGATGGTTCAGGAAGCGAAAGTCACGGTCCTCCTTCAGCATCGCCTGAAGGAGCGGGACGGCGTGGGCAAAAAAGGCACACGAATCACCGAGATCCGGATGGAAAACGGAAGCGCGTTTCAGGCGGAGATCTTCCTTGACGCCAGTTACGAAGGGGATCTGATGGCGCAAGCCGGCGTGTCTTACACTTGGGGCCGCGAAGGCGTCAGTCAATATAACGAATCCCTCGCGGGTGTGCGGCCCAAAGACCGCAATCATCAATTCGACTTCCCGGTTTCGGCGTATGACGAGAACGGGAAGGTGCTGCCCGAGATTCAAAACGAGCCGCGCGGAGAGCTCGGGGCGGGCGATAAAAAGGTTCAGGCTTATAACTTCCGGATGATCCTGACGAAAGATCCGAACAACAAGGTCCCCTTCCCGAAGCCGCCCGATTACGACGCCAAACGTTATGAGCTGCTGGCGCGCTTTCTGGCGGAATTCGTGAAGCAGAACGGACGCCCGCCGCGAGCCGGCGAGATCCTGTTTCCGCGCGACATCGCGAACCACAAATGGGACTTCAACAACCGCGGCCCTTTTTCAACGGACTATATCGGCAAAAGCTGGGAATACCCGGAGGCCGGCTACAGGCGGCGCGCGGAGATCTGGCGGGCTCACATCGATTACACCAAGGGCCTGTTCTATTTTCTGACCCACGAGCCGCGCGTGCCAAAGCCTTTGCGGGATGAGATCGGCGAATTCGGGCTGGCCCGCGACGAATTCAGAGACAACGACAACTGGCCGTACCAGCTCTACATCCGCGAAGCCCGGCGCATGGCGGGCGATTTCGTGATGACTCAGAAGGACATTCAGACCGAGCTCGTGAAACGCGATGTCATCGGAATGGGATCCTACAACAGCGATTCGCACAACGTTCAGCGCTACGTGACTGAGGAAGGGAATGCGCAGAACGAAGGCAATATGGAAGTGCCCGTGACGCCTTACCAGATTCCTTATCGCGTCCTGCTGCCGAAGAAGAGCCAGGCGACAAACCTGCTGGTTCCGGTCTGTTTCTCCGCCAGTCACGTGACCTATTCCACATTGCGCATGGAGCCGGTGTACATGATCATCGGCCAGGCTGCCGGTCTCGCCGCGAAGATGGCGGTTGACAAGAGAGTTGCGGTGCAGGACATCGACACCGCGGCGTTGACCGCAAGGCTCCGCGGCCAGCGGGCAGTGATGGAATGGAGCCGCAAGCAATAGGTCTTCGCGATTCCCTTTTGCGTGCTTCGCGCCTTCGCGGTGGAACGAGCCTGGCTGAACCGCGGAGACGCGAAGAGCGCAAAGGGTGGCCAAGAATTTTACTGAAAAAGGAGGTCCTCCATGATGCGAAAGGCTGCGGGACTAGCTTGTCTTACCATGCTTGCGCTGCTGCCCCCCCTCGCCGCGTTCGGCCAGGCGGTATATGGCAACATTGTCGGATCGGTGGTTGACCCTTCAGGCGCTGCCGTCCCGAACGCAAGAGTGACCATCACCGACATCAGCAGGTCGGTCAGTTTCAGCACCACGACCCATGAGTCCGGCTATTTCACCCAGAGACACTTGATCGCCGGGAACTATCAGGTGCGTGTGGAGGCCGCCGGCTTCAGGGCGGCAGTGTTGGAGACCGTCGGCGTCTCGGTGGACCAGGACACACGCGTCGACATCAAGTTGCAGGTCGGCGAGGTGAGCCAGGTGATCGAGGTCAGCGCGGAAACCCCGTTGCTGAAGACCGAACGTAGCGATGTGGCGGTCACTTTCAGCGAAAAGACCGTGACAAATCTGCCCATCCTCAACCGCCGTTTCACCACTTTTGAAATTTTCACTCCGGGGGTGCAGGCGTTTCCGGGGCAGACCGCGGCGAGTGAAGACCCGCAAGGTTCCTTTCGCAAGCTGGTCAACGGGCAGAGCTTCGCGGGCACCGCGCACTTGCTGGACGGGACCGACAATCACGATTCAATGCTCGGTCTGATCGTGATCAATCCAACGCTGGAGTCAGTGACCGAAGCCAAGATCACGACGGCGAATTACGACGCCGAATTCGGCGCCACGGCGGGCGTCGTGAGCGCTCAGACTCGGTCGGGCACGAACGATTTCCACGCCGTCGGGTTCGAATTTCTTCGCAACGATCATCTCCAGGCCCGCAACCCGTTCACGCAGGGGCGCAAGATCGCGGGCACCGACCGTTTCATCCCGGTGACGCAGTGGAATCAATTTGGCGGCGGTGCCGGCGGGCCGGTGGTCAAGAACAAGCTCTTCTTCTTCGGCGATTACCAAGGCACCCGGCGCAACATTGGCGGCTCGGTTTTGATGCGCGTGCCGACAGCCGCCGAGCGGCAGGGCGATTTCAGCGGGACGGGCGTGGACATCTTCGAACCGCAGAGCGGAGCAACTCCCGCACAGCGCACGCAGTTCCCCGAGAACAAGATCCCCGCATCGCGTTTGTCACAGCCGGCGTTGAATCTGCTGAACCGATACCTCCCGCTGCCGGGCATTCCGGGCGCCGTAGGCGACCAGCCCAACTACGTCGGCGCGGGTTCGGTCAAGTTCGACGAAGACATGACCAACACGCGGTGGGACTGGTACTACAGCCAGGCGATGCACATCTTCGGGCGCTACAGTTTCGCCGATTACCGGCTGATCTCGCCCGGCGTGTTCGGGAGCGTCGGCGGCGGGCCGGGCTTCGACCCGAACTCGACCTTCTCCGGCGAATCGAAAACCCGCAATCAGAGCATCGCGGCAGGCTTCGACTACACCGTCAGTCAAAAGTGGCTGACTGATTTCCGTTTCGGCTACTACCGCTATCGCGTGAACGTCGACCCGGGCGGCGCTGACACGACTCCGGCCAAAGATGCGGGCATCCCGGGTTTGAACAACGACCCGGTCTATACTTCGGGTATGCCGGGCTTCTTCGTCAACGGCATCGGCGGGTTCAATTTCGGCTATGCGCTGGGAGTTTCGCGCTGCAACTGCCCGCTGCGCGAAAACGAGCGGCAGTTCCAGCTCGTAAATAACTGGACGAGCCTGCGGGGCAATCACACGTTCAAGTTCGGCGCGGACATTCGTCGCGCCTTCAATCTTCGCATTCCGAGCGACCGGCACCGCGCCGGTGAGTTGAACTTCGACGCCGCCCGCACGCAAGGCCCAACGGGCGGAGGCACAGGGTTGGCGAGCCTCCTCCTCGGCGAAGTGAGCCGTTTTGAACGCTACGTCAGCACGGTCACCGACGCGGAAGAGCGGCAGAACCGCTGGTTCTTCTTCGCGCAGGACACGTGGCGCGCGACCAAGAAGCTGACGGTCAATTACGGCTTGCGTTGGGAAATCTATCGGCCGCAAACAGTCACGAGCGCGGGCAAAGGCGGCTTCGTTGACGTCGACACCGGGGAAGTCCTCATCGCGGGAAGCCGAGGAGTGGGCCTTGATCTGGAACAAGAAGGCACGCTCAAAACCCTCGCGCCGCGCCTCGGCATTGCGTACCGTGTCACCGAGAGGACGGTGCTGCGCCTCGGCTATGGACGCGGCTTCGATATCGGCGTGTTCGGCTCCGTCTTCGGGCACAACGTCACGCAGAACCTGCCGGTGCTGGCGATTCAATCGCTGCAACCGGCGGGCAACTTCGCTTCGGTCTTCACGCTCGACCAAGGGCCGCAACCGCTCGACCCAGCCACCATTCTCGACTCGCAGCCGAAGGGGCCCAACGGGCGCCCGCGGCTGCCCGACCGCGTGACCGCATTCATTCTGCCCAAACGTTTGCGCCTTCCCACGACCGACGCCTGGAACGTCACGTTGCAGCATCAACTGCCGCATGACGTCGCCGTTGAAGCGGCCTACGTCAGCACGAAAGGCACGCACGTCTTCGCCGGAGGCGGCGGTGACTATGATTTCAACCAGGCCACCATCGAGGGCTTCGGGCAACTGACGCTCAACCAACGGAAGTCCTTCTTCGACAGGTTCGGTTGGAGTCAAAACTTCCGCTACTACGGCAGCGACGCGAGCAATAATTATCACTCGCTGCAATTGAAGGCCGAGAAGCGCTTCTCCCGCGGCTATTCCTTGCTCGGTCACTATACCTGGTCACGGTCTTTCAACTACACCAACACCTATTACAACATTGACGCGAAGTTGGCCTACGGCCCGAACGACAACAATCGCAGCCATGTAGTCCTGCTCTCCGGCGTCTACGAGTTGCCCTTCGGCAAAGGCAGGAGGCACCTCAGCAACGCGGGGCGCGCGCTCGATCTGGTGGCCGGTGGGTGGCAGGTAAACACCGTCTTCACCTGGCAAAGCGGCTTGCCATTCACACCGAGTTACCGCGATTGCAACGCCGACCGCGACACAGGCTGGTGCCGGCCTGACCTGGTGGGCGATTACAACAAGGACAACCCGGACCGGAACGGCTGGTTCCCCATCACCTCCGCGCCGCTCACTGCCAACGGGCAGACCGATGGCGCCTGGCGCCGTCCGACGAAAGGCACGTTCGGCTCGGTGGGCCGCAACCGGCTCGTCGGCCCCAGCTTCTCGCAATGGGACCTCTCCTTCTTCAAGAGCTTCGCCATCAGCGAACGCTTCAGAGTGCAGTTCCGCGCCGAGTCGTTCAACTTTGCAAACCACGTGAATCTGGCCAATCCAAACGCCTGTGTTGATTGCCCCGCCGTGGCCGGACGCATCTTCGGCACATTCGCCTTGGCCGTGCCGCGCCAGTGGCAGTTCGCCCTGCGCCTGGAATACTAGGACCGTATTCACCGCAAAGACGCGAAGACGCAAAGAACAACAAAAAATCCTTGCTTCGCGTCTTTGCGTCTTTGTGGTGAAAAGAAGTGCGGGGAACCTAGCCTCGGGCACTTCGCAGGAGCTTCGCGGCTCCCCAGCCCGCCAGAATCAACACCGACAGGACGACCCAGTTATACTTGTTGCCGTAGGTGGCGACGGGATAGTGGTTGCTCACCATGATGAACACTGTCGGCACCACCATGTAGGTGTTGTGCTTGGTGCGCAGTTTGGCCCGGGCAGCAAGCGCCGCGTCGGGCTGTCTGCCCTCCTCAAGGTCGGCGATCATCCGGCGCTGCGCCGGCAAGATTCGCAGCCACACGTTGGCGGTCATCAGCGTGCCAAACATGGCGCCCACATGGATGTAAGCTGCGCGGGTGCTCAGCAGCCGAGTCAGGCCAAACACTACCCCGACCACCAGGAGATAAGAGACGCCCGCAAACACCGTCTCCGATCTTCCCACGGGTGACTGCCAGAGGAGGTCGTACACAACCCAGGCAACGAAGAAGAGGCCAAGCCCGATCGCGACCCCGGTGCCGACCTGAATATCAGCGACCCTGTCATCTACGAGCGCGCCGCCCACGTAATAGACAATGACCAGCAAGAGCATGCCGCTGATCCAGGTCACAGCGGCTTCCCATCGGAACCAGTGCAGCTTCCGGGGGAGTGCCGCGGCGAACCTCTGCTTTTCAACAACATAAAAGCCCCCGCTGTGAACCATCCAAACTCGCCCCGGCGCGTGGTTTTTGCCTCCGGCCTCCTCCGCGGCGGTCAGAGTCCCGTCCAGCCAGGTGAAGAAGTAGGTCTGGCCGATCCACAGGATCCCTGCGAATACGTGGATCCAGCGTACGACAAGGTTGAGCCATTCGCTGGAATTGAAGTCCATCGCTCCCTGCGAGCTCCCCAGATAGGTGATCTTGCACAAGCACCGGGCAGCGTGGAATCGCGGCCGCTCCGCGCGTCGTCGCGCAGGTTGGATGCCAGGGTCATTCTGCAGTCGCCGCTCGAGCGGCGCAAGCATTTCATCAAGGTTGCAAGCTTTGTCGCGAGCGCCCCTGTAATGCTAAGCCGAAAATCCTTTGCTGGCAGGACAGGATTTTTCTTCGCGAAATCTTCGCGCTCTTCGCGGCTTCGCCGTGAATCCTGGGCTGGACTTTCACCGCGAAGGCGCGAAGCACGGGAAGAAAACGCGAAGACTTGAGTTTGGTTGCAGCTATCGCGCGCCGTGTTAGTATTGCGGCGGCGGGGTCGCCACATATGCCGTTTTTTCACACCTTCTGACAGCGTATGGAAACAACGGCATGGAGGTTTGAGCGATGGTAAAGCTGAAAGTCAATCGCAAGGATCATGCAGTTGATGTCAGTCCGGACACCCCGTTGCTATGGGTGCTGAGGGAAACGCTCGGGCTGACCGGGACAAAGTTCGGCTGCGGCATGGCGCTGTGCGGCGCGTGTACCGTCCACCTCGATGGCGAGGCGGTGCGGTCGTGCGTCACGCCGGTCTTGCGCGCCGCGGGCAAAGAAGTCACGACTATTGAGGGTCTCTCGCACGATCTCAGCCACCCCTTGCAGCGGGCCTGGATCGCCGAGGACGTGCCGCAGTGCGGCTACTGCCAGTCGGGGCAGATCATGGCCGCCGCCGTCCTGTTGCGCGAAAATCCTAATCCAGCCGACGCCGAGATCGATGACGCGATGTCGGGCAATATCTGCCGCTGCGGGACGTATCAACGCATCCGCCGCGCCATTCATCTGGCGGCCCGGATGAAGGCCACCGGAGGCATAAGATGAGCGAGATTTTCAATGTCAATCGGCGTGATTTCATCAAGACCGGCGTGGCGGTTGGCGGAGGCCTGATGCTCGGCTTTTATCTGCCCCGCATCGGCCAGCCGGCCGGACGTGCGGAGCAATCAACCTCGCCCTTCGCGCCCAACGCGTTTGTCCGAATTGGCACGGATGACTCTGTCACGGTTATCGTCAACCACTCCGAGATGGGCCAGGGAGTCTATACCGCGCTCCCGATGCTCGTCGCGGAAGAGCTCGACGCAGATTGGACCCAAGTCCGAGTCGAAGCCGCGCCAGTGGACCCGGCCTACAACCACACTCAGTTCGGCATTCAGGTGACCGGCGGCAGCACGAGCACCTGGTCGGAGTGGGAGCGGCTGCGCAAAGCCGGCGCCACGGCGCGGGCGATGCTGATCGCCGCGGCAGCGGAGACGTGGAAGGTCGATCCCGCAAGCTGCCGGGCAGAAAACGGCCATGTCTTTCACACGGCCTCCCGGCGGCGTTTGTCCTACGGACACCTGGCGGACAAGGCCTCAAGCATGACGCCGCCGCAGAACGTCGCGTTGAAAGACCCCAAGGACTTCAAACTCATCGGCAAGCCGGCGAAGCGGTTGGATACACCCGAAAAGATCAATGGCAAAGGCCTTTTCGGTCTTGATGTCAAGGTCCCCGGCATGCTCACCGCCGTCGTTGCCCGTCCACCGGTCTTCGGCGCCAAGGTGAAGAGCTTTAACGCCGACAGGGCGAAAGCCGTGCCGGGTGTGCTGCGCATCGTCGAGATCGACCGCGGAGTGGTGGTGGTGGCTGACGGCTACTGGCCCGCCTTGAAAGGGCGCGAGGCATTGGAGACCGTCTGGGACGAAAGCCCGCTATCCGGGCTTGATAGCCGGACGCAGCGCGACCAGTACGCGGAACTAGCCAGGCAGCCGGGGGCCGTAGCCAGAAAGGAAGGCGACGTTGCGGCCGCGATGGGCCGCGCCGCTAAGAAACTCGAAGCAGTTTATGAGCTGCCCTACCTCGCCCACGCGACGATGGAGCCTCTCAACTGCGTCGCCGACGTGCGTCCCGACGGCTGCGACGTGTGGACCGGTACCCAGCTTCAAACCGTGGACCGCGCCGCGGCGGCGCAGGCTGCCGGTCTCAAACCCGAGCAGGTGAAAGTCCACACCATGCTCCTCGGCGGCGGGTTTGGCCGGCGCGCCGTTGTCGACAGTCACTTTGTGCGGGAGGCGGTAGAAACCTCGAAGGCCGTCAAAGCGCCTGTCAAGGTCATCTGGACGAGGGAAGACGACATCCGCGGCGGGTACTACCGCCCTATGTCTCACCATTCGATCAGCGCCGGTCTGGATGCGGCGGGCAACCTGACGGCCTGGCAGCATCGGATTGTCTGCCAGTCCTTCATAGTGGGTACGCCGTTCGAGGCATTCATCGTCAAAGACGGCGTGGATGAAACGGCGGTGGAAGGAGCTAAGGACCTGCCGTACAGGATTCCCAATCTGCTGGTGGACTGGCAGAAAGCGCCTGTCGGAGTCCCCACCCTGTGGTGGCGCTCGGTGGGACATTCCCACACCGCCTTCGTCGTCGAAAGTTTCCTCGACGAGGTGGCCCACGCTGCGGGCAAAGACTCGTATGAGTTTCGCCGCGCGCTGCTGGTTGGGAACCCTCGTCACAAAGCAGTCCTCGAGTTCGCCGCCGAAAAGGCTGGTTGGGGGAAACCGCTGCCGCAGGGGCGGGGGCGCGGCTTGGCGGTGCACGAGTCGTTCGGGAGCTTCGTCGCTCAGGTAGCGGAAGTCTCGGTAACCAAAGATGGGCAGCTCAAAATCCATCGGGTCGTCTGCGCCATTGATTGCGGCCCAACTGTGAACCCGGACACCATCCATGCCCAGATGGAAGGCGGCGTTGTCTTCGGCCTCACCGCCGCGCTCTACGGTGAGATCACGTTTGAGAAAGGACGTGTGAAACAACGGAACTTCCACGACTATCCGATGCTGCGGATGAATGAAATGCCCGTTGTCGAGACGCACATTGTGCCCAGCGTGGAAAAGATGGGCGGCGTGGGCGAGACCGGCGTGCCGCCGGTTGCGCCAGCAGTAGCCAACGCGATTTTCCCCCTCACGGGCAAGCGCATTCGGCGCCTGCCTATCCGCGCCGAAGACCTAAGAAAGGCCTAGTCTAGTTTCTGGCGCGAAACCAAGGACCCCGAAGGGGTCCAGCAGGACACCCCAGGGCGTAAGCCCTGGGTTCAAGGGCCAAATTGCGGAAAGCCCTGAAAGGGCGGCGCAGGGAGTTCGATCTCAACTCCAGATAAATGCTCGTCATAAGGCGCCTCTTTGGTACCGGGACCAACTGCATCGCCCCTTCGGGGCTTCCGCACCTTGTGGGACACTGATTGACACCGGATCTCACGGATCTTTACGGATGGATCGACTCCGTGGCGATCCGTAGAATCCGTGAGAATCCGTGTCCCATAATGAGGGTCGTTATGGCAAACGCTGAGGTGCATCGGCAAAACCGGGCGAGACGAGTCGTGAGGTGGATCGTAATCGTTGGCGTTCTGTTTTTGACGGTCTCGGTTTATCAATTCAAAGGGAGAGTGAACAGCGCCGGCTCGCTTCTCACTAATGCCAACCTCGCTGAGGCCATGAGCCAGAAAGATGATGCGGGTGCTCGCGAGGCATTCCTGGCGGCGTACACGGTCTTGATCCACCCGCGCTGCATGAACTGCCATCCGTCGGGAGACACGCCGCTCCAGGGCGAGGATAGTCACCCGCATGCCCAAAGTGTCAAGCGTGGCCCGGACGGGCGAGGCAAGTACGGGATGAAGTGCGGCGCCTGTCACCAGTTGACCAACCTGCCCGGAGCCAACATGCCTCCTGGAGTTCCTAAGTGGCACCTGCCGCCACCCGCCATGCGCATGCCGTTCGAGGGCAAATCGGCGGGCGATCTTTGCCGGCAACTGAAAAACCCGCGACAGAACGGTGGGAAGACGCTAGAGGGCGCTATCGAGCATCTTGAAGCGGACCCGCTCGTCCTGTGGGGCTGGACGCCGGGCGACGGCCGCAGCACGCCGCCGCTGAGCCACGCCGAATTCATGCAAAAGATGCGGGAGTGGGTGACTAAGGGCGGTGCCTGTCCCGAATGACAGACCCGGTTCGGCACCAACGAACAATGAAACGAATTCGTAAGGCAGGGCCTCGATTTCTTGAAAATGACAAATGACAAATAGACTTGGGCGCCGTAGTGCCTCATCTGAAAATCACACTACTTGGGCGGCTTGCCCCGGGAAATTTGTCATTTGTCATCGGTCATTTGTCATTTAGTGCTCCGGGAGGTTCGGAGTTCAGGCTTCAGCCTGCTCGGGTGCAGTTCAGCCTGAAGGCTGAACTCCAAACCTCGCACAAACGAGTTCGCAGGGCTCCTGCTGTTGTGAGACACCTGTGGTACCATGCGTGGCAGTCACAAGAGCGATGAGCCGAGTGAGAAACATGACGCCGGGAGCGACGATGAGCATGGAGGAGATAAACGCCCTCGAGCCGGACGAGTTTGTCGCCAGGTTCGGATTCCTTGGAATGCCCGCCCCTTCGCAAGTTTCGAGCATCTGCACCGATCCTTTTTTGAAGTGATGCGCAAAGCGAACACCGACGAGAAAGCAGCCTTGATACAGGCGCACCCGGACCTGGTCGGCGGGGCGGCCCGCACGGGGACGCTGAGCCCGCAGTCCTCCAAAGAGCAATCATCCGCCGGTCTGGACCGGCTCTCGCCTGAAGAGATCGCAACGTTTGAACGGTTGAACCAGACCTACAAGGACAGGTTTGGATTTCCATTCGTCATTTGTGCCCGCGAGAACACGAAAGACGGCATCCTCGATGCGTTTGCCTCCCGTCTTTCCAACTCCCGTTCCGCTGAAATCGAGATCGCTCTGCGCGAGATTGCAAGGATCGTCTACCTGCGGATGTTCGAAGTCGTGAGCCCGGACTAGCGCTCACCGCGAAGGGCCAACGACGCGAAGAAAACGCGAAGGACTTTAGCCCGGTTGCGGTTATGTTGTTCTGTGTGCGTCAGTGTTCATCGGTGGTTTCACTACGAAGCCGAAAATCGTTCGGTAGCTTAGCTAAGCTATAGAATAGCGAAGTGAGCATACCGCCCCGGTCTTCATGGGCGGGACGCCCGTGCCACGATGGCTTCGTGGCATGGCCGTCCCGGCCATGATACAAACCTTGACCGATTTGTGAGCTTTGTGTTCACCAAGTGGACCTAGCAGGAAAGGATTTTTCTTCGCGGCTTCACGGTGAATCCTGGGCTGGACTTTTACATGTCAGGCAGCCTCACCACGCATGTGCTGGACACGTCTCGGGGCCGTCCGGCCGCGAATGTGGCAATCGAGGTATGGGCGACCGATCCGCAGGGGGACAACCGGAGGTTGCTGAAGACAGTGCGCACGAATTCGGACGGCAGAACCGACGCGCCGTTGCTCGCAGGCGCGGAGTTGCAGGCGGGATATTACGAACTGGTATTTACAATGGGGGACTATTTCGCCGCACAATCCAGCGCGACTTCAGAGCCGCCGTTCCTCAATCGGATCCCCATCCGTTTCGCTGTCGCCGATCCAGCCGCTCACTATCATGTACCCCTGCTTGCGTCCCCCTGGGCCTACATCACCTATCGCGGGAGTTAGGAACATGGACCAGGCGGAGGCGGGCATCGTCATGGACCGCATCGAGATCCTTGCGGGTTTCAGCGAGGAGCCCGGCCGCTTGACCCGCCGCTTCGCGTCAAGCGCGATGCGACAGGCGCACGAGGCCGTCAGAACCTGGGCGTGCGCGGCTGGAATGGATGTCCGCCAGGACAGCATTGGCAACCTCATTGCCCGTTACGAGGCGAATCGCGCGGGTGCGAAAACCCTGATTCTGGGTTCGCACCTCGACACGGTGCGAGACGCCGGCAAGTACGATGGCCCGCTCGGAATACTCGTCGCTCTGGCCTGCGTCGAGCGCCTGCATGCGAGAAAAGAATTTCTACCCTTCGCCATCGAGATCATTGCCTTTGCCGACGAAGAAGGCCTCCGCTACCACACGGCCTATCTCGGGAGCAAGGTTGTGGCAGGATGCTTCGATACGGGTTATCTTGCGCTGGAGGACGAGGAGGGGATCCCGATGGCCGAGGCCATCCGCGCATTTGGAGGCGATCCGGAAGCTCTCTCGTTCGAGAAGAGGAACGCGGGCGACCTGCTCGGTTACTGCGAAGTTCACATCGAGCAGGGCCCTGTGCTCGAGTCGCAGAACCTGCCGGTGGGCATCGTTTCTGCAATCGCGGGCCAGAGCCGTATCGCGGCAAACTTCGACGGTGAAGCCGGACACGCCGGTACTTTGCCCATGAACCGCCGCCGGGATGCGCTCTGCGCTGCCGCCGAGCTCATTCTGGCCGTGGAATCGCTGGCCAGAGACCGGACGGGACTCGTCGCGACTGTCGGACGGATCTCGGTAGAACCGGGGGCGACGAACGTCGTTCCCGGGCGGGCGTCCCTCAGCCTGGACGTCCGGCACCAGGAAGACCGGTTGCGCGAGGATGCCGTGCAGCGGTTGCGCCAGAAGGCCGAGGAAATCTGCTCGGCGCGACGGATCTCACTGGGCTGGCGCGTCCTGCAGGAGGACGGGACCGTGAGCTGCGCGCCGTCACTGGCCGGGAAGCTGGCGCAGGCAATCGAGGCCCTTGGCCACAGGGCATTCTACCTGCCTAGCGGCGCCGGGCATGACGCGGTTGCGCTGGCAAAACTGACCCAGGTTGGGATGCTGTTTGTTCGGTGCAAAGGGGGAATCAGTCACAATCCGGCCGAGTCCGTCATTCCGGAAGATGTGGCGCTCGCCATCGAGGCACTCGAACATTTCCTGACCCTCCTGGCGAGCGAAGTCTCCGAAACGCATTGACCCCCAGGACCGAGCCGAATCGCACGAACGCCTGGCCACGAATTTCACGAATTCCACGAACGGGCTAGCACTCAATTGCGTATTCGGATTCCGGGTTAATTCAGGATTAATTCGTGTAATTCGTGGCAAGCTTTTTTGCTAGTTGATGCTTTCACAAGGTCGAACATGCTCCGGATCAAGGTGGGGTCGCTCGAATTCACCGCGCGCCGGGAAGAAGCGGCCGCGCCTCGGACCTGCAAAGCCTTCAGGGGACTACTCCCGTTACGGAACAAGATCATCCAGGCGCGCTGGAGCGGTGAAGCTG
>WNGD01006336.1_pt1 | contig 17083 bp, 19 predicted proteins | sample 5400671 | NCBI WGS metagenome assembly WNGD01 (sample SAMN13153369, study PRJNA577476) | soil metagenome | isolation source: 40 cm soil or saprolite under grassland replicate 2 | place: USA:California | collected 2016-06-15
TTATCCTAACACCAAATAGCGAAACCGGAGTCAAACCATCCCGCGTTGCCAAGTCCGACCTGTTCTACGTGATGCAGACCTTGAACAAATTCAACCTGTCCAGGAGAGAGCGCCGGACGGTTTGGATGCGCCCGGAATTCGAAAACGGCCACCTACGCATTCCCCCTCTACCGCCCGCCTGGATCAATGTGGAAACCGATTTCTTGCCAGGGGAGAGCACAAAAGGAGAAGGCGCGAGGACGAGGGCTGTATCGCGCAACGAAAACGATGATGCGATGGGGGTGGTAAATGGGTCCCGGGCGTTATCCTCCCCGACCGTTCCACCCCCCAGGCCACCAAGCCCGTCCTATCAATTACCGACTGACACCGAGCTAACCCGCCTGCAAATTGAACTCGCCCAGAAACTAGAGGAAGCCCGAGCCATCGTTCAACAAATGGAGCGGTTGTCCGGAGCCATCGTTCAACAAATGGAGCGGTTGTCCGGTTTGAGACTGGTACTGGATCGGAACTTGCGGTTGGTTGTCAATCTCACGCCTTTGAAATGAACCGGAGCCAGTATCGTCAACAATTCGATGGGTCTGTCGGCGATTGTGTGATGGCGAGCCCCATTGCGGAGTCGAGGAAGCTCATCAATGTGGGGCGGGCTTTAACTCGTAGGCGGACGGCAGATCGGGCATCGGTTCCGATAAGCTCATCCACATTCGAGCGTATCGCAGCATGTCTGCCCGCCGCTCCGGATCATTCATGCTCTCTGCTAGAGATAAGAGTTCGAATCCCTTGGCCCGGTATTCGTTAGTGCGATTCATGGCACCCCTCTCCGGGGTTGCCTGTCCTCGCGTATAAAAATTTTTAATCAGCAGAATGGTTCCAGTGTGGAATATGCTTTCAAGCGAAGCTAACTGCTTGGCATATCACCAGGAGTTCTGTGTATGCGAATGCATCAGGCCACCTAGTCCCTTTGGAACAAAAAACCGCTTACGACGTTTCCGCGTCGGCGAGGCATCATGGAATGTCATGAGGCATCATGGAATGTCATGTACCACGCGAGAAGGCCGCCCGAGTTGCCACGAGCGGCCTTGTCTATCCGACGCTTGGCTATCCTGCGCGGGGTCCGGCGAGTTGGCACCGGAGATCGGAATCTTTAATTATAACTGATTCGGCAGGGGTCTGGTTTCACCGCACTCCATCAAAGTTATGTGCGGTGCAACATGCTTTCCGCCTGGGCGCGGAACGAAGTCGGACCTGCTGGCGTTTCCAGTGCTCCGGTGAGGAGGGAGAACGGAGATGGCCGCGAATGTCACCAATCGGTCTCAACTCAATCCTGTCGAAATCGTGGTTCTCGCGTCTAGTTTTGCCCTGGTCGCGTTGATTGTTGTTCTTGCTTGGCACTAGCTGCCCAAGTCAATGGAGGAAAAAACAAGAGCCCGGCTTTATAGCCGGGCATTTTCTTTGCCGTCTCGTCGGCCTACTCAGTGTTGCCCGAGGGAGACACTCGCGCGACAAAGCCGAGGCCGTTCCTTTTCGGTTAGGTGCCCTGCGGTATCCCATCCGGATCGCCGTCCAAACAATTCACCTATCTAGTTTTTGGGGAATAATTTGAGTTCTTCTATAACCTCAAGCCATTGGTAGATAGCAGCAATCTGAAACGGGAACGAAACGCCGCATTTCCGGGTTGGTCCTGGAGAGAGGCTGCCGTGTCAACTCAGAATAATACTCGACGGCTTAATGCATCCACGGCTCCCAACTGCCCTGGGTGCCGAACGTCGATGATAGTCTTGGACAAAAAGAAGGTGATGTTCACGGACGGCAGAGTCGAAGTGACCTACCGCTGCGAGACCTGTGGCACCGAAACCCAGCGGATCGTCAAAGAGACCTAGATATCCCGACCGCCCAGGGAACCATTCGGGCAACCACGGGTTAGACGGGCATCGCATCGCATTGTTTTAGCGTGGGGAGTGATCGTGACCAGCCGTGAAGCTTACCGCCAGAATGCCCTGGAATGCCTCCGCCTAGCCCATGCCACGACTGAACCGGCGACCAGGGCCGTGCTGACCGATATGGCGACAGCATGGATTAAGCTGGGAGAACAGGCCGAGAAAAACAGGCAAACCGACTTGGTCTACGAAACCCCGCCCTTGCACGGTTAGCGGTTATCGTCGCCGGGCGGGTCCAATAGGGCATCGCCCTTGAACCCGTTATGGTTTTGGATTTTTTCTACTTGGAAAGCGAGTCGTAGCCATCGTTGGGCAAGTTCCAGGAGGCTGACCTTGCGCTCCGGCTCGGTTATTTGGTCCGCTGCCGCTATGCATTCGTCCGCTCGACTTCGGTATTCATCCCCACTTGGCATTTCACCACCCCTGCGCACACGCACATAACCGAAAACTTAAAACTGTTGAGGTGTGACGCAGGTCACACCCGGATTAGCCTCGCACACTGCAGAACGGTCCCGATCCGCAGGGGGCAACCTGGGACCGGGACCGCCCGGCCGAGGAGTTGGCTGCACAGACAGACTATCTCCCCGACCCTGGAACCATTAGCACTAAAAAACCAGAGCGAGCGGACTTGATTTTTGTCAGCCCCGGTCGATCGCCGGGGCTGCCTTATTTCAAACTGACCAACTTCGGGGATTGGGCGAGAAGGACCGTGCTGCCGGTGCCGAAAATTATCCGGCGGCTCGCTTCGACCCATTGCAAAACGGTCCCCATCAGAGGTTGCCCCCTGCCGACCGGTACTTGCCCCGGCACAATCTAGGCTTCGGCGGCAATCCGACCAAATTATGGCGATCTCCTCAAGGCTCGGCAGGGCAGGTATGCAGTCTGCCCCCATTTTTGCCCATGTTTGCCACTAGGAGTCAGCGTAGTGCTCGGGATACGCAGGGCTGTTTCGCAATGACGAAAGACCCCACTCGACGCGACGATCTGGAATTGGATGACTTGCTACGCCATTTGCATTTGTTCGGGCAGGCACCATCCCGAGAGTATATCGCAGCCGTTTTTTCGGGTCAGAGCGTGACAAAGACCCGTAACCGATCAGAACGTCAATCGCCCTCGGACAATCGAACCGGGCCTCCCGTGTCAGGGAAGCGGGCGTTGTGAAAAAGCTCCATCTTCGATCAGGTCGAACTCATTTTGGAGTTTTGTTGCAATTTGCCACGCTACTGGTGCTGCGGTCTTTTCATCGCCCATAACCCACGCCGCATTCCAGTTACGATGGTGTGCCGCCTCTCTCTTTGTGGGAGTTATGACAACTTTCTCTATCTTCCGGCATTCTGGATAGTTGCGTAGTTCCCGCATGATCATGTCGGCAAGTTCTGCGGCGGTCTTCGTTGGTCTGGCGATCATATTCGTCATTCACCCTTCTTTGTTGGTGTACGGCTTGAAATATCCAGGCGCTTGGCTCTGAGAGTGAATGGCTATTTCTGGCTCTGCACGTCCCCACTTCTGGCACGCGCCACACGCCAGGCGCAGGAACGTGTAGCCCTGATCGATGGCTTCCCCGACACAGCGCGTTCTCCAATAGGTATCCACGTCCGTCATAGGGCGATCCTTGCACAGAGATGCCCGGGAGCAAGGTCGGGAACTAACCTATCCATCTGGCGTTCTGGCGTCGAACCCCTGGCGGCACGTTATCCGTTCCCCAACACGCCCGGACCGACCAGGGGCACAGGACCTCGATGCGGCGTGTCCCCGGGGTCCACGTCCTTTCCATGGAGCCCCGGTCCTGGAAGTAGGCCGGGGCTTCTTTCATCCGGTCGCCATTCCCCCTCCGTGCCCTGCTAGGGGAGGGACCGCGCTTTGGGGCTCTGTGGCCTATGCCCGTCCCGGTAAAAGGCTTGGGCGGAGCTTTCTAGGCCATAGGGAAGGCGGTGTAGGGCGGTTCAGGGCCGGGGAATCCGGGGAGGGAGGATCGGAGGGTGTGAGCGGGGTCACAGGTCTGGAGAACCGAACCTTGCTAGACTGTTGGATAGGACGTGGAGGGCACCATGCGTAACATCATCATCTTGATCGTCGCAACCGGCCTGCTCCTTTGCAGCGTGGACGTGTGGGCTGGTGGCTCACGGACTGATACCACCGACAATGCAGCGGTGTTCGTCATATGCAATGCGCTCTGAGGGACTAATTGAACCCTGCCCCTTGTGCCAGACGGATAAGGATCGGCCGGGGGCAGGAGGGTTTTCATGCGCTTGCCATCCCTGATTCAGGCTCATTGTTTTCATTTTAATCTGCGCGGTCCCATTGGCAGGGCAGGTGCAAGCCCAGCGTCTAAATATCGACGCCTTCCTTCAACAATGGGACACTGACCACGACGGCACTCTTAGCGTTGACGAAATCAAGAAACTGCCATTGCGCGGTTCGAGGAGTTGGATCGCAATCATAAGGGCCGTCTGAGCCGGAACCAGTTAACCGGGGTTCTTACTTTTCAGCAGTTCCGACAAGCCGACAAGGATAAAGACGGCACGCTCGACAAGGACGAGTTTCCTCTCCGTTGTCGAGGAACTCTTCCAAGCCGCCGATAAAGATCACGATGGCACGCTTGATAAAACGGAACTCGGAAGCTCCACTGGTAGAACTCTTCTTAAGTTATTCGCGGTGCGGCAAGGACCAATTATGTAGGCCAAGCCCTCGCCCCGGTTTCTCTCAGAGGAGTGCCGGGGTCTTTGCTGTTTTCGGCTTGTAGGAACAAACGACCGGGACTAGGCTCTAGGCGTTCTTCCCCGGATAACCAGCCGCGCGAGGGTTGCACGGCGGAAGAAGCGGACGGCCTCGCGACTGGGTGCCCAACGGCCCCGGGCCGAGGCTGTTCCGTTTCAGAGGCATTGGGCGAAGCGGGAAAGGAGAATACTGTCAGTTAGGCAATTTCCATGGTTCTGTCGGAGACCAGCGTCAGGTGCCCGTATCGTTTCTGGCTATGGAAAGATGCGGCTTGTTCGGCAAGTTTCAGCCAAGCCTGGGCCATGTCCACCAGTACGGCTTTGATGTCGGGGTCTGAGGTAGTGTTTGCCAGTTGCAGGCAGTCAAAGGAATATTGCCGGTAATATTGAGGACGCATCGAACAAGTCCTGGCACCGCTTACAAACCTACGAAGCGCAAACCCTCGACGCGACTAAAGGGTTCCGGGTGCGGGGAAAAGAATCAAAGAGCCCTGACCTGCCTTGCTGTAGCGGAAAAGGTGGGCCAGGGCTCTTCTTAGACGGCTCAACGCGGGAACAAGGGCCGCAAGGGCCGCATCAGCAGTCTAGGTTGTAAATCTTACTGATTGCCTAATGTCCGGTTTAGCCGCAATACTATCCCCATGGCGGGAAAGCATCCTTCGGCCGTGGTCGTCAAGCGGTATGGCGGCGGCCGTCTCTACAACACAATTGCGGCCAGTTATCTTACTTTGAATGACCTAGCTCGTATGGTTCAGGAAGGGCGGCGGCTCAGGGTTTGGGATGCCTCGACTGGTGAAGACATCACGGCCGAGACTCTGGCGAAGGCTGCATTGAAGATGACCGGGGACTAGGCTTTCCATATCCCTCAGTGTTGCCGTGGTGCCTCACGCCTATGGTCGGGTTGGTGTTGCCGCAGCGTTGGCACTTCAGGGGTATGTTGCCGAGGAACGTGTCGCGGTTCGTGCCCTTCCGACCCAGCAACAGCGGCCACGGCACATCGGCAATACGTCCGCATTTTGGACAGGCCGCTCTCAGGTGCGTGTAGCCTTCGCCCTGCGCCTCACCGATTGTCCGGGTGCGCCAAAAGGAAATCGATTTCCATGGCGGTTGATCATTGCATAGAGATGCCCGGGAACAAGTTCGGGAACCCCCTTTGTCCGTCTGGGCCGGATCGTCGAAGCGGGGGACAGTGGGCTTTGAGTTCGTCCGACCATTCGAATATCCTGGCCTTCGCCCCCGGAACATGGCCGCCGCTTCAATATTTTCCTTTCATGCCGGATTTTGGCGACACGCCTGCCAGCACGATCAGGGCTGCCCGTAAGATTGAGCAACGCGGTCGCCCTCTGCCGCAACCCGAACAGGGCGTGGGCGATGCCTGGATTCTCATTGCATTCATCGTCGCGTTGGGATTGATATTTGTGGTGGCCGCCTGGGTACTGGCAGGTTTCGATGTCCCGGCTGAGCGAGAAAGTAACGGTCAGAGGATAATTGCCTCCTCGACTCCCACCCGAGTTCGTCTGTGCCCGGACAGTTTCCACGTCGAGAAGGGAGGTCTTACACATGCCTGAGCAACGGCAAATTGGAGAGAAATATTGGGGAGTGTGCTGGAGGTGGGGTTTTATCCCATTCCCCTGCCGAAAGACTCGGCGAGCTTGAGTTCGGCAGCCAAGCCGAGTCATCGAACGGCTCCGCACAGGCGTGCAGATCAGACTGCAGGAGCGCGATCTGCGGTCCGTCTGCAAGCGGCGACGTGTGGCCGGAAGCGGAACGCAATCTTTGGCTGGGGTCTCTGAAGGGCTGATCAACAAGGACAAGGATGAGGCGGCCAACCGAGGCGGCCTGCCCACATTACGGGCTTTGTTTTTTTTTCAAGGTAACGCTAAAATCCGCAGTGGCTATCCCGGCAGCCCCCAAGTTGCACCGGGAGAGCCAGCCTCCATTGTGTGAGCCGGGCCTGATGGGGTTGACCAGCCGTCAGGCCCGGTTCGTTTCTGGGCCACGAATTTAGGAGACTGCCAAATTCCGAATTAGGGCGGTTCGGGGAAACGGGTTGGAGGACCGGGGCGGGGAAGGGCAGGGCGTGGGGCCGAACAGGGGCGCAGGAGCAAATCACCTCCAGTTCAACGACTCACCATCAATGAAAAATAGAAGACATAGACGATATAATGGAGGTCAGGGATGGGAGAGTGCCACCGCCCCAAGTAAACGCGGCTTCCCGAAGTTTAGATTTCTTACTTGGGTCAGCAGCTAAGATCAAAGCCCAATATGCCTTCCCGTTGCTAGATGCAGAGGCTAATCCCATTCGGTTCGCATCCCCCAAAAGTAGATTGGCATTATGGCCCCAAGATGCTTTCCATAGACCAAATGTTTCGTCGAATGTCTTTGTCCCCATAGCAATGTTTTCACCGGCTGATGTTGTGCCATAGGATGCTATTCGGGTTGAAAATGGCGCGTAGACGCTGTGATCCATCACGCCACGAGCGGCCATTACGTTCGCTTGTCTACTTGCCAACGCTGTGAGTTTTGCGTCTACAATTACTGGAGATAATCCATGGCTCCTGCGGTATGCTGAGATTTCCGATTGTGGATCAGCAAAAGCAAGACTCGTTGCCAGCAAAATTAGAACAGCAGTTACACCAACGGTAACCTTCATGTTGTCCCCACGGTCACCAAGCGGGAGGAATACAAGTTACTCGTTTGAACAACTCGCTAATGCCCGCTTTTAATGACGGTTGTGCCTAGCGTGAGATGCTAATCCTTGATATGACGCCCAACCCAGCGTAGGAATATCCTGCCTTTCTTCACCGAAAGGCACGGTCCCGGTTGTGTCCCCGAACCCCCCGTTCGAACGGCCGGGACCGTCCCCTTGGACCATCATTCTACCGATTGCATAAAGGCAAAGCCAAGGCACAGGACAAGCTTGAGGGGGCAGGCACCAGCAGGATCGACTTTCCTTGGTCACGCTACGAGGGCAGGGCGGGCGCGGGCGGGGGAAAGGGCGGCCGAACAGGAAGGGAACGCAGTTCGGGATTATTTCGGGACTTTCCGTCACCATTCGGGACTTTTGAAGCCTATTTGTTCCCATTTCCCTGTTGCCTGCTGAGTCCCGACCAGATGAAAAAACAATGCCGGTTCAACGGGTTTAGTTGGTCGGAGCGGTGCGTCTGAATAACTGTGCACCTTTCCCTGAACATGGGGTTCCCGCCGGCGGATATCCGCGACGCAGGCCCGAGCGTCACGGCCTACGGCGAAACCCAAGCTGCCGCGGATGCGGCCGCGGACGCGCTGTTCTCGGCACTGCTCGCCGCAGAGCGGGAGTTCGCGGCGCATCGCCCCCTGCCTGCGGCCGAGGCGGTGGCGAAGGCGATCCGGATTTCAGCATCGGCATCGCGCCCCGTCGTCTTATCGGACACGCAGGACAATCCGGGTGCCGGCGCTCCCTCGAATACGACCGGCCTGATCGCCGAGCTGCTGCGGCAGGGGGCGGAGCGCACCGCGGTCGGCATCCTGCATGACCCGGCCGCCGCCGCGGCGGCGCACCGATCCGGCACGGGCGGAACATTGGCAACCCTAGGGGGAGGGGGAACCGGTCCGGGCCAGGCGCCGCTGCCGGGACCCTGGCGCGTCGCCGCGCTGAGCGACGGCCGGTTCCGCGGCACCTCGCCGATGCTGCGCGCGGCGGAAACCAGGATGGGCCCTACGGCCCTGCTGGCACAAGACGGGGTCGAAGTCCTGGTCGCCAGCATCCGGCAGCAACCGATCCACCGCGAGGTGTTTACGCACATCGGCGTCGATCTTGCCTCGCGCGCCATCGTGGCGCTCAAGAGCTCGGCCCACTTTCGCGCTGGTTTTCAGGAAATCGCCGAGCAAGTGATCGTCTGCCTCGCACCCGGCGCGAATCTCGAGGACCCCGGCTGCTTCGCCTTCGCGAAAATCAGGCCCGGCGTGCGCCTGCGCCCCGCGCCCGGCTGAGTTTGCCGTCCGGCTCGAGCAGGGCCATCGCGACGAGGCGAGCCCGGTTCCGTCGGGCACCCCGAACCGCTCGCCATTTTTTGCTGGTTGGTGCCGGAAAACGCCGGCGGCCCGACTATTCGCCGCTCTTCTGCATCCCGACCATTGGCGAATGCGTATCGGGCGCGGTTTTCCAGCCGCTGATGATCTTATCGGAGATGATCGCCTCCGGCGGCGCCATGAACGCCTCGACAATGGTGATGATGCCGAACACCAGGGCCATGACGACGCCCAACTGCTTGCCGGTCTCCTGCGTCAGCAACAGGCTGTTCTGCGAGGTCCCCAGCAGCGCAATGATCGCCGCCAGGAACGCGATGCAGGCAAGCACGATCTTGAAGATCATGAAAGATTTTCGAACGTAGAGGAACATGCCGACCTCCCTTGGCACCCGTGTCGCATCATAGCGGCGAATCGCCCCGGCGGCCATGCGTTTCGGCCATTACCCGTCGCTTGGCGTCGACCGGAAAACCGTGGCGCGGCAGCTACGGGCTTCCGTGGGGAGCTTGGGTAACGGCAACGCTGCAGTCCCGGCACTCGAAGATGAGTTGTTCGCAATGATATCCGCCCCGCGGGATCACGCGGATGAGCTCCATTGCGGCGCCGCAGGCGGGACACAGCGGCGAAATGGGCCGGGGCCGGCGCTGGGATGGTGTGCGCTCGTCGCGAATCATGCCCGCTCATAGCCCAATTGCCGGGCGAGCCCCTGTGACATTCGTCACCAGCACCAGGCGATGCCTACGGCCGCCGGTTACCAGGGCCGGGACGGTATAAGGTCGCGGTCGCAAATCCAGGCGAGGCAAATCATGTCGACCGGACAGGTTCGACACTGAGCGACTTGCCTTGGGTCGTGCCAGTTCCGGAACCTATGAGCGAGATCTGGTGACCACATCTACCAACGGAAGTTCTCCCGCGACTGTAATCAATCCAACACTATCCGGGTCGCGGGCCGCAGCAGCGATTTTCCAGCAGGCTAGAAGATAGTCGAGGCCCATCGCCCCCTCGCGGCAGCCCGCATTCGGTATGTGAGCGAGCGATGGATCCCGCCCCCGGAACGCATGGAACCGCCGAAATAGTCGCCGGTTAGACCTCTAAACCGGGTGCATCCACATTCCGAGGCGGCTGGCCGCTCCGCTTGGCCGCAGAGGAGGTTCCATGCCCAATGCCACCTTCCATTCCGTGGCGACCAGTGTCGCGGGATGGAGCCGACGTATGTTCCTGACCGCATCGGCGACGTCCCTGGCAGTCCCGTTATTCGCCAGGACGTCGCACGCGGAAGCAATGGATCCGCAGACGGCGCGCGCAAAAGATCCGCGCGATCCCGCGAATCTCGCGCTGACCGTCAACGGTCGCAAGCATCAGCTGGCACTGGACGCGCGCACGACTTTGCTCGATGCGCTGCGCGAGCGGCTTGGCCTCACCGGAGCCAAGAAGGGCTGCGACCACGGCCAATGCGGCGCCTGCACTTTACTGATCGACGGTCGCCGCGTGCTGTCATGCCTGACGCTCGCGCTCGTTGCCGAAGGCCGCGCGGTCACCACGATCGAAGGGTTGGCCAAGCCCGACGGAACCCTGCATCCGATGCAGCAGGCGTTCATCGACCAGGATGCATTTCAGTGCGGTTATTGCACGCCCGGGCAGATTCTTTCGGCGGTGAGCTGCGTGGAGGAGGGACACGCGGCAAACGACGCCGAAATCCGTGAATACATGAGCGGCAATCTGTGCCGCTGCGCGGCGTATCCGAACATCGTTGCCGCGATCAAGCAAGCCAAGCACTCGATGCGGGAGGGCTGAGATGCGGCCGTTCACCTATGAGCGCGTCGACAGCGCGACGGCGGCAATCGCCGCCTTCGGTGCGGGGGCGGTCGGTGCAGCCTCCGAGCGCCAATATCTTGCCGGCGGCACCACGCTGATCGACCTGATGAAGCTCGACGTGATGCGGCCGCAGACCGTGATCGATATCAATGCGCTTGACCGCACGGCGCTGGGGCGCGTCGAGACAAACGACCAAGGCCTCCGGCTCGGCGCTTTGGCGCACATGTCCGAGGTTGCGGACCATCCCGTGATCAAACGCGACTACCCGATGATCGCGCAATCGCTGGAACTCGCGGCCAGCCCGCAGATCCGCAACATGGCCACACTCGGCGGCAACGTGCTGCAGCGGACGCGATGTCCGTATTTTCGCGACGTCTCCTATGCGGAGTGCAACAAACGCATTCCCGGCTCGGGTTGCGCGGCGCTCGACGGTTTCAACCGTTCGCATGCCGTGCTGGGCGTCAGCGACGCCTGCATCGCGACCTATCCGGGCGACTTCGGCCAGGCACTGATCGCGCTCGACGCCATGGTCGAGCTTCGTGGCAGAAACGGCGATCGAAAGCTGCCGTTCGGGGCCCTGCACCGTCCGCCCGGCGGGAATCCCGAGATCGAAACCGCGCTGCTTCCTGGCGAGATCATAACCGGGTTTGCGATAGCCGCCGCCCCGTGGCTGCGCCGTTCCCTGTATCTCAAGATCCGCGACCGGCAATCCTACGAATTCGCGCTCGCCTCCGCGGCGATCGCCCTCGACATGGGGGAAAACCAGATCGTTCAGGAGGTGCGCATCGCGCTCGGTGGGGTGGCAAGTGTGCCTTGGCGCGCGCGATCCGCGGAGCGCGCGTTGCAAGGACGGCGGCTCAACGAGCAGGCGGCCCGCGCCGCGGCGGACACGGCTTTTGCCGATGCCAACCCGCACGAGCACAATCTTTTCAAGGTCGGCCTAGGCAAGCGTACGCTGGTCCGCGCGCTGCTCCAGGCAGCGACCATGGAGCTGTGACATGGCCGCCGATGCAGCACCCGAACCCAAAGCCAATATGGGACAGCCGGTCCCCCGGCTGGACGCCCGGCTCAAGGTCACCGGCGAGGCGCGTTATGCCGCGGATTTCCCGGTCGGCAATCCGGCCTACGCCTTCCTCGTGACCAGCGCGATTGCCAAGGGCCGGATCATTCGCCTGGATACCGAGTCGGCGCGCGCAGTACCCGGTGTGCTCGATATACTGACGCAGGACAACACCGCCGAGTTGAAGGAGGTCAAGTTCGGCAGCGGCGGTGCGTCGACATCGATCCAGAAGCTCGGCCCCGAGATTGCGCATGACGGGCAGATCATCGCCATGGTGGTGGCCGACACGTTCGAAGCCGCGCGCGAAGCGGCCTACAAGGTGAAGGCCACCTATGCCGAGGACAAACCGAGTGCGACGTTCGGTGACGAGGGCCTGAAGGAAGAGGACGCGACCAAGGTTTCCGAACGGCATAAGCATGTGCCGAAGGTCGGCGACGCGGATGCGGCGCTCGCCTCGGCCGATGTTCTGGTCGACGCCGAATACGGCACGCCGACCCAGCACCACAACCCGATCGAATTGTTCGCGACCACGTGCGTTTGGAATGGCGGGCAGCTCAGCATCTATGAGCCGACCCAGTTCGTCTACGGGCTCAAGAACAGTCTGGCCAAGAAGATGGACGTCGCGCCCGAAAACGTGCGTGCGATATCGCCCTATGTGGGCGGCGCGTTCGGGTCGAAAGGCCAGTTCACCCCGCGCACCGGGCTCGTCGCACTCGCCGCCAAGAAGCTCAACCGTCCCGTCAAGCTTGTGGTAACGCGCGATCAGGGCTTTACCACTGCGACCTATCGCGCCGAGACGCGGCACCACATCCGCCTCGGTGCCCGACGCGACGGTAAGATCACCGGCTACAGCCATGAAGGTTGGGAGATCACCTCTCGCCCGGATGCCTACGTCGTGGCCGGAGTCGAGGACAGCGCGCGGATTTACGGCTTCGGCGCGGTTCAAACAAAAGTAAACGCAGTGCATGCCGACCGCAACACGCCGGGCTTCATGCGCTCGCCGCCGGTCGTGCCGTACATCTACGCGCTCGAAAGCGCGATGGACGAACTGGCGGCCAGGCTCGCCATCGATCCGGTCGAGTTGCGCCGTATCAACGACACGATGCACGACCCGATCACGGGCAAGCCCTATTCGAGCCGGTCCTTGATGAGGTGCTATGACGAGGCGGCCAAAGCGTTCGACTGGTCGCGCCGCAACCCCGAACCACGCTCGATGCGCGACGGCGATTGGTTCATCGGCTTAGGCTGTGCGACCGCCGTCTACCCGACCCATGTCGGTCCCGCCGCCGCACGGGTGCGGATGCTGGCGAATGGCGAAGTGCAGGTGCAAATCGCCGCCCACGAGATCGGCAACGGCGCGTACACGGTGATCGGCCAGATGGCGGCGGAGCGCCTGGGTGTGCCGCTCTCGTCGGTGAAGGTCGAGCTTGGCGACAGCAGTCTCCCGCCAGCGCCGGTGGCCGGGGGCTCGAACACCACGGCGAGTGCCTGCTCGGCCGTGCTCAAGGCCTGCGACGCGATTCGCGTGAGGCTCGCGCGCTCCGTAGCGACGACCGATCGGGGCCGGGCCGCCGGTTTTGCCGCCGACAACGGACAAGAAATGCGCGCGGACCTGTTCCGACGCCTCGGCGTGGGAGCCATCGAGGAATATGCGGAATTCATTCCACGCGGCGGCAAGCCGGACGCGGTCAAGCAGCTCTACGCCGGTCAGGTCGCCATGACCGGCGGGCCGAACGGCGAAAAGCTCATGTACGCGTTCGGGGCGGAGTTTGTGGAAGTGCGCATCAACGCGCTTACGCGCGAAATCCGTGTGCCGCGGATTGTCGGCGCGTTCGCCGCGGGCCGTCTCATGAATACCCGCACCGCACGCAGCCAATACATGGGCGGCATGATCTGGGGCATCAGTTCCGCGCTGCACGAAGCAACCGAGATCGACAAAGCCAGGGCACGCTACGTCAACGACAATCTGGCCGACTATCTCGTGCCGGTGAACGCGGATATCGACCGGGTCGAAGTCATCCTGGTCCCGGAGGAGGACCACGAAGTCAATCCAGCCGGCGTGAAGGGTATCGGCGAGCTCGCCAATGTCGGTACGGCCGCTGCCGTCGCCAATGCCGTCTATCACGCAATCGGCATCCGCATTCGCGAATTGCCGATCAGGATCGAAAAGCTGCTCGACGCCTAGTGACAGTACGCCGGCAATCCTCTTCTTCGCCCCGGCCGGGCATGCGACGCGCCCGGTAAGCCTAACCGGGCCGACATTGAGATCAAGCGGACAGTCAAATACCCTTAGTTACCTCATATCGCCTTCGGCAAACCGGGGGATATTGCATCGCACGGGTCGTTGTGGTCGCCCTTGAGTTTTGCTGACAGGCGGTCTTGAGGGCGGAATTAATATCTGAAGGCGAAAGCCACATTCGAACCCCCAAGGTAAAGGAGTGGGATCAAACTGCCGGAGGCCCTGGTAAACTCAGCACGGTGGTGGTGCCCGACGCAGCGCGACAACGGAGTGCTACATGACCGATCCCCCCATCGAGAACTATGATGCTTTGGACGCAGGTGCCCAGATCGGTGATCGAGGCGCAAAGGGGGTTATCACAGTGCTCACTGAGCGAGGGCTCGTCGCGATCTCGATGAAGCGCCCTGTCATGGAACAACTGCGCCATAGTATCGAGCGTGAGCTGAACGAAAACCCCATTCCCAGCACAGATGCCGAGAGAGAGATATCGTGAAATCAAGCCATCAGGACGAAGAGTGTAGGGATCGCCGTGACAACCCGACGATGGGGGATGGAGCGGGAGCGAAGTAGGAGCCATGACAACAACGGAGATGCATGCCGTAGATCGCCACAAACACGCTTCAGTGCCCCCATTTTTGCCCATATTTGCCACTAGAGAATCAGCGTAGTGCTCGGGATGCTCAGGGCGGTTTCGCAATGACGAAAGACCCCACTCGACCCGACGATCTGGAATTGGATGACTTGCTACGCCGATTGCATTTGTTCGGGCAGGTACCATCGTTGATGGGCTCCCGCGTCAGGGAAGCGGACGTCTTCGGGAGGGAGCGGCATGTTCGAAATGACAAATGAAAATTTTACAAGACTGCTCAATGGCCTAACCATCGCCGTGGGGAATCGGAAGAACCGCATACTGTTCTACCAGTTTCTTGCGGCGGAAATCAGGGCGTTGCACTACTCGTATGGAGTTGGAGATGGTGAGTCCTACAAAAGAGCCCTGACGTTCTTGGAAGAATGCGAGAGGCTTACGCTGCGCAGTTTGGTGCGTAAATCAGCCGAGCGCCATGTTGAGGTGACGGTTGATCATGCCAAGACGCTTTTTTTGCGCGCTTTAAAAAAACTCAATGCTCCACCTGCACCGGCCACCGACCTGGAACCAAGCGTCTTCGCCGTTCCACCGACAAAATGAGGAGTATTGGACAGAGCAGGGCAGGATCGCTCCTCTCTCCCCGGTCGGCTCTATAGCCCTGGAGCCATCGCTGGACGCGGGTGCAGGGCAGAACGGGGGGGCATGCCCGGGAACGCGTTCTCGGGGAGCGTCCGATGTGCTGTCTGTTCCGTGCAGCACCTGTCGGGCAACCTGTCGGGGTAACGATTGCCTATTTTCAGAAAGCGTTGATTTTATTGGTCGGAGTGGCAGGATTTGAACCTGCGACCCCCTCGTCCCGAACGAGGTGCGCTACCAGGCTGCGCTACACTCCGATATTTGCCAGAGGCGCCTATATAGCCTCTCGCCCCCGGCGCCCGCAAGCGCAAGGGGCGTTGATCGGTCCGGCCCTCGTCGCTATCGTCCGGCCGCGATCGCGGGCCCTGCGATGGGGCGTAGCCAAGCGGTAAGGCAGCGGATTTTGATTCCGCCATTCCCAGGTTCGAATCCTGGCGCCCCAGCCAGCCAGTCCGGTCTCCACCATTGTCGGCGGGGGGTTCTCGGAAATCCGCGCGGAATGCCGGCATTCGTTGGATGCCTCCGGGTCTCCGCGTCTCGGATTGGGCTTCGTTGTCGCCATCCCTGGCCTCTGTCTCCGAGGCCGATTTTTGGTATCTCGTTTTTGGCCGGGCGCGTTCGGCATCGTGCCGACGGGCTGAGAGTGTACCGATTTTGCTGACAGACCTGGCAACTTGCGGCGCCGACCGCGCTGAGATTGGTGCCACAAACGCGCTTGTTGCTGACGGTTCAACGATCGGAATATTGTGCTGACGGATTGGGCCGCGCGCCGGTGGTCGAGCCATCGATGCTGCCGACCTTCAACGGTTGAATCCGAATGCGGCGCGTTGGTCGGACCATGCGAGCGGAATCCCTCGGAGCAGGAGCTTGACGGTCAGAGATCGAGGCTGGCGGCCTTCGACGATGGCCTCGACAATGTCGGGTGCAAGAAAGGTAAGGCGCACGAGCCTTCGGACATGTGCGTCGCCTAGACCGAAGCGTCGGGCGATCTCTGTGGTGTCGGTATATTCGCCCTGTCGTAGGGCGCGCAGCCACGATCTTGCGCGCGCGATTGACAGGATAAGCGCTTGATCGATGCGACGGGTCGCCGATCCTGTGCCTCCAGGAACGATGATCTCCCTGCGCGCGCGGGGAGGGGCATCGGGAAGGCGGATTTTTAGAATTGATTGTGCGGCGTCGTCGGCGTCACCGTCCACAGACACCACGGCCGGGCCTTCAGCCTTCGCTTTGAGAATGATGTCGACCTCATTGCGGTGGACAACGACCCGCTCAACCGAGTCTCGGACCAACGTGCGGAGCTCCGCAGTCCAAATCACGGGGGCGGTCTCTCGGCACGATGGGCACCCCAGGGCATCGACTACAAGCTGCTCCACGTCGTCCGCTCCGACACGGGGCAGGGAGCCTGCATCCTCACGCCGACCCCGCAGCAAGGCCTGACTGATGTAATACCGGTACCGGTTACCCCGGCGCATCGTATGGGTCGGGGACATCCGGTTGCCCCGATCATCGAAGATGAGACCGCTCAGAAGAGCGCCGCTCTCGACCCGGCTCTGCCGTTGCCGCACGACATTGCCGTTGAGCCTGGCTTGCGCGGCCATCCAGAGTTCCTCGTCCACGATGGCCTCGTGCTCCCCGGGATAGACGACACCCTTATGAACGACCTCGCCCAGGTAGATGCGGTTGCGCAGCAGGTGATAGAGCGCACCCCGGCCGAACGAACAGCCGCCGAGCGCGCGGCCGGAGGTGGGAATGCGCTGCTTGCTGCGGACCCCTTGACGGTCAAGCTCATCGCGGAGTTTCGACACGCATCCATGGGCGAGATAACGGGCGAAGATGAGCCGGACGGTCTCGGCCTCGGCCTCGTTCACGATCAGCTTGCGGTCCTTCACGTCATAGCCGAGCGGGATGGTCCCGCCCATCCACATGCCCTTGCGACGCGAGGCCGCAAACTTGTCGCGGATGCGCTCGCCCGCAACCTCCCGCTCGAACTGGGCAAATGACAGAAGGACATTCAGAGTCAGCCGCCCCATGGAGGTCGTGGTGTTGAACTGTTGTGTCACGGACACGAACGACACGCTATGCGTCTCG